>Ga0326727_10018953_pt1 | contig 13945 bp, 7 predicted proteins | sample MB2enrmetagenome_FD_207643 | JGI IMG/M metagenome (GOLD analysis project Ga0326727, IMG submission 207643) | Lab enriched peat soil microbial communities from McLean, Ithaca, NY, United States - MB29MY | ecosystem: Environmental > Terrestrial > Soil > Wetlands > Peat | place: USA: New York... | reverse complement strand
ATCCCGGCCAACTCTACCGGCTGGGCGACAACAACAATTGCTGTGAGATGACCGGAACGCAAAACGGGGGCAGCTTCGTTCTCTACCCGTATCCGCTCTACAAGGACCTTCGCGATCACACCACGGAATTCAGCGAGCTGGCCGCCTTCACGCCTTCCTTGACAGACCTGAGCGTGCGCCGCAGCCACGTTACCAGTCCCGCCGAGCCCTACAGCGGAGAGCTTGTCTCCGGCAATTACTTCACCCTGTTCGGCGTCAGCGCGCTCGCCGGACGCGCACTCATGCCGGGCGATGACGGCCCTGGCGCCCCGCCCGCGGCAGTAATGAATTACCACACCTGGCAGCGGCAGTTTGGCAGCGACCCTTCGGTGATCGGCGCCAGCTTCACAATCAACGGCCTGCCTTACACGGTGGTGGGCATAGCGCCGCCCGCGTTTTACGGCGACACACTGCGCAGCGATCCGCCCGATTTCTGGCTTCCCCTGGCTACTGAGGCGCTCCCGAACCGGCTAAAAAATCGCTTAAATCGCGACGATCTTGAGTGGCTCTACCTGATGGGAAGACTGAAGCCCGGCGTTCAGTCCTTGCAGGTCCAGTCTCACCTAACCGCCGAGCTTCAGCAGTGGCTCTGGTCAACAGGTTACGCGCAAGCCACGCCGGAGCAGCGCAGCAACAAGGACTTGGTGGAGCAGTATCGGGAAGAAATAGCTCGGCAGCACATCCGTCTGACGTCCGCAGGCAGCGGTGTAAATAAGATGCAAGAGGACTTCGCTGCCGGTCTACGCCTGCTTGAGACGCTCTCGGGCCTGGTCCTGCTGATTGCCTGCGCTAACCTCGCCAATTTACTGCTCGCCCGCGGGGTGGCCAACCGCTCGCAGACCGCTGTCCGGCTCGCCTTGGGCGCGCCCCGGCGTCGGTTGGTCAGGCAGATGCTTACCGAAAGCGTTCTGCTCGCGGTGGCTGGCGGGGCGGTCGGGCTCTACTTGGCTTACGCGGGGACACATGCCATTCTCTCGCTCGCCTTTCGCGGGGCCCAATATGTCCCCATCAGTGCGCGGCCGTCATTGCCGGTGCTGGGCTTCGCACTGCTTCTGTCCCTGGTCACCGGCATCGTGTTCGGGGTAGCGCCTGCCTGGATTGCGTCAAGATCCGATCCTGCCGAGACCCTCCGAGGCGCCGGCCGCTCGACGCGCGAGGCCTCGTCGTTCGCCCAGAAGCCCTTGGTGATTCTTCAGGTTGCACTCTCAACCGTTTTGCTGATCGGAGCAGGCTTGCTCACCCGCAGCCTGCACAATCTCGAGGATCAGCACTTTGGCTTTGCCACCCAAGGCCGCTTGATCGTCCAAATTGATCCGGCGCTGGCCCGTTATAGGCCGGATAAGCTGGACGGGCTCTACGAGCAACTCGAGCAGGGGCTGGCGCAATTACCTGGCGTGCTCAGCGCCAGCCTATCGGGCTACAGCCCGCTGAGCGGCGACAATTGGAGCGAGTATGTCTACATCGAGGGTCATCCCCCGGACCTTCAGGGCGTAGCGCCCTCCTGGGATCGCGTAGGCCCTCACTATTTTGAGACCATCGGGTCGCGCCTGCTCCGCGGCCGAGTGATCGATGAGCGGGATACGCCTGCTGCGCCGCTCGTCGCCGTCATCAATCAGGCTTTCGCCCGCCGGTTCTTCCCCAAGGAAGATCCCATAGGACAGCACTTCGGAATGGCTTACGCCAGCCATAGCGGCGACTATGAAATCGTCGGCATCGTCGAGGATGCCAAATACCAGGACACGCGGGGCCCTGCCTACCCAACGTTTTTTCTTCCCTTGCTTCAAAATCCGATCTGGTTCCCGGTCCCGGATGGCTCCACTTACATCCACAGCATCGAGCTGCGTACCGCGGGGAAACCGGAGAACCTGGAGGCCGCCGTCCGAAGAACCCTCGCCGGAATCGACCCGAACCTGACGATTCTCGGCATGACAAGCTTGGCCGAGCAGGTCCGCTTGAATTTCAATCAGGACCGCCTGATCGCTCGCCTCACTGAACTCTTTGGCCTGCTGGCGCTCACGCTGGCGTGCGTAGGGCTTTACGGGGTCACGGCGTTCGCCGTGGCGCGGCGAACGAATGAGATCGGCATCCGTATGGCGCTGGGCGCCGATCGGAGGACCGTGTTAACCATGGTGCTGCGTGGCGCGTCGTTTCAGGTCGCGCTTGGGCTGGCCATCGGTATTCCAACCGCCCTTGCAGGGTCTCGGCTGCTTTCATCGCTGCTCTATGGCGTCAAGAGCTATGACCCCTGGATTCTTCTGCTGGCAGCGGTTGTCCTTAGCGGATGCGCGCTGTTTGCGGGACTCATACCGGCACGCCGTGCAGCGCAGGTTGATCCGATGGAAGCGCTTCGCTACGAATAGAGTGACTTGATTGCTGTCTCCTGATCTGGTCGTAGGGGCGCCCGTACAAGGAAAACATGTTTGGTGCAATGGGCAGACGGCTCCTGATGCTGATTCGCCGAGGGCGGCTCGACGCGGACCTGGTGGAAGAGATGCGCCTGCACCGCGAGTTGCGAGAACAGGAGGGAATCGAGCGCGGCCTTTCACCGAAGGAAGCGCATTATGCTGCGCAGAGGCGCTTCGGAAACGACTTGGTGCTGAGAGAGGAGAGTCGCGACATGTGGGGATGGAACTGGCTCGAGCACTTTGTGCAGGACCTTCGCTACGGCGTGAGAACCACTCTGAAAAATCCAGGTTTCGCCGCCGTCGCAGCGCTCACGCTCGCGTTGGGCATAGGCGCCAACACGGCAATCTTCAGCCTGATTAACGCCGCCTTGCTCGAAATGCTGCCCGTGGCTCACCCCGAGCGGCTGGTCACAATCGGATGTTCGGCCGACGACGCCTTTCCCTATCCTGCGTACAAACAGCTACGCGACCGCAACCAGGTGTTTTCGGGGGTGTTGGCGTTCCGCAGGTTCGAGGATTTCGATCTCGAAGTGGACGGGCACGCCGGGCTCGCTAAGGGACAAGTGGTGTCCGGCAATTATTATTCAGTGCTGGGCGTCAACGCTATCCTTGGCCGGACGATTGCCCCTGATGACGATCGGGTAGCGGGCGGCGGGCCGGTGGCGGTGATCAGCTATGACTACTGGGCAAAGCGGTTCAACCGCGATGCTAGTGCGGTCGGCAAAAAAATCGAAATCAACGGATCGCCTTTCACGCTCATTGGCGTGACGCCTCCCGACTTCTTCGGGCTCGTACCCGGCAGCCCGATCGATGTAACCATACCAATCTGCATGGTTGCCCAGGTGAGACCCGAGTGGGCTGTAGCCGGCACGCCTTACTCGGTCCTGAGTGCCCCTTTCCGCAACTGGCTCTACCTCATGGCCCGGTTGGGACCAGGCGTTACCGAGCAGCATGCGCTAGCCAATGCCGATCCCATCTACCGTCAGTCGATGCGCGAAGCCGCCGACGGAATGGGGGGCCTGCCGTTTAATTCGCCGCGGGTGCGAGAAATGTATCTCCAGTTTCGATTGCGTCTCGAACCGGGCGGGCGCGGACTGGCAACCCTCCGCCAGCAGTTTTCAAGGCCTTTGCTCATCCTGATGGCTGCAGTCGGATTGCTGCTGCTCATCAGTTGTGCGAACGTGGCTAACCTGATGCTGGCGCGGGCCAGCGTGCGCCAGCGGGAGATCGCGGTCAGGATTGCGTTGGGTGCCGGACGGCGGCGTCTAGTCCGCCAGCTTATCACAGAAAGCGCGCTGTTGGCGCTCGCGGGCGGCGCCGGTGGGCTTCTTCTGGCCGTTTGGGCCACCAGCAGCCTGCTGGCGTTGATGTCTCATGCTTCTTCTCCTATCTCACTCAGTGCACACCCTGACGCCCGCGTGCTCGCTTTCACCGCACTCGTCTCCTTCTTCACGGCGATTCTGTTCGGGCTTGTTCCTGCCGTGCGCACCACCGAACCGAGCGTGTCGGGACTCAAGGAAAGCGGCCGTATTCTAGGCGGCATGCGCTCCCAGTCGCGGCTGGGGAAAGCCCTGGTGGTTTCGCAGGTTGCTCTGTCTTTGGTCCTGCTGGTGGGCGCCGGGTTGCTGGTGCGCAGCCTCAGGAATCTGCGGGGTTTCTACCCCGGCTTCAACGCGCAGCACGTGTTGCTCGTCTCCATGAATCCTAGCCTGGTGGGGTACAAGGAAGAGCAGGTGGTGGGACTTTACCAAAGGCTGATGGCCGAGATTAAGGCCTTTCCAGGCGTGCGCAGCGCCAGTTTCTCAGATTTCAGTCCTCTCGCTCAACGCCTCAGCTTCACCATGCCCACGGTCGAGGGCTATACGCCCCGGCCCGGAGAGACAACTCCGGTTATGGTGAACATCATCGGCCCGGAGTATTTCAAGGCTCTCGAAACGCCGGTGCTGCTGGGACGAGAATTCACCCAGGCCGACGCGGCCGGCGCCGTCAAGGTGGGTATCATCAATCAGGCCATGGCCCGGCACTTCTTTGGCGACGCGAACCCTATCGGCCGCCGCTTCAGCATTCCGGGATATCGAGCTGACTCGAGTTGGCTCGAAATCGTCGGGGTTATCCAAGACGCGAAGTATCAAAACCTCCGAGATCAGGCTCCCCCTCAGGCTTATGTCCCGTTTCTCCAATCTCCGGAGTCCGGGTACGTGACAATCGAGGTGCGCGCGTCAACGGAGCCGTCCAACTTGGCGGCCGGCGTTCGACGCATCATCCAGCGCGCCGACAGCCGGCTGCCCGTTTTCGATGTCAAGACGCTCACCGAGCAGGCGGATGAGTCCCTCATCCAGGATCGCTTGGTGGCTTCCTTTTCGACATTGTTTGGGTTACTGGCTTTGGCTCTGGCATCGGTCGGCCTCTACGGCGTCATGGCCCACGCGGTCAGCCGGAGGACAAATGAGATTGGCGTCCGTATGGCCTTGGGCGCACAACCGCGACAGATCCTCGACATGGTAATGCAAGAAACGCTGTGGCTGGTCGTCCTCGGGGTTGCAATCGGCATACCCATCGCCATGGTGGCTTCGCGGTTGATTCGAAGCGAACTTTACGGCTTGAGCCCCAACGACCCATTCACGATTTTAATCACGACGTTAGTCATGTTGGGCGTCGCAAGCCTGGCCGGCTATCTCCCCGCGCGCCGCGCGACGAAGGTGGATCCGATCGTGGCGCTCAGATACGAGTGAGCCTCAAGCAGTGAGATCTGTTTTTTCCTGTACTGCCGACCCAATTTGTGCTATACGGCAGCCATGGTGAGCGTGCGCTGGAACAAATCCGCCTCTCTCGCCTGTGCCTTATGGCTCGTCTGGGCTGCCCGGCCGCTGCTGGCCCAGCGCGATGTTCCGTCGGGGCCGGATGTGCTATTCTTCGAGGCCTACCGCCGCGGTGAACCTATCACGCAGTGGCCTCTCAAGAAAACGCTCCACCAGATCCCTCAACTCAAGGGACTCAAGCCCGCCACAAACCAGCGTCAACTTCCCCAGATCCTGAGTCGCGTCGGCATGAATCTGCTGAAGTTCGTTGAGGACTTTGTCAACACCTCCTCGCTGGAGACCATCGAAGAGACTGCAAAGGGAGGGAAGCCCCGGAAGGCCCAGCGCGTGGAGAAATTTCGGTATTTGATGACACGTCGGCCAGAGGGCAGCAATTCTGTTCTCGCCGAGTACCGCACCGATCTACAGGGCCGCGAGACACCTCCTGGAGAGGTGGATGCGACCTTCCTGAAGACAAGGGGCTTTGCTGCGATACCGCTTCTCTTCGGGCCACTGCAACAGCCTTGGTCTGACTTCCGTCACTTGGGGGAGCAGACAGTCGATGGTTGCAGCACTCAGGTGGTCGCTTTCGCCGAGCACGTTTGGCCCGTGGCGGTTGCGGGTCGTATGGCCTTCGGCAAGGAATCCATCCCGCTCCTTCTCCAGGGTGTGGCCTGGATAAACAGTGGCGATTACCAAATCCTCCAGATGCGCACGGACCTCCTCGCATCTGTTCCGCCACTCATGCAGATGACAACGCAGGTACGGTATGCGAATAATCACTTCGAAGGCGGCCCCATAGTGTTCTGGCTTCCACAAGAGGTGCAAGTTACGGCCAATGTGGGCCGCCGCGTGCTCACCAATCGTCACACGTACTCGGATTACCGGTTGTTCAGGGTCGAGTCCGTCATCAAGCCCTGACGACCGTCGACTGGCCAGCCACTAAACCCGCCACCGGATTCGGTCGCCATGCCCCACGACTCTCCTTTGGGAGGGGCACAAGTTTTTCCTGTACCGCCTGGCAAAGTTGTGCTATACCGCAGCCATGGCGCGCGTGCGGAGGAGTAGATTCTTCTATCTCGCCTGGGCGTTGTGCTTCCTGTGGGCTGCCCGGTGGTCGGTGGCGCAGCAGGATGCTCCTTCGGTGACAGACCAGAGATTCTTTGAGGCCTACCGGCGCGGCCAGCCGATTACCCAAACGCCGCTGAAAAAAACGCAGCACGAGATTCCTGAACTTAAGGGACTCAAACCTGCCATCGATCAGTCACAGCTTCCCCGGATTTTGGACCGCGTCAGTATGAATCTGCAGAAATTTGTTGCGAACTTTACCAACATCACCGCGCTCGAGACGATCGACGAGACCGCGATGGCGGCCACCACTCGAAGGGCGGCGCGGATCGAGCAGTTCCGATACCTGATCCTGGCTCGACCGGAGTCGGGCGCCTTCACGCTCACCGAATACCGCACCGATCTGAAGGGGCGCGAGGAATCTGGCGGAGGATTAACACCCGGCTTCATAAAGACGACGGGCTTTGCTTCCATGGCGCTTTTTCTCGGACCTCTGGAACAACCTTGGTCCGACTTTCATCACTTGGGTGAGCAAGCGGTCGAGGGCTCTGTGACCCAGGTCGTCGCATTCGCCGAACACGTCTGGCCAGTGGCAGTTACGGGCCGCTGGCTGGTCGGCGGCGGGTCCGCACCGCTGTTGGTTCAAGGTGTGGCCTGGATCCGAAGCTCCGATTACCAGATCATCAAGATGCGTACGGATCTCCTGGCTCCCATTCCGCCACTTACCCGGATGACGACGAAGGTGTCATATGCAATGAACCAACTCGAAGGCGGCCCCCCTGATTTCTGGCTCCCTCAACAGGTGGAAGTCACGGTAGACATTGGCCGCTTCGTGTTTACCAATCGTCACAAGTATTCGGACTATCGCCTGTTCAGAGTCGAGTCCATTATCAAGCCAGAATCTAAGTAAGGAATGACGCCGGACAAGGGGCCACCGGCGCCTCGCTCCGCCGGCAAAGGACTTCGGGCATGTACCGTCATCGAAGCATTCTGTGTGCATTTTTTGTACTCTCGTCATTAGGTGGGGCCAGTCTTCGCGCTCAAGAACCACCAGTCAAAGTAGGGGTCCAATGGGATCGCACCATCCGCGTTTTGCAAACCCGGCCGACGATATTGCTGGGCTCGTCGCCGGCGATGCTGCGCGGGGCGCCGCTGCACGATCAGATCTTTCAGAGGGTTAAAGATCTCGAGGCTGACGATGTGCGTTACACGGGAGCGGGATACGTTTATCCGCAACTGGGAGTCCCGGAACTCGACCCGCCATCATCCACCAAGACCTCCTGGAACTTCTCTCTAATCGATCCGGTGACTGAGGACGTGATGAAAGCTCTCGAGGGGCATCCCGTGGTGCTGAACTTCACCACCATTCCGGCCTGGATGTTCAAGGGCGAACCGGTCGCCTATCCTCAAGACCTGAACCAGCAGGCATGGCATTACGCGCAGGGCAGGGAACTCCGCGACCCCACTTTTCGCGAGGTTGCGGATTACTTTGCGCGCATCGTCGCGTGGTACGTTAAAGGCGGATTCACGGACGAGTTGGGGAAATGGCGCCAGTCAGGGCATCACTTTAAGATTGATTATTGGGAAGTGTTCAATGAACCGGACCTCGAGCACGGGTTCAGTGCGGAAACCTACACCAAGCTTTACGATGCGGTGGTCGAGGCCATTCACAAGGTCTCGCCGGACACTCAGTTTATTGGTATTTCGCACTCGTACATTGTCGGACATCCGGAGTACCTTACTTACTTTCTCGATTCCAAGCACCACAAACCCGGCATCCCGCTCGATATGATCTCTTATCACTTCTACGCTGTGCCCAACTTGGACGAACCACCCGAAGCCCAGCAGTTCACCTATTTCAACCAGGCGGACAAGTTTCTCGAGATCGTGGGTTACATTGAAACCATTCGCAAGATGCTGTCGCCGAAGACCGGCACCATGGTTAATGAGATTGGAACGATGCTTCCTGACGACTGGGCGCAGACGAACCCGGATTACGTTTTTAAGCCCATCCGCCCTTCTTATTGGAACCTTTCGGCGGCCACCTATGCGTATGTCTTCGCAGGACTGGCGCGCCAAGGCATCGATGCGGCCGGCGAGTCGAGCATACCCGGCGGCCCCGGTTTGTGGCCGAGTATATCTCTGCTCGATTGGGAGACGGCTCAGCCCAATGCGCGATATTGGGCCCTCAAGCTGATCATCGACCACTTCCGGCCCGGCGACAATATTGTCGAGTCCTCTAGCGACTCCGGTTACGTGATAACGCAGGCGTATGTGAGTCCCAGCGGAGAACGTAAGCTCTTGCTCGTGAATAAACGCCAGCGCGATTTTGAGATCAGCCTGCCCGAGGCTGACGGAGCGAGACTGGAAGTGGTAGACCTCGCGACCGGATCGAATCCACCCGCCTCAACCCGCTTGGCTGGTTCAAGCTTCAAGCTGGGCGGATTCGGAGTGGCCGCCGTGACGCTCGGGAAAAGCCGGGACTAGGGGCTAGGAATTAGGGGCTAGGGAAAGGGAATCCAAGCCCTCTCCCTTGGGGAGAGGGTGGCCCGCAGCCGGCGCTTTCACCAGCCGGGGCGGGACGGGTGAGGGGTCACCGGTCCGTAAGTGAGGGAGAACTGCGAAAAGGCACTGCCCGCACCCCGCATGCGACCCTTCCCTGCAAAATCCTTGACAGGCCGCCCGCCGCTGAATAGGCTACGAGCATGGGGAACTGCCGCCTTTCATGGCCGCGACGATGATAATTCGTCCAGGTCCAAGGTCGCAAAGGATTGAGCCCGGCGTGCCTCGACATTTTGACCACCGCTTTCCGAAATCCGGCCTTGGCGGCTGCCAAGAGTCCGAAAGCTATTTAACGCATAGTTTCTTACCGAGTCGGCGTGCCGCCGAAGGAGTTGAATTTCAAACGGCCGTTTCAAACAAGTGTTTGAATTCTGAGCAGGCCAGCGAGTCGAGTCAGAGCATTCTGAACGAACATACAAAAATCGCGGGAACAAAGCCAAGAAGTCCTTGAAAACAAAGGATGACGAATGTTACATAGTACAAGAACGAACCCAAAACGAACTCCTAATGCGTCGAGGAAACGTGCCGAACGGAGAGAATCATGCCATACCGGAGTAGATCTTTGTACCTGTTGTTCGTCGTTCTCACCTCGTGCCTAATTGTCCCCGCTGCGCTCCAGGCGGCGGCTCAAGCGACAACACCTTGTGAGGTGAAGGACGACGCCGCCTACACCGCCGCGATCCGCAAAAACACCACCGAACCGTTCTTCTCCACTGAGCTTGTAGACCATTTGCCCTGGAGTTCCTGCGTACCGACTCCGGACACCTCTCTCGGTCATATCGTCGGTGCGCCGGACGTGCTTGACCACGTGGCGGAAATCAACGGCTACATGCGCCTTCTCGCCGGCCGCAGCCCCCGCGTGCGAGTCTTCTCGATGGGCCACAGTGAAGAAGGCCGGGAGATGATTCTGGTGGCGATCGCCGATGAAGCCACGATCCGGAATCTCGACCATTACCGAAACGTCACGGCAAAGCTGGCCGATCCGCGTGGTTTGAGCGACGCCGAAGCCCAAGCTTTGGTTCAAGAAGGGAAGCCGATCTACTGGGCGTCCGGAAGCATCCACTCGACCGAAACCGGCTCGCCGGAGATGTTGATGGAATTAGCCTATCGTTTGGCGGTTGAGGACACGCCGCTCATGGACGCCATCCGTAAGAATTGCATCGTGCTGCTCACTCCGGCGAGCGAGACGGATGGCCACGACCGCTATGTCGATGTCTACATGTACCGTAAGCACCATCCGGAGGCCAACACCTATCCGCTCACCTGGTGGGGCCATTACGTCTCCCACGATAATAACCGCGATGGTATTACCTTGTCACTGGCTCTCTCGAAGAATATTACGAAAACCTTCCTCGAGTGGCACGCCACCGTGCTGCACGATCTGCATGAGTCTATCCCCTATCTTTACATCTCCACGGGCACAGGGCCTTACAACGCCTGGATCGACCCCATCGACACCAGTGAGTGGCAGCAGATGGCCTTTTACGAAGTGGAAGAACTGACCGCGCGAGGCGTGATTGGCGTCTGGACGCACGGCTTCTACGACGGATGGGCGCCCAATTACATGTTCTGGGCGGCGGTGGGCCACAACGCGATCGGCCGTTTCTACGAGACCTTCAGCAATGTGGGCGCGGACACCAGCGAACACTCGCTTGAGCCCTCAGCCACCAGCCGCGAATGGTACCGTCCCAATCCTCCTCTGCCCAAGGTGAAATGGTCGGCGCGCGATAACATCAACCTTCAGCAGAGCGGCTTGTTGCTGGGACTGTACAACGTTGCCAGCCACGGCCATGACTTTCTCCAGAACTTCTATCTCAAGAGCAAGCGCGCCCTGGCCAAGGCGCGAACCGAAGGCCCGGCCGCCTGGGTGCTGCCGGCCGATGACCCTCGCCCCGGCGATCAAGCCCGATTGCTGAACATTCTCCAGTCGCAGGGCATCGAGATTTCGCGCGCCCAGCAAGCCTTCAGCGCGCCGGTACCCAAGTCAGAGAGCCCGGCCATTGGCGGCGAGAGCGGGCCGGCCGAGTCCAAGGACGCGCACGGCGAGGGAAAACCACCCCAGGCCAAAGAAGCAGGCGCGGGGGAGAAGGGAGCATTGAGGGCGCAGCCTGTGGCGTCGAAGACGCCTGAAGCCAAGGGAGCCAGCGGAGGCGAAGAGAGCAAACCCAAAGAACCCGTCACCACAGCGACTCAACATTTCCCCGCCGGCAGCTACATCATTCGCATGGATCAGCCCTACAGCCGCTTCGCGGATACGCTCCTCGACACTCAATACTACAGCCCACGCGATCCCCGGCCTTACGACGACACCGGCTGGACGTTGGGCGCGCTGGCCAACGTCAAGACGGTGCGGGTGATGGATACGGCCATTCTGAATGTGCCCATGGCTAAGGTGGAAGGGAATGTGACGGTGAGTGGAGGCGTCAAGGGAAGCGGCCACTCCACTTATCTCGTGAACCATAATGGGGACAGCGTGCTGGCCACCTTCCGTTACCGCCTGGCGAGCGTCCCCATGGAAGCGGCCGAGGAGCCCTTTGAAGCGGCTGGCCGGAAATTCGCGCGCGGCGCCTTCGTCATTGCCAACGCCGATCGGCGCCAGATTGAAGCGGCCGCCCGCGAACTTGGAGTGAGCGTTTGGGCAACCGATGAGAAGCTGAGCGTAGCCCGCCACGCGCTGGAAGCTCCGCGGGTCGCCCTCATGCATGACTGGCGGGAAACTCAGGATGATGGCTGGTTTCGAATCAGCCTCGACCAGCTCAAGATCCCTTACACCTACATTGCGGACACGAAAATCCGCGAGACATCAAATCTCCGGGATCAGTTCGATGCCATTATCGTGCCGCCGGACTGGGATGAGTTGGCGGACATGCTGCAAGGTATTCCGATGCGCGGCAATCCTATGCCGTGGAAAAACACGCCGGAGACGCCCAGCTTCTTTGCTGCGGGGCTTGATTCGAGCGACGATATTCGCGGTGGGCTGGGTTATTCCGGGCTTGTCAATCTGGAAAGGTTCGTTGAGGCCGGAGGCCTGCTGGTGACGGTGGAGGGCGGATCGGTTCTGCCGGTGGACGGTGGAATGACGGAGATGCTCTCGCTGCGCCGGCCGCAAAAGCTTGTCTGTCCGGGCGATGTGCTGCTGGCCAGCGTGGAGGATGTGAAGAGTCCTATAGCCTATGGTTATGGCGAAAAGCTTTACGTCTACTACCGGGCCGGCTCCATCCTAAACGTCGGCTTCGGTGCTGGCCGTCGGCGTGCAGAAGCCGGGGAGGCGCGAAGCAGCGGCCGCGGCTCAGCGACCGACCCGGATGTGATCCAGGGCCGCCAATATATGCCTCCCGAAGAGGAGCCCAAGCGTACTCCGCGCGAGCAGGAACTCTACGTGCCGGACGAAATGCGAATGTACCTGGGCACGCGCATCCCGCCCGCGGCTCAGTTTCCACGCGTGATTCTGCGCTTTGCCGAGGCCAAGAACCTGCTGGTGAGCGGTCTGCTGGACGGCGGAGCGGAAATTGCTGAAAAACCTGCGGTGGTGGATGTGCCCCACGGCCAGGGACACATCCTGCTCTTCGCCAGCAATCCCATGTGGCGAAATGAAAACTCCGGCAGTTTTTTCCTGCTCTTCAACGCGCTGATGAATTACCGCCACCTGGACGTGGGGCGAGGCACGAAGTAGCATGGACCTTCGCCCTTGCTGTCATTCTGAGCGAAGCGAAGAATCTCAGCAGTTGGTCGCGGAAGTGCGAGTACCAGACAACTGCCGAGATCCTTCGCTTCGCTCAGGATGACAGCATTTGTAGTTGTCGTGAGAAGTCGGACCCTCTCCCCCTTGGGGGAGAGGGTGGCATGCGCCGGCGCTTTCATCAGCCGACGCGGGCCGGGTGAGGGGGTTCGTCGCTGAGTTTGCAGCAACAACGCGGCGTAAACTCGTCGCCACGACTTTGAGCGTCCCGAGAGGAGAGACCATAGTATGAAACTTCTCACCTTCCTGAATTACGGGGGCAACTGCGAGCAGGCATTCCGTTTCTACGAGCAGCATCTGGGGGGAAAGATCACGGCCATGATAACCCACGGCCAAGTGCCGGCCCCAACCAACGTGCCGCCGGAGTTGAAGGATAAGATCCTCCACGCCCGCCTGAGCATTGGAGAGACGGAACTCTGGGCGGCAGATGTTCCCCCGGAGCGCTTCCAGCCCATGCGCAGTGCTTACCTTACTCTCAGCGTCGACAGCATAAACGAGGCGGAGCGAATTTATGGATTGCTCTTCGAGGGCGGCCAGATCTTCATGCCGATGGAGGAGACCTTTTTCGCTTTCCGGTTTGCGATGCTGCGGGACAAGTTCGGCACCTCCTGGATGATTATCCACGAACGTCCTGGCCCGCCAAGTTCGTAACGACAAGCACGCGGTAGCGCGGACCTGCCCTGTAGGTCCGCGGCTCTTACCTGGCTCCCGAAAGCCGCAGACCTTGAAAGATAGGCTGCGCTACCTGTGCTGAGTCATCCTGTGATAGACTCTGGCCACGCGTTGAGTAGCGCTCTGACTGCCATGGCTCATACTGCTGAAGCTCGACAAAAACTACGCGAAATCTGCAGGGTCGCGGCGCGGGTGTTTTATGAAAAAGGCTACGACGGCGCCTCCATGCAGGATATCGCCGAGGCCGTTGGTCTGACCAAGGCTGGCCTGTACCATCATGTGAGCAGTAAGGATATGCTGCTCTTTGAAATAATGAACTATGGAATGGATATTCTAGAGGAGGAAGTGCTGGCAAAAGTCAAGGATATCCAGGATCCGCGCGAGAAGCTGCGCCGGACTATTCTTGGGCACATCGACCTGGTGGTCCGCGCCCGCGACATGGAGATTACGGTTATCCTCCACGAGAACCGCTCCCTGAAAGGTAACTTGCGCAAACAGATCAATGCGCGCAAAAGAGCTTATATCGAGTTTCTCGAGGGACTGATCGCGCGGGTGCAGGAGCAGTCCGGCATGGCGCCAAAGCTCTCTCCCCATATCGCCGCCTTCGCTGTGCTGGGGATGATCAACTGGCTTTACCAGTGGTACCATCTGGAAGGGCCTGT
>Ga0326727_10018952_pt1 | contig 13946 bp, 9 predicted proteins | sample MB2enrmetagenome_FD_207643 | JGI IMG/M metagenome (GOLD analysis project Ga0326727, IMG submission 207643) | Lab enriched peat soil microbial communities from McLean, Ithaca, NY, United States - MB29MY | ecosystem: Environmental > Terrestrial > Soil > Wetlands > Peat | place: USA: New York... | reverse complement strand
GACTGCGCCGAATACCTCATCCGTGAAAAGTGGACTTCCCAGGATCGTTTGCTGATCGAAGGTGGCAGCGCCGGCGGACTGCTGATGGGCGCGGCGGTGAACATGCGTCCGGACCTGTTCCGCGCGGTTCATCTGGCCGTGCCTTTCCTCGATGTCATGAATGACATGATGGACCCGTCGCTGCCGCTGACTACCACCGACTACCCGGAGTGGGGCAATCCCAACGACAAGGCTGTTTTCGATTACATCCTTTCGTATAGTCCTTACGACAACCTGCGCAAGGCGGCGTACCCGCCCATGCTGCTCACGGAAAGCCTGCATGACAGCCAAGTGGCGTACTGGGAGTCGGCGAAGTTCGTCGCCAGGGCGCGCACGCTGAAGACCGACAACAACCCGATCCTGCTTAAGATGAAAATGGATCCCGCCGGCCACGGCGGCGCCTCGGGGCGTTACGACCAACTGAAAGACCACGCCTTCGAATACGCCTGGCTGCTTAGCCAGGTCGGCATTACCCAATAGGCTGGGCGGGCTGGGGGCCGTGGTCCCCGGCCCACCTCTCAGGTTCTAACAAGTCTCCTACCTTTTCCAACCCGGTGGTATTATCCCTGCACCGAGGGAGGAATATATGACCCATCTGCATCGACCCACGAGAAGGCAGTTTGTTTCTGCGGCCGCGGCAGCCGCGGGGGCCGCCCTTTTGCCAAACGCCGTCTGGGCGAATCCCGGTCCAAATGCTGCGGCGAGTGCGATCGATACGGGGCGGGGGACAACCAGCAAGGAAAAAATTCCCTGGAAGGTGCAGCCCTTCCCCTTGGAACAAGTCCGATTGCGCAAGGGCCCGTTCCTGGACGCGCTGGAGGCGGACCGGCGTTACCTGCACCTGCTCCCCTCGGATCGGCTTCTGCACACTTTTCGCGTGAATGCCGGGCTACCTTCCTCGGCGCAGCCCCTGGGAGGGTGGGAGAAGCCCGATTGCGAATTGCGCGGTCACTTTACAGGAGGCCACTACTTGTCCGCCTGCGCTTTGATGTATGCGAGCGCCGGCGATAGTGAATTGAAGGACAAGGCCAATGCGCTCGTCACTCAACTGGCCGATTGCCAGAAGGCGCATCAGAACGGCTATCTGAGCGCGTTTCCGGATGAGTTTTTCGATCGCCTGCGCGAGGGGCGCCCGGTGTGGGCTCCCTTCTATACCTATCACAAAATTATGGCCGGCCTGCTGGATATGTACGTTCACTGCGGGAACGATCAGGCGCTCGCGGTGGCGGAAGGGATGGCGGGATGGATGGACCATTGGCAGGAGAGCATCAGCGACGAGCACCTGCAGCGAATCCTGCAAACCGAATTCGGCGGCACGAACGAGGCGCTCTGCAACCTTTATGCCCTGACGGGAAAGTACGATTACCTGGACCTGGCGGGGCGATTCGAAAAGAGCATGTTCTTTGATCCCTTGAGCCAGCATCGCGACGAGCTGAAAGGGATTCACGCCAATACCCACATCCCCCAGGTCATCAGCGCGGCCCGCCGCTATGAACTGACCGGCCAGGAACGCTACCGCGAGATCGCTGGATTTTTCCTGCGCACCGTCACCACCGACCGAATCTATTGCACCGGCGGTACCAGCTACGATGAGTACTGGCGAACCCCTCCCGGAAAGATGGCGACGGAGTTGGGAAAAACCGCGGAAGAGTGTTGCTGCGGCTATAACATGCTCAAGCTGGCGCGCCATATCTACGGATGGACGGCGGACCCGCGCGTGCTCGACTACTACGAGCGCACGCTCTTCAACAGCCGCTTGGGCACGCAGAATGTCGAAGACGGCGGGATGAGTTACTTCCTGCCGCTCGGTTCAGGATATTGGAAATATTTCAATTCGCCCTATAACTCATTTTGGTGTTGCACCGGAACCGGCGTCGAGGAATATGCCAAGACCGCTGACACCATTTACTTCCGCGACGAGCACGGCATCTTCGTCAATCTCTTCATCGCCTCCGAGGTGGCTTGGCCGGAAAAGGGCTTGCGCCTCGAACAACAAACCAACTTTCCCGAGGAAGAGGGCACGGCGCTGGTGTTTCACCCTGAGCGGCCCATCGATATGGCCCTCAATATCAGAATTCCCGCGTGGGCCGTGGGCGGCGGCACGGTCAAAGTGAATGGAACCACGTTGCCGGCGTTCGCAGGTCCCGGCAGCTATTTGACGCTCAACCGAACTTGGAATGAAGGCGACCGCGTGGAAGTGCGCCTCCCCATGAGTCTCCGCATGGAAACATTGCCGGGCGACGAGACTCAGCAGGCCGCCATGTATGGCCCGCTGGTTCTGGCAGGGCGGCTGGGTACGGAGGGCCTCACGATGGAGATGTTTTACTCCGAGTACTCGACCGTCCCTCCCGGTCAACAGATATTTGCTCCTGCCATCACCACCGGCCCCAAGGATCCGGTGGGCTGGCTGAAACCTGTCGCTGATCAACCGCTGACTTTTCAATCCGTGGGACAGGATAAGACCATCAGCTTGATCCCGCTCTATAAACTGTTCGGTGAGCGGTACGCGGTGTATTGGAAGATGGCCTCCAAGACGGTGTAAGAGCTTTGCAAGTCTGCCGGGATTTGGCGAGGGATGGCGGGGAGAGAGCTTTAATTGAGGAGGACTGGCGGCATGAATTGGATTCTATCTGTGCTGATTGCGGGTTCGTGTATGTTTGCCTTGGCGGCGCAGGCCCCGAATGGAAACTCCACGGAGGCGCGCCGGGCGCGACTGAAATCCGCGCTCCACGAAGAGTGGGAATATCAACTGCGCACTCACCCAGAGGAGGCCACGGCGGTCGGAGACCATCGCTACAACGACCGCCTCAACGATCATTCCGCGGAATTTATCGCCGGGGAAATCCAGCACGCGCGGCAGGCGGTCCAGACTTTCGAGTCGATTGACGCCACTCGCTTCCCGGAACAAGAACGCTTGAGCAGGGATCTGATGATCCGGGACCTGCGCGAGCAGATCGAAGGCGCGCGTTTTAAGAGCTGGGAAATGCCCGTCAACCAGATGTATGGAATTCACCTTGGATACGCGAGTCTTCCCTTCAACACACCTTTCCGCTCGGTGAAAGATTATCAGGATTACATTTCCCGTTTGCATCAAATCCCCCGCGTTCTTCAGCAGGCCACCGAGAACATGCGGGCCGGCCTGCGCGACCATCTGGTGCAGCCCCGCTACCTGCTGGAGAAGGTTGTGCTCCAGGCGCAGGACATTGCGGGGAAGTCCGTGGAAGACAGCCCGTTCTCGCAACCCGTGCGGAAATTTCTCGCGGGTATCTCCGCAGCGGAGCAAAAGTCCCTGCACGACGCGGTCTTTGCCGCCGTCCGGCAGGAGGTGACGCCCGCTTACGCGCGACTGGCGGAATTTCTGCGCACGGAATACGCGCCGCAGGGCCGCACCGAATTTGGCGTCTGGTCGCTGCCCGACGGCGAGGCCCGCTATCGCTTCGACGTAAAACAAATGACCACCACGGACATGAGCCCGGAGGCAATCCACCAGATGGGGCTCAAGCAGGTGGCGGAAATCGAAGCGGAAATGTTGAAGCTCGCCCGCCAGCAGGGTTACAACGATTTGGCCAGTTTCAATGAGCACATCCGGAAGGGGTCGCAATTCTACGGGACTTCGAGTGAGCAGATTTTCGGTTTGTACAAGCACTACACGGATCAAATGTACGCCAAGCTTCCGCAAATGTTCGGCCGCCTGCCCAAAAACAAACTGGAGGTGGTCCCCATGGAAACCTTCCGCGCGCCGAACGCCGTCCCCGCCGATTATTCGATTGGCGCCGGTGACGGCTCGCGCCCCGGACGCATCAACGTCAACGAATACGACCCGCACCATCGCCTGCTGCTCAATGTGGAAGCCATCGCTTACCATGAGGGTATCCCCGGCCACCATTTGCAATTCTCGATCGCCCAGGAGCAAACTGACCTGCCCGACTTCCGCCGGTTCGCTTCTTATAACGCTTTTTCCGAAGGGTGGGCGTTCTACGCGGAGCGGCTGGGGAGGGAAGTGGGCTTCTACCAGGATCCCTATAGCGAGTACGGGCGCCTGGAAAATGAAATGTGGCGCTCCGTCCGCCTGGTGGTGGATACGGGTGTGCACGCCCAACACTGGTCGCGGCAGCAGATGGTGGACTTCTTCCGCCAACATACCGCCATGGACGAGCCGAATATCGAGACGGAAGTGGACCGCTACATCGCCTGGCCGGGACAGGCCCTGGCGTATAAGCTCGGGCAGATGAAAATCATTGAGCTGCGCGAGCGCGCCCGCCAACAACTCGGCGTGCGCTTCGACCTGCGCGCTTTCCACGACGCGCTGCTTGGCGATGGCGCCTTGCCCCTGGATGTGCTCGAGGCGAACATGGACCGGTGGATCGCCGCGCAAAAGGGCGGTGGAGCGCATTAGATATGCGGCGAACCTGTTTTGCAGGTCTGCGCTGAACCTTCATACTTCATAACAAGATCGGAGAAAGAAATGAAACAGGAATTTCTTGGGCTGTCATTCAATCGACGCCGATTCCTAGAGGGGATCGCCGCGACGGCCGTGGGGTTGACCTGCGGCAGCGGGGCGGCGTTTTCCGCAGACGCGGTGGAGGAAGTCTTCCTGGTGCCCAACTTTCACCCCGCCAGTTGCGGGTGGCTGGCGAATTTCTATACCGAACGCCTCTATTGCTCGAACAGCTACCTCGACCACCTGGATCGCGTGCGCGACGATCCCGATTACAAGTTCGTGCTTTCCGAAGTCAATAATATGATCGCCATAATGAACTTCCATCCGGAGAGAATTGAGGAGCTCAAACAGCGGGCGAAAGAGGGCCGCGTGGAGCTGGTCAACGCGAACTTCCTGGAGATGACGGTGAACCTGGCCGGCGGCGAAGCGCTGATCAAGCAAGGCGTGGAAGGATCGCGCTGGCAGGAACAGGTGATGGGAGTCCATCCGCGTTTCATGTGGATTATCGATACCTGCGGATTCCACGACCAGATGGGCCAACTCACCGCGGGTTTGGGCTTGGACGCCATGGTTTATGAACGCGAGAACAAAACCCGCGACAAGATGCACTGGGTGGAGTCGCCCGACGGTTCGCGCACCGTGGCGCTGGCCCCGGACGGCTACGCTTCCTTTGGGAGTTTCTTCAAGACGCGGGATCCCTTAACCGCGCAAGAGTTGAAGAAGTTGGGTGAGGAGGCGGACCGCTGGGCGAAGAAGCCGCCCACCAGCGCCCCGGGGCTGATTCTAGGAGGGAGTGGGGACTACAACTTGGCTCCCCTCAGAAAGGAATATCCGAAAGAGTTCTACGGGACGTGGCGTGAGGTCAATCCCGAAATCAAGATTCGCATCGCCACCTTGAGCGAGTATGTGGACGCGGTTATGCCGGGAATCAAATCCGGCAAGATTGAACTCCAGACGATGAAAGGTGGAACGGGCTACACCTTTGACTCGTTCTGGATCGAATGCCCAAAGATCAAGACCTGGTTCCGCAAGAATGAGCACGCGCTGCAAGCGGCCGAGACCCTCTCCACCATCGCCAGCCTTGAAGGTGGTTTTGCCTATCCGGCTCAGGACCTTTACGAATCGTGGATCCTGATGCTGCTGAGCATGGACCGCAATACTCTATGGGGCTCGGCAGGCGGCATGGTCTTTGAGGATGAGATTTCGTGGGATGTCCGCGACCGCTTGGCATATGTCGAGGAAGGGAATCGGCACGTAAATGCGGCGGCATTGAACGCGATCAACTCCGCCGGCGATGGGATCGCCTTGTTCAATCCGCTTAACTGGGAGCGCCATGACCCCGTGTTATTGGAATTGCCGGCGGGAGCTAAGCCCCGAGAGGGCTTGTGCCAAGTCATACCTGACGGCAAAACGTTGTGCAGCGCCTCCCTGCCGTCAGTGGGGATCGAGGGAATGGCGCTGCAATCCAGTTCCCCGGCGCAATCCAGGAAAATTCCACCTCCGGAGAGCATCGAAACGCGCCACTACTCAGCACGCGTCGACTGGAAAACCGGCGCGCTGATGAGCTTGAAACTCAAACCTTCAGGGCGGGAGGTATTGGGGGGACCTGCCAATGTCATCGTGGCGGAGAAACCGAAACCCCAGAAGAACGACTACGGCGATTTCATGAGTTGGCGGCCGGACCGCAAGCGGTTGGCCACGTCGAGTGATTTTCCACCGACCATTGCTGTCTCCAAGGGGCCTCTCGCGACCATCGTGGAAATAACCGCCAGATTCTACGGCGACGGTCTCTCCCGCCGCGTGATACGTTTCTATGAAGACTACCCGCGCATCGATTTTGAAACTGAAGTGCAGGATATTTCGGATATCACTGTGGTAGTGGCAGAGTTCCCCCTGGCGGAGGAGATTACCGAGGTCCGTCGCGGCATCCCCGGCGGTTTTTCACATGGCGTGTGGTCCAGGCCCAATCCTGACCTCGCGGGTTGGACGAAGGGCATCGTGCCGACCGTCCGCTGGATCGATTACAGTCTGGCAGGCGGAGGGGGTGTGGCGATTCTTGACCGTGGCCTTACCGGGCGTGAGCTCAATGAAAAGACTCCTATTATTTACCTGCTGAATGCTGTGGATAAGTATTATGGATATCCCAACGCGTGGCTGAGCGGCAAGGGCAAACACCTTTCCGAATACGCGCTGTATGCGCATGAGGCAGAGTGGACGGAAAGCCGGATTCCGCAAATGGCATGGGAATACAATTGCCCACCCCTGCTGGCCACGGGCAGGAGCGCAGGTTCTGCGAAGTCCTTCGTCAAAACTTCTGACAACATGATCATGGAAGTCCTTCGCCGGGAAGGTAAAGAGATCGAGATGCGCCTCGTCGAGTGCCGGGGTGTGGCGGGCACGGCCGAAGTAACCCTCAACCTTCCGTACCAGGGCGCGGCCCTGACCAACCTGCGGGGCAAGAATCCACAACCCCTCGAAGGCGGCGGCCCGCACTATACGTTTCCGGTGCGGCCGCAGCAGATTGTGACGATCCGCTTCGGGGCCGCATCTTCAGTGGGGGAAATCAATCCTGTAACCTCATGGGACAAGTTCGTGCCACCCCCCAAGCGCGTGGCGCTTCATACTTATCGGCCGCTCAAGGGGCACCCACCCCGGGGCGATGCACCGCAGTCGTAGCCGTCGGACTGCGCCGATTCGCTGCCTGCGCCGGGCGGTCAGAATGCGCTTACATAGCGGAGCCCGGCCCAGCTTTCAGATCGACGACGAAGAGTTTGCCGTCCGTGTGCCATGCTCCGCCAGTGGCCGTCATGCCGCTACTGAGCGGATTGGGAGGGGCGATGGCCCCAGCGGCCTCTACAGCGCCGCCCAGGTAAAGGTCCGACCCCACTTGCGCGCGCTCGTCATCAAGATCGGGATCGGTGGCGTGGGAAACCACACCAGGATGAACATCGATTCCAACATCGTGTGTGGCGGCTGCCAGCCAGATGGGTCGCCCGTCAGGTGCCGTTGCGGTCGTCTGCCATAATCGCAGATGGTGACGCTTGTTGAAGGTGTTGAGCGTCTTCTCGAAGGCGAGATCCTCCTTCCGCCCGAAAAGGTAGAGGTCTGAAACCGGTGCGGCGTTGTACCCATCGTTGTTGATGACGGCCTGGGCAGTTTTCCATATCGATTGTTGATTCTTTTTCTTGGGTTCGGTCCAGCCGGCTTGGCGGAACGCCTGTTCAATTTCCTGCGCCGTGCCCACGAAAACCAGGTTGATGGGATCACCCGGCCGGTTTTCTTTGCTCACCGCGCGCTTAGGCACATCGGCAAGCACGTTGGCCACAGACGCGCGCAAGCTGGCCGGAATCTGGCTGGGGCCGGCGGAGGAGACAAGACGTTTTATTCTCAGCGGCTCGGTGAGGGTGAATTGCAGGTCGGTCCCCACCGGGAATTCAATCGCCGTATTAACTTGGCCGATCTTTTGCGTCTGGATTTGATCGTTAATGGAGGGATCGGCTTGGCCCAACTTTTGCAGGACCCCGCTGAGCAGCGATGCAGGCGCCTCTGATTCGAGGACCCCGACAATGGTCCCGTCCGCAAGCAGGGTTTCCCGCGCATTGCTGACTCCACTCACGTGACCTTTCAGCGTAAGATTGCCTTCGCCCGGGATGGTAAGCTGGCCGAAGCTCAATAGAAGTTCCGCCCTCTGATCGGAAGCGGTTGGCTGCGAGCATTTCTCAACGGTGCCCGTCAATGTTGAACCAAAAGGGATGGCGATTCCGCCTGAGATTTCCACCTCCCGTGCCAGGCTCGCAGTAATTGCCTGTCCCTCCTTGGAGGTCTTGGTACTGACGGCCGTCTGAAGATGCAGATGCAAGACCGTTCCCGCGGAGATCGTGGGCGCGGCCGACATGGGTCTAGGCTCTTTCGCTAAAGCGCCGGCAGGCGGTGAGGAGAAGACCATGCCCAAAAGTATCGCGGCCCCGGGCACAAGAAATATACTTGTCTGGGGTTTGCTTGCCCGCCGTGATAAGCCGTCCGCAATCGTCATGCCACTCCCTCCTGAAGGCTCGGAAAAAGCCTTCCGCGATTTCTTGAGATCCTCTGCGCAAGGCCGAGGAGCCTCTCACGTTTGATCTCTCCGTTCAGTGGAGGGTTGCTTGGCAGGCGGCGAGGTTTGGTTTTACCCGGTTGCGTCCTGAAGGTGCTTTGCTTGTTCAAGCCTACTCCAGCGATTTGTGAAAGCGCAGCACGCTGATCGTCAACAGGAATACAGCGATACCCGCAAGGGAGGCGACCTCCGGCCAAAGCACGTCGAAACCGACCCCTTTCAAGTAGACGCTGCGCAGAAGCACCATCACGTGGCGCAACGGGTTGAGGTAACTCGTCTCTTGCAGCAGCGGTGGCATGCTGGCAATGGGAGTGCCAAAGCCCGACAGCGTGATCATGGGCATGGTGAAGAAGAAGGAAAGAATCATCGCCTGTTGCTGGTTCGCTGAGACTGTCGATAGAAAGAGCCCCAAGCCCAGGCCTGCGAGGATGAAGGTAACCAACCCGGCCGCGAGCACGCCCAGGTTTCCGCGGAAGGGCACTCCGAACCAAAATGTTCCCACCAGGGCGATGAGGGTGGCGTCGACGCAGCCGACCAGGAAGAAGGGAATGGTTTTTCCCAGGATGAATTCCCAGCGGCGAATGGGGGTGACCATGATCTGCTCAAGCGTGCCAATCTCCCGCTCGCGCACCACCGCGAAGGCGGTGAGCATCATGACCAGGATCAACATAACGTTGCCTATGACCCCGGGAACAAAATACCACTGGCTTTCCAGCCCTTCGTTGAACCAAGGCCGAATCTCCAGGTCCACTTGCGGCAGCGAAGATACCCTTTGCGGGGCCGTGCGTTGCATCTGGTCAAGTTGGTAGTCGCGGCTGAACTCCGCGCCAATCTGGTTGAGATAACCCAGCGCCACCAGGGCCGTGTTGGAGTTGGAACAATCCACCAGCACCTGCACGGTCGCCCCCTGGCCGTTGCGCAAGCGCCGGGCGAAGCCGGAATCGATTTCCATCGCCGCCAGAATATCGCCACGGTCAAGGCCTTCGCGGAGGTCGGCGCGCCGCGAGACGTATTCGTTCAGGTGAAAATAACGGCTGGCGGAAAAGTGCGCCACCAACTCGCGGCTCTCCTGGGAATTATCCAGGTCGAGCACGGAAAGCGTCACGTTCCTCACATCCAGGGTGGCGGCGTAACCGAACACGAGCATCTGAATGATCGGCGGGCCAAAAAGCAGCCAGCGCATGTGCGGGTCCCGCAGCGTCTGGATGAATTCCTTCTTGACCATGTTGCCGATGCGTCGGAGTGAGGAGACGAATTTCATTCCAGCCTCTTTTGAAACGCGCGGGTGGCCCTCGTGATTAGCACCGCGGCCAGAATCCCCAAGGCCATGATGTCCCCTGCCAGAAGGCGCATCGCCGTGCCTTTGAGAAACACACTGCGCAGGATGGAGACGTAATAACGCGCCGGCAGGATGCGTGTGATCCACTGCACGAACACGGGCATCTGATCGATGGGAAAGATAAAACCGGAAAGCAGAAACGTCGGCAACAGCGTCACCAGCAAAGCCATCTGGCTGGCCCCGAGCTGTGACTTGGCCGTGACCGAGAAAAAATATCCCACGGACAGCACCACAATCAGGAACAGCGCCGAACAGGTAAAAAGCACCGCATAGCTTCCGCGAAAGGGAACGCGGAACCACCAGACCGCCGCGGCGGTACAGAGCGCCGTATCGATCATCCCGATGACAAAATAGGGAATCAGCTTTCCGATCTGGATTTCCGTTTTGCGCACCGGGGTGGCGATGAGCTGTTCCATGGTGCCCCGCTCCCACTCCCGGGCCATAGTCAGCGAGGTCAGGAATGCGCCTACCACGGCCATCACCATGGCCACCACGCCGGGCACAATATTCGACATGCTTTCCAGGTCTTCGTTGAACCATGTCCGTGGCTGGAACGTGACGTTGGGGGTTACAGGCGGCAAGCCATTGTGCTGTTGCCATTCGATCTGTACATCTTGGGAATAGGCTTGGATAATGCTCAGCGCGTAGCCCATGCCGATGCTGGCGGTGTTGCTGTCGCTGGCATCGAGCAGCGCCTGCACGTGGGATTGCCCGTGCGAGTGCATATCCTCTGAGAATTGCGGCGGCACCACCACGGCCACCGTGCACGTGCCCGCGTCAATCTTCTGGACGACGTCGCGATAGTTTTCCGCCACATGGACGATTTCAAAATAGTCCGTGGCCTGGAAATGCTTCAGCAGATCCTGGCTGGATTGTGTTGCGTCGCGGTCGTACACGCAGAGGGGGATGTGCTTGATGTCCAGATTCACCCCGTAGCCGTAAATGATAAGCTGCACAACCGGCATGGCAAAGATGACCAAAAGGCTGCGCGGATCGCGCCAGATCTGGATGACTTCCTTGCGCATCATGGCAAAGATGCGGCGCAGGCTCACACGGGCCTCCCCGGTTTGGATTCACGCGCGGCGGTCAGGGCGACGAAAACATCTTCGAGGCTGGGTTGAATCTGTTCCAGCCTGCCAATTTTCAGCTCGCGGGCGGTCAGGGCGGCACGGATTCCGGGCATCGCCGCCCGGGCGTCAGCCACAACCGCATGGAGGCTGCTGCCAAATACCGCCGCATCGAGCACACCTGGCGCCTGGCTCAGCGCTTCGAGTCCGGGCCCCAGCGGTTCGCATTCCACCAATAGGAGCTGGCCTTTCATGGATCGAGTTTTCAGTTCTGTCGGTGTGCCCATCGCCACAATACGCCCGCGATCGATCAACACCAGGCGATTGCAATATTCCGCCTCGTCCATGTAGTGGGTGGTGACGAACACTGTGATGCCTTCGCCCACCATCTGCTGGATCAACTCCCAAAATTGCCGGCGCGAGACGGGATCCACGCCCGATGTGGGCTCGTCAAGAAAGACGATAGGGGGACGATGCAGCACCGCGCACCCCAGCGCCAAGCGCTGTTTCCAACCGACGGCCAGCTCGCGCGTGGGGGTTTGCTCGCGGCCTTCGAGCCCCGCCATGTGCAGCGCCCAGGCCAGGCGCTCCGGAAGAACCTTGCCGGGAACGCTGTACAATCCGGCAAAAAAACGGAGGTTCTCAATAACTTTCAAATCGTTGTAGAGAGAAAATTTCTGGGACATATAGCCAATCTGCTGGCGCACCGCCTCCGGCTCCTGGGCGACGTCAACCCCCGCCACGCGCGCGCTCCCGGAAGTGGGCCGGAGCAGGCCGCAGAGAATACGGATGGTTGTAGATTTGCCCGCGCCATTGGGGCCGAGGAAGCCAAAGATCTCGCCACGGCGCGCCTGGAAGGTGATACTGTCCACGGCCACAAAGGCCCCGAAGCGCTTGGTGAGGTTCTCAACGACCACGGATTGTTCGCTTCCATTCATACGGGTTTCGTTCCCCCGGCCGCCTCGGGTTCGCTCTCGACGGCTGACACAAACAAATCTTCGATGGTCGCCGCCACGGGCTGGATGGAATCGTAAACGACCCCTGCCGATTCCAACCGCGCGCGCAAATCCGGCAGCCGGAGAGCGGCGTCGTCCACAAACAGGTGGACGCGGTCGCCCACCAGCAACGCACTGCGCACACCGGGGGCGTCCCCCAATGCCGCGCGCACCTGCCCCGGCTGCGCCGCGTGCACCGCCAATATTTCGCCGGGAAATTTCTTTTTCAGCTCTTCCGGCCGGTCGCAGAAAAGCATCCGCCCGTGATAGAGGAGCCCCACGCGATGGCATCGCTCCGCTTCGTCGAGGTACGAGGTGGAAGTGAGAATCGCCACCCCCTCGGCTACCAGGGAATAGAGAATGCGCCAGAAATCCCGCCGTGATACGGGATCGACTCCGTTGGTCGGCTCATCGAGCAAGATCACTTTGGGAGTGTGAATCAATGCGCACACCAAACCGAGTTTTTGTTTCATGCCACCGGAAAGATTTCCGGCCAGCCGGCTCCGGAAATCATTGAGTCCTGCTGCTGCCAACAATTCCTGGGAGCGCTGTATACGTTGCTGGCGTCGTACCCCGAATAGATCCGCAAAAAACCGGATGTTCTCGTCGACCGTCAAATCCTCGTAAAGCCCGAACCGCTGCGACATGTAGCTCAGGAGCGACTTGGCGCCTTCCGGGTCGCGCACCACGTCGCAGCCGGCAATCGTTGCCGAGCCCGAATCCGCACCCATGACCCCCGCCAGCATCCGCAGCGCCGTGGTTTTTCCTGCGCCGTCCGGGCCTACCAATCCGAAGATTTCTCCCGCGTTCACATCAAAGCTGAGCCCGTCGACGGCACGCACTTCGCCGAAGTGCTTGCGCAAGGAAGAAACGGTGATGGCTGGAGAAGAGCTCATAATACGTTGGCTACCGCAGTTTGATATCGACGTCGGCCGGCATCCCCGGCTTCAACTCCCGGTTGGGATTTTCCACGTCCACCTTGACCCGGTAAACCAGCGTGACGCGCTCTTTCTCCGTCTGCACGCTTTTGGGAGTGAATTCCGCCTCGGAGGAGATGAACGAAACCCGGCCATGATAAATCCTGTCCGGGTAGGTATCGGTGCGCACATCAACCACTTGCCCCCAGTGCACTTTGCCGAGATCCGTCTCCGGCACATACACCCGGACCCACAGATGGTCCAGGTCGGCGAGGGTCACGATGGGCGTGCCGGGTGAGACGACCTCCCCCAATTCCGCCTGCCGCACCAGCACCACTCCCGTGAAGGGCGCGCGCAGCACCGTATAGGACAGCCGGATGCGTGACATTTGCAGGTTTTGGTCTGCCTGGTGAACATTGGAGCGCTCGACGGCAAGCTCTTCCTTGCGTGTTCCTTCCACAAGTTCGTCGTAGATTTGTTGCGCACGATCGTAAGCAGCCTGAGCGCGGGTGACGTTGGTGGCGGCCAAGTCGCGCGTCTGGCCGGGGATTTCGTCCTTCTCATAAAGTGCCTGGTAACGCGCGTAATCCTTCTTCTTCTGGTCGAGGTCAGCCTGGGCGTCGAGCACGGCAAGCTTGGCGGCCTCGATGTCTTGCGTTCGGCTGCCCGCCAGGCCGAGGGCGAGTTGCCGGTCGCGCACACGAATAGCAGATTCGTCTTCCGCCATCTGTTGCCGGTAGTCATCGTTATCGAGCCGCGCCAGCAAATCGCCGGATTTCAGGGTCATGCCCTCATCCACCGGCAAATCGATAATGCGGCCGGATACCTTGAAGCTGACCAGACTCTCGTGCGCTTCAATGTTCCCCGACAGCGTGAGCACATTTTCATTCGTGGGCTTGCGGAACCACTGGGGATGGAAGTAGACCACTGCGCCGCCAATCGCTAGGAGCAGCAAGAGCGGTATTACGCGTTTCATGGCTTTTTACCTCTTCCTATAGGCTTCACCCCGCAGCCGGCTCAGGGCTCGCTGAGGTATGTTTGGTAAATCTTTTCGG
>Ga0326727_10018951_pt1 | contig 13946 bp, 8 predicted proteins | sample MB2enrmetagenome_FD_207643 | JGI IMG/M metagenome (GOLD analysis project Ga0326727, IMG submission 207643) | Lab enriched peat soil microbial communities from McLean, Ithaca, NY, United States - MB29MY | ecosystem: Environmental > Terrestrial > Soil > Wetlands > Peat | place: USA: New York... | reverse complement strand
GGGCTTACAGTTCATAACTTCCTTTCCGCAGCTACAGGTATCTGTATAGCGATTGCATTGATGAGGGGCATCACTCGCCAGTCGACCTATAAGATCGGCAATTTTTGGGTAGATATGACTCGCTGCACTCTTTACATCCTTCTTCCGATAGCTTTTATTTTTGCTCTCATGCTTGCTTCCCAGGGCGTCATTCAGAATATAGATCCTTATGTAAACGTAACAGGATACGGTCCGACAGGACCTCAAACAATCCCAATGGGGCCAGTAGCTTCTCAGGAAGCAATAAAAGAGTTAGGTACCAACGGAGGAGGATTTTTCAATGCAAACTCCGCACATCCATATGAAAATCCAACTCCTTTGACTAACCTGATCGAAATTTTTCTTATACTCATAATAGCTGCAGCCCTGCCTCTGGTCTTTGGAAGAATGGTCGGAAGCATGAAAGAGGGATGGGTTATCTACGCCATTATGTTAGTTTTGTTCTTATGTGGATTCTATGCACTCTATGCTGCAGAGCTGGCAGGAAATCCACTGATAAAAGAACTTGGCGTTTCCGGAATATCCATGGAAGGAAAAGAAATCAGATTCGGGCTATGGGGTTCATCTCTCTTTGCCACAGCCACTACGGCAACATCATGTGGGGCAGTCAACTGCGCTCATGATTCACTTACTCCACTAGGCGGTCTGGTGCCTATGTTCCTGATTCTTCTAAGCGAGGTTGTCTTCGGGGGAGTAGGATCAGGGTTCTACACTATGATCGGATTTTTGGTGATTTCGGTCTTCGTTGCAGGACTTATGATCGGACGAGTACCTGAATACCTCGGGAAAAAGATAGAGGCATTGGAAATGAAGATGGCCGTCATAACCGTTCTTATCTCTGGAATCCTTACTCTCCTGTTTTCGAGTATTGCACTGGTTCTACCGAAAATTGGAGATTTAATGGGAAATCCGGGTCCGCACGGACTATCTGAAGTTGTATATGCCTTTGCATCCATGTCTAACAACAATGGTAGTGCTTTTGCCGGGATTAACGCAATGACGCCATTCTTCACATATGGAGGTAGCATAGCAATGTTGTTAGGCAGGTTTATCCCTGCAGTTGCCGTGCTAGCAATAGCAGGATCGATGGTACAGAAGAAAAAAGTTCCATCAAGTTCAGGAACTCTTCCTACAGCTTCGTTTTCATTTGGTATTTGGACGATCCTAGTAATCCTGATTATCGGTGCTCTGACATTCTTCCCACTCTTCGCCACCGGACCAATTATCGAACACCTGATTATGATGGGAGGGAATTAATAATGCCACGAACGCAATCTTCCCATTTAGGTGCATTTGATTCAAAACTTATTCGTGAAGCACTCATCAGTTCAGTGTTGAAACTGAACCTACGTCAGCAGATCGAAAACCCGGTAATGTTTACTGTGGAAATAGGAAGTATCCTAACCACTATAAGTTTTCTCATCAGCTTCTTCTCTGCTACCACTGAATCCTCTTTCTTCATTGGCTTTATCTCTCTTTGGCTGTGGCTGACAGTTCTCTTTTCCAACTTTGCGGAAGCTCTATCTGAGGGACGTGGAAAAGCTAGAGCAGCATCTCTGCGGCTGTCCAGAACCAGCGTTCCTGCTAAAAAGCTCACAGCAGGATCGTTCGATAGTCCTTTCACTGAAGTGCCTTCCTCCGATCTCCAGAAAGGTGACCTTGTCCTTGTAAAGACAAACGAAGTAATCCCTGGAGACGGGGACGTAGTGAAGGGAGTGGCATTAGTTAATGAAGCTGCAATTACTGGGGAATCGGCACCTGTTGTGCGTGAATTTGGTGGTGACCGGAGTGCTGTGACCGGAGGAACCACAGTTATTGCCAATGAGATAATCGTCAGAATTACTGCTGATCCCGGGCATACTTTCCTGGACCGTATGATCGCCATGGTGGAAGGTGCAGAGAGACGGAAGACTCCTAACGAAATAGCTCTTAGCATACTACTCATTTCGCTGACAGCTGTATTTCTCGCTGTTGTGATTAGCATGTATTCCGCTTCTGCGTATAGCGCTTCTTCAAGCGGAAAAGGTTCCCCTGTAAGCTTCACAGTACTAATTGCGCTTTTTGTCTGTTTAGCACCAACAACCATTGCAGCCCTGCTCTCAGCAATCGGAATAGCCGGAATGGATCGTTTATTCCAGTTGAATGTCGTCGCTCTCTCAGGCAGAGCAGTCGAGGCTGCAGGAGATGTAAATATCCTGTTGCTGGATAAAACAGGTACAATCACCTTAGGTAACAGACAAGCAACTGAATTTGTGCCAGTAAATGGTCAGTCACCGGATGATCTGATGGAAGCTGCGATGCTTTCCTCTTCTGCAGACGAAACTCCAGAAGGTAAAAGCATTATTGATCTCATCCAGAAAAAAACCGGAAAAGTTCCAGTTCCTTCAGAAAATGTCATTTTCACACCATTTTCGGCCGTCACCAGAGTCAGTAGTGCACAGTGCGGCGAGATAACATACATGAAGGGTGCTTCCGATGCAATAATTAAGTTCGTTCTTGAGCATGGAGGTATCGTTCCGTCGGACTTGAAAGCGAAAGTAAATGAGATCGCATCTACAGGAGGCACACCATTGGTTGTTGCTCGCAATGAGACAATTCTTGGAGTGGTTTTCCTCAAAGATATCTTAAAAACTGGTATTCGAGATAGATTTGCAGATCTGCGCACTATAGGAATAAAGACTATTATGATTACAGGAGATAATCCTCTGACTGCTGCTACTATCGCAGCAGAAGCCGGAGTAGATGATTATCTGGCAGAAGCAAAACCTGAAGATAAACTCACGATGATCAAGGACTACCAGAAAAAAGGCTATATGGTCGCCATGACAGGTGATGGAACAAATGATGCTCCTGCTCTTGCCCAAGCCGACGTAGCTGTAGCTATGAACAATGGCACACAGCCTGCGAGAGAAGCTTCAAACATCATTGATCTAGATAGCGATCCAACCAAACTGCTGGACATTGTCGAGATAGGTAAACAAATCCTGATGACACGCGGAGCTCTGACCACCTTTTCTATAGCTAACGATATCGCCAAATACTTTGCAATCATTCCCGCTGCTCTGGCAGGAATATATCCGCAGCTTGGGGTGCTGAATATCATGAGTCTTGCTACACCACAGTCTGCAATTCTTTCTGCGGTAATATTCAATGCTGTGATCATTCCAATGCTGATACCACTTGCACTAGCCGGGTTAAAGTTCAAGTCTATGTCGGCGTCGAAACTTTTTGCCTATAACCTGACCATCTTTGGTTTTGGAGGAGTTATCGCTCCCTTTATAGGAATCAAGGCAATAGACCTGATATTGGCTGGTTTAATGCATATCTGAGGAGGTATTGATCATGAAATCTCTCAAAAAAGCCACGTTGCTATTCGGAGTATTATTTATAATCACAGGACTTGTCTATCCCCTTGCTGTAACGCTAGTCTCAGAGGGCGTATTTCCTTCCCAGGCTCATGGGAGCCTTATTATGGACAGTAACAACACAATTATTGGCTCAAAACTCATCGGTCAGAACTTTACCGCACCTCAGTATTTTCAGAGCAGGCCTTCATCTAGTGGAAGTGGATATGATCCAACCGCTTCCGGAGGGTCTAACCTCGGCCCAACAAACCCTACTCTCTTAGGATCGGTAGCCAATAGGACTAGTGCACTAAAGGAAGCTGGTGTTACTGACCCGATACCTTCTGATCTGGTTATGGCTTCAGGAAGCGGCCTTGATCCACATATAAGCATGGAATCCGCACTTGTACAGGTACCTGCTGTGGCGAAGGCACGAAATATTCCGGAAGAAGAACTCAAAGAACTGGTGCTTTCAGAATCTATCGAGTCTCCATTCACTGGAACTTATGTTAATGTTCTTTCTCTCAACCAAGCGCTTGATAAGAAAGTGAGCACTTAAGAGGGAATTATGGGAACGAGTAGTCGTGAAGAAGAAGGAAGACCACTAGCTGAAGATTTGCTCTGTATTGCTCGCCGTGATGAAAAAAAAGAGCATGAAGGAAAGTTGACAGTTTACTTGGGCTATTCTGCAGGTGTTGGAAAAACATACTCAATGCTTCAAGATGCACTTCAACGGCTACAGGAAGGGAAAGATGTCGTAATCGGCTATGTTGAGATCCACGACCGGCCTGAGACAAACGCACTGGCAAATAGTTTTGAGATTATTCCAACAGTCTCTATTGAGCATCATGGTCTCTCCCTGAGGGAAATAGATCCCGATGCAATCATTAGGCGTCGGCCTCAAATAGTCCTGGTAGATGAATTAGCCCATACCAATGCCCCAGGCAGCAAACATGTGAAGAGGTACCAGGATGTCGAAGAGATCCTGCAAGCAGGAATATCGGTTTATACAACCATTAATATCCAGCATATTGAGAGCCAGAACGATGCCGTTACCCAAATAAGTGACATCCGGGTTTCTGAAATCGTACCAGATGCTTTCTTTTCAAATGCCGATGAGATTCGGTTGATAGATATCACACCAGAAGAGCTAAATATTCGCCTCAAAGCTGGGAAAATCTATTTAAAAGGTATGGCTGAAGCTGCTATACAGAGTTTCTTCAGAACCGGAAATCTCCTTGCACTAAGGCAACTTGCGCTGCGATATATGGCAGTGTATACTGACCAGATGATGATTGGTTATATGAGGAGCCGTGCTATTCGGGGTCCATGGCCTGCAGTAGAAAGGCTTCTTGTCTGTATCCGGCCCGGTCCCACAGCTGAAGCTATGGTAAGGGCGGCATATAGACTCGCAACGAGATTCGATGCTGATTTCATAGTACTTTCAGTAGATATTGGTACCGATATGGCTTTATCTTCTATGGAACGTGTTTGGCTCAATCAAGCTCTAGAGACGTGTCGAAGGCTGGGTGGAAGGATAGTTCGTTACCGTGGAAACGATATAGCTGACGAGATTATACGCTATGCTCGGCGGAGCAATGTCAACATGATTATGCTCGGAAAACCCCATGGCATAGATGTGCTCTTCTCTCCAGTATACAGGGTCATAAGGAATTCGCCGGGTATTGATATCCACCTTTATGAGCCGAAAGGAAATGGCTTGCACATACCTCTTAAGCGACGAATTCCACTATTTTTCACAGTGGAATATGCAATTAGCCTCATCCTAATTATAGCAGTAGTGTGCGTCAATTTTCTTCTTAAAGATCATATAGGACCTACGAACTTACTGATTATTCAGCTCTTGCCAGTCCTTGTATCTGCATTCTTTTTCAGGCGTAAAGTAGCTATTTTTACGGCATTTGTGAGCATTTTAATTTTCGATTTACTTATTGTTCATCCTTACAATATGATTGGTACTTCTGACTTACAATACTTTATTGCTTTTATAGGATACATTGCTATTGCTCTTATAATCAGCAGCCTTGCAACTAAGTTACGTCATCTTCTACCTCAGATCTGGAAGAGCGAAGCTCAAGTGGAAGCAACATCAGGCCTTTCCCGTGAACTTGTGGAAGCAAAAACACGGCAAGAAGTTTTAAAAATTCTCTCCGATCAAATGCACAAGTTTGCACCAGGTACCTTTGCAATACTCTCATCCAGCTCCGCCGGGCTTCAAATCGAAGAAGGTGATACTGACTACCCGCTCAAAGATAAAGAGAGCGACATTGCTCGATGGGCTTATGATAATTGTCAGGCAGCTGGCTACGGAACAGATAATCTTCCTGCAGGAAGAGGGTACTATATCCCGCTCAAAACACATAGGATGATTTTGGGCCTCATGGCATTTGCCTTTGAACAACCTGAGATAGCTCTAACTCCAGAGAATAAAGAGATATTTGAAACAATGGCATTTCTTGGAGCTCTTGCACTTGAACGCTTATAATAAAAAACGGACTTCATCTGAAGTAGCAAGCGTTGCGTACAGGTGTTTTGTTCTTCAGTGAACTACCTCCCCCTGCTGCTTTGTAGCGAGAAAGAAGCTTCCTGGTTCAACCATTTCTTTTGTAAGAACATGTCCCCAGGCTCATCCCCTGCGTTCCACAGGTGTCAGATTACGGCCAGATTTTGATCTTGAAGAGAGAATTTCTTAATATTAATAGCAATATTGATATCGCTATCATGATTTATTTTACATTCAGGACATTCCCATTCTCTATATTTCAATGTTAGTTCAGAGTGATGGAATCCACAATTATTACAAATCTTTGTCGATGGTTCCAACTGTCCTATTTTTAGTATAGTTTTTCCAAACCATGCAGCTTTATATTCCAACTTAGTTACGAAACTACTCCATGCAGAATCACCTATCGCCTGAGCTAAATGATGATTCTCAGTCATACCTTTTACATTTAGAGTTTCCAGCGCAACAGCTTGATTCTCGCAAATAAGTCTAAAAGATAATTTATGCTGGAAATCATTCCTTTGGTTACTTATTTTCTTATGTAGTTTAGTAAGCTTTTGTTTTGCTTTTTCTCTATTTTTGGAACCTTTTATTTTTCGACTAACTCTTTTTTGAAGTACTTTTTCACGCTGAAGAGAATTTTTGAAACATTTCGGGTAACTGATCCTTTCTCCTGTGGAGAGGACCGCAAAATTTTTGATACCTACATTTACTCCAATAGTAGATATTTCTGAAAATTGTTGTTTTTCTGGAAGTTCTTCCCCGTTATTCACAAGAATACTGATGTAGTACTCTCCTGTGCGTGATCTTGAAACTGTTGCTGTTTTGGGAGTGCCTTCAAAACATCTGTGGAAAACCGCTTTAACTTTTCCAATCTTAGGAAGTCTGACAATACCCATTTCAAAATCAACAATGTAATGTTGTGGAATTTGAAAAGATTGCACTTGATTCTTTTTCGATTTGAATTTAGGAAAACCTTCCTTTTCTCTGAAAAATTTGGTAAATCCAGACTCCAGATTCATCAATGAGGAAAGCAATGATTGAGAATTTACTTTTTTTAACCAATCATTAGAGGGTTTTATTTCACGAACAAGAATTTTCTGTAAGTCAAACCTTGAAATTGACTTTTGAGTTTGTTTATACATTTTAATTTTTTGTTCCAAAGCCCAATTATAGACAAACCTACATGCACCAAAATGAAGTTTAATAAATTTCATTTGCTCTTTTGTTGGATAGATTCTATACTTGTAGGCTTTTAGCATCCTATAATATATAGAACTTAATAAGATACATACTTTTCGTAATGCAACTAAATTATTTAATAGAGTGGTTAATTACTGTTAGAAGCTTCGCTGTTTCCGTTGCAAAAAAATATGAGATCGATACTATGAAATAAATAGGAATTTAAGAGTCTACTATATGCCAGTGAATGCTTTTAAATGGAAACACTTTGTAGGCGAGATCATTCTGCAAACAGTAAGATGGTATTTAAAATAGCCATTGAGTTATAGAAATTTAAATGAAATGATGGCAGAAAGAGGAATAAAAGTCGACTATACAACAATCATGAGATGGGTGCATCAATATTCCCCTGGGAACGAATCCTACAGGCATAGTGGATGTAACAGTATTAGTTTTGGTGTTAATTACAGAGACAGTGCCATTAGACACTTTGATTTAAAAAGTTGAATTAATTTTTGGATTTGTTTGTCAATTAATAGCCAAACTTGACAAATTTTAGCTACAAATAAGTAAAGTTTTATAAAACCTAATTAACTGGCTAACAGCCAAAATAGCAGATAGCCAATTAAATAATTTCATAAAATTAAATTTGTGCACTTGAACAAGTTCATGGTGCACTGTACCATAAAAAAAAATACTAATCGGCAAAAAAACACTCTTCAAATTGCATTCTTAAAATTGCATTATTTTTAATAGAAAAGGAGTGATACTAATGTTGAAACAGTCATTTAGTAAAGCAAAAGAAGTATTGGCTATTTTGCTAGCAGTTTTTTTTGTAGCATCATTAACCGTTGGAGCAGCAAGTGCATGTCATTTGCATGGACATCATCACTGTGATGGCAGCGCCTGTCATACTTGTAGCCACGGTAACTGCTGTAACGGGATCTCTTGTCACACATGTAACAGCAACGGCGAAACCGTCTGTCCCTGTCATACATGTAGCCACGGTAACTGCTGCGATGGAGTCTCTTAAATTCCTATTTATTTTATAGCATCGATCTCATATTTTTTTGCAACAGAACCATTATAGTTATAGTATTAGATAAAATAAATAAGGCCGAAAGTGCACAAATGATCAACAACGACGAGTTATAGACCTAACTAATGAACTCGATCAGAGAGGGATTATCACATCGACACTGCATTCTTGTACACTACATAAAATGTAAAAAAAGATTTCAAATGGAACTGTAAAACGCTACCATTAGAGGAAATATAGGAGAAGTTCATATACACAGAGATTTCCAATGGAACGATATACCATATTATCTGACAGTTTTACTTATTACATTAGAACAATATAGTAATATTTATATATTATCACAGAAAAAATACTCAACACCACATGTTTCTTCCTAAAATCTATAACAAATGTTTTCTCCGAAAACATGAAAGACTAAACAAAAAAGCGGAAATTCATTTGAGATTATTCCTAAAGAAGTTCTGCCGCAGGTTTCCTTCTAATGATTTGAGCCTATAATCTTGCAATAAAACTTGTCTTATTATCTGTTTTGATCCTTGCATTGAAATTACCTTAGTTTTCCCATATCTTCCATTTGATTTTACTATCGCATTTATTATTCCAAGACTATCTAATTCACTTATCAAGTCAGTAATTCTTCTCTGAGTTAATATATCAATATCAATGAAATGGGCATATTGTTTATAGACATTGTAAATCTCGCCTGTACTACATTCATTCTTTGGACTATTTTCACTTAAAACTGAAGCAGCTAAAAGAGTCAATTTTGACTGTGTGGGAAGTGTTTCTATTATAGCAGTAAGTCTGTCTAGTTCAAGCCTGTCATTTGCTTCTCTTACATCTTCTTCTTCGATTACGTCCTTTAATTTCTCTTCTGCAATCTCACCGGATTTACAAAGCAAATTGATAGCTTTTCTTGCATCTCCATTTTCTTGAGCACAAAGCGCGGAAATCAGAGGAACGACCATATCTACAACTACACCAGGATAAAATGCCTTTTCAACTCTGGCATCTAATATATTGTTTAATTGTTCGGCATTATACGGATTAAACTGTATCTCACTTTCTGCAAGAACACTTTTTGTGTGTCCTTTTAAGTCATCTTTAAAGTTGATATCATTGGTAATGCAGATGAGACAAGGTGGCTGGCCTGTTTTTTCAGAGATAGATCTTGCAAGTTTATTTATCAAATCTGGATTTTTAATCTTATCAATCTCATCAAGAACTATTATCAAAATCCCATCAAGCTCATTAAATAATTTCTTGAAATTAAGAGTATTCCTTGATATCGAATTCCCAATCTTTTCTTTGAATTTTCCCGATAATTCAAACATGAGATTGTTATTGATTAACCCAAGAACTCCATTTTCACTATTTGCATCCTCACAACTTATGTAAATAGTAGTTAATTTCACTCTTTTTTTAGCTGCAACCCTTTCTAAATCATTGAGTACTAATTTAGTGATCATCGTTTTTCCAGTACCCATTTTCCCGTAAACAATTATGTTATTAGGAGCCAAATTTTTTGAGATATCAATTAAACATCTCTGCATTTTCTTTATTACTTCTCCTCGATGTAAAGCATCAGAAATGTTTGTTGGCACATAAGACACTTTTACAAGAGCTTTATTCAAGAAGATCTTTTTTTCTTCTTCCCACATGCTTTCTATGGAGTAACAGCTATTTTCCATAAAGTAATCTCCATCGGAAATGTCTGTATATATGGTGTTCCACAACAATTCATTCTATGTTATCGTTTCAGTTTCCATCTGAAACATTTTGTTCCATATGAAATAATTTTTATTTTCCTTTATAATGTTTACGATTTTATCCTTTGAAATTTCTACCTTTCAATTAAAATTCGTTCCATCGGAAATGTCTGTATATACGGTGTTCCACAACAACTCATTCTATGTTATCGTTTCAGTTTCCATCTGAAACATTTTGTTCCATATGAAATAATTTTTATTTTCCTTTATAATGTTTACGATTTTATCCTTTGAAATTTCTACCTTTCAATTAAAATTCGTTCCATCGGAAATGTCTGTATATATGGTGTTCCACAACAATTCATTCTATGTTATCGTTTCAGTTTCCATCTGAAACATTTTGTTCCATATGAAATAATTTTTATTTTTTTTTATAATGTTTACGATTTTATCCTTTGAAATTTCTACCTTTCAATTAAAATTCGTTCCATCGGAAATGTCTGTATATATGGTGTTCCACAACAATTCATTCTATGTTATCGTTTCAGTTTCCATCTGAAACATTTTGTTCCATATGAAATAATTTTTATTTTCCTTTATAATGTTTACGATTTTATCCTTTGAAATTTCTACCTTTCAATTAAAATTCGTTCCATTGGAAATGTCTGTGTATACACACAAATTTTTGCAATTTCTCCAGATAACTGTTAGTTTTCCATAGGAAATGAAAATTTTCATCTATGAACTAATCTTATCCACTAACTATTATATACAACTGGGTTTTACAGATCTAATCTGCAAAAGAAAATCTAATGCAGTAAACAAAAAAATGAACAAACAATTTCGAATAATCTTAAGAGATGTATGTAATAATGAATGATATCAAAGAAGAAGATACTGTTATTTTCATAAAATCTCTTGCTGGGGGGATAAATTCACTCCGAAAGTAATGGAATACATTAATATCAGCAAATGTTATGTGGTCATCGACAAAGAAATATATTCAACATCAACATTTATAGGTTTGTCCATGAAATCATATAAACTTATTATCATACTGACAATACTATATGTAGCAAGTCTCATTCTTCCCGCGATTATATTTCAGTCGAATTGGTATTTAGATCATTGGGATGTGAGTTGGTATCATAAATATGCAATTCAGATATTCTCTGGTAAGATTCCTTATGTTGATTTCCATATAGAATATCCGCAGCTCGTGTTGATAGCAATATTATTACCGTATTTGGTATCTATTGCGCTTGGAGATCCGCTGATGTATTTTAGTGCTCATTGCCTTATCTGCAGCATATTGTATATTGCGACAGGCTTTATGGTATATCACATTACACTAACACTCTACGGGAAAGAAGACAGAGCATTTGTTGCCTTACTCATGACAATAACAGCATTTTCAGCGACATATTTTGTGTTGACAAAATACGACGCATACCCAACTTTTTTCATGGTGCTTGCGATATACTTGTACATAATTAAAGACGATATCAAATGGTCATATCTTGCATCTGTTATAGGGTTCTTCATGAAATGGTTTGTACTCATACTGTTGCCATTTTTACTTGTGAGGGATGTAAGACAATATCTAGAATTTGCAAAAGATGAATCCAAATCCAAGGGGTTGTTAAAAAACAAAGATATCTCTGTTGCAATACTATTATGTATAATCCTCGCGGTTCTCGTATTATTACCATTCTTTTTGCTATCACTCAAGAGTGGAAATTTTTCAAACCTGACATACGCGTATACATTTCATATTGGTCGTGATGCTCAGACAGAGAGTATTTTCTTCCTGTTAGATAATGTTTTCAATCTGGGGACATTTTGCTCACAGATCGGAAATTTTTTGATGCTCGGAGCAATGGTCATTGTCTTCTATATGTATTACAGGAAAAATGATCAGAGTATTCCGACACTTGTAGGATATTTTGCATTCGCTATATTTGTATTTGTATTTTTCAATAAGGTTGCAAGTCCTCAATATATACTGTGGTTCACGCCACTCTTTGCCATCATATTATCTCGTAAAGTCATGCACATAGTATGGTTCTACTTCGTACAATTGTGGATGTTCCTTGAATTTCCGATTTTATTCAATGTTATTATAAATAACGGGGAATATCTCATGAGGACAGAAGCGATTATATTTTTCACAATTAAGTTCATTCTCTGGATTGGTATCGCATACGTGTTATGGAAAGAAATAAACAGACCAGTATTAAAAGAAAAAGATTCACTGAGCACTTGTTCCGTTGCAAAAATCTCGTAATAAGCATGTAAATATATGGATTATGAACAAAAGTCAAAATATCCGAGAAAAATGTATCAATATTACAGAAATATTCCAAATAATTGATTGGTATATCTAGCTTCATTAAGACCAGAGTAGTTTAGATTCTTGCTTTGTTCTTTTTTAACCATATTCAAAGCTTCAATTCCCTTAAAAATCTTACTGGCAGAGTGAAAAAAAAAGTGGAAACCCAGCATTGGAACAATTATCCACTCTATAGATCAATTATCTTGTTCAATAATGTTATTCAAATATTTGGTTTGTCTAATTTCAACGTTTTTAGACAAGTTATTCTCATTTTTTAGTTCATCTATAGTAGGTAGATAAGCTATATTCTTATCAACGGTTATTACACATAGAATTTGGTTATGATTAGAACTCAAAGCTTTCTTAAAGACAAGATTTATTTCCTTTATCCTGAAAATTTAGTTATGTATCAACTAACTAGGATGAACTCTCTGTTCTTTTTCTTTTGCCACACAAAAAATAGGATTTATCGTTTTACTGATGTAGAAGTTTTCATACAAAACCTGACTATCGTAGGGTTTAAGACAATTCAAACTTTTCAATTAAAATTATACCGTTGTTCAATAATATTATCATGGAATCAACAAATGTTTTTCTATTACTGATGGCATTTAGGAAATTCATGGATTTTATTACAAAAACTGTGTATAATAAACCTGTCCATATTTAAAGCTCAATCCAGAAAACAGCATTATTAACGATTCAGTCTGATCTGGAAAAAGTTGATTTTAACATACGGCAAATAGTATGATGAGTTAATAAATATTTTTAAAAATAATTAAATATAAGGAACTCTTATTCTGTATTTCTATTTCTCGATATTTGATATTCATTGAATAATAATATATTGACGATACAATTCAAAATCACTTCCTTTAGGCATACACTACTCTGTTCCAAAATCTAGTGTTTTTTACATTTCATCACTGTGTTTTGGCGTTGAGTAGGCATGTGCTATGAAATAGAGAAAGTTTTGATAAACGTTCGATTTGTCACTAGTTGTATAGATACCATTTATAAGCATGTGATAAAAACTGATGTTTATTGAAATATTAGAACTTACGCATTTAACAACTACTTTTTTTGCTGTTAAATTTTGTAAGTTCGAAACTGATTTACATTGTATCAAATTAAATGGGAGTGTAAACAAATGTTGAAACTTGGAATTAAAAAGGTACTTGCAGTTTTACTGTCAGTCCTTTTTGTAGTATCTTTGACTGCAGCGGCAGCGAGTGCAGATCGTGGTGACCATCATAGAGGACATGGTGACCATGGCCACGGCTTTGGCTTTGGTGACGGCTGTGGCTTTGGCGGCTGTGGTATGGGCTTTGGCGGCTGTGGTATGGGCTATGGTGGCTGTGGTATGGGCTATGGTGGCTGGGGCAGTTTGGGTGGCTATGGCGCCTGCAATGGCTATAGTTTCTATGGCTGCGGTGGTTGTCCCGTGGGCATAGTTTATCCTTACTGCTAGCTAGTTAATATTATATTATAATTAATATATTAATAGAGTGAATTCCGATTTATGTTTGATTAAAACAAGCTACTATATAAACTATATCAACAATTAGAATAAAATTATAATTTATCGGAATTTTCTATAATTTTTTGCTCTATAAATTATTTTTTATTGTCATTGCTAATCTCTTTGTGTTGTCTATGTAATTATTATTTTCTTATTTTTCTATTTACGATGATTGTTTGGGCTAATTAATTTCAAGTGTTCCAGGAGCTCCAGATGTTCTAGGAATTCCATAAGTTCCAGGGGTCATAG
>Ga0326727_10018946_pt1 | contig 13951 bp, 16 predicted proteins | sample MB2enrmetagenome_FD_207643 | JGI IMG/M metagenome (GOLD analysis project Ga0326727, IMG submission 207643) | Lab enriched peat soil microbial communities from McLean, Ithaca, NY, United States - MB29MY | ecosystem: Environmental > Terrestrial > Soil > Wetlands > Peat | place: USA: New York... | reverse complement strand
GGGGCGGGGCGTGTCCTTCGGCATCCCTCTTACCTCTTTCCGGCTAGGTTTTCCAGCACGACGAAACAGGTTTCTATATGCGCTGAGGGTCCAGCGCCTGCGGCGCTGCACCCTTATAGCTATAAGGGGACTTCTGGGGACTCAGGGAACGCAGTTCTACGGGTAGGCCGTCTATCGAAAATGCCCCGAACTCACGTCTCCGTCATCATCACCATTTACCCGTCGGGGCATTTCCGATAGAGACCTAACGTTTACCGTCAACTTGATCGCCTCTGTCCAACTTCCGAATGGCACGTGAGCCACCCGGAGCTGCGGCGAGGCCGGCGGAGCAGATGTGCGACGTGCCGACTGGGACGAAGGAACAGGCGCGGCGAAGGCTAGTGCGTCTCGCATGGGTGAGCACTTCTACTGAAGGGGAATAGTCTGGGTCACAAGGAGGTATCCTTGTGACCGGTCTACCAAATTGACGCTGGATGACCTCCAGCGTCGAAACTATTCCGGGAGTACCAGAATGTGCCGCACGAGGTCTCACTGAAGTTGCACGACATCGACAGCCAGCAAATGGTTAATCGTATCGAACGAGGAAAAAGGCAGCACTGACGCATCACAGACGAGCCCTTCCAGCTTTCCTCGCGACGAACAATCACCTGCGGGAGATTTTTTTCAACCGAAATGATCAAATCCGCTGGCAATTTGCGCTGACATAGACAAGGGGACGAACTCAGAAGGCTAGACGTTCTTCTTCGAACTAGGATTTATGAAAAAGCAACTGCTTGCGCTTCTCGGACTCGGCCTGCTACTGGCAACGGCATCGGCTTATGCCCAGAGCATCAACTGAAAAGGAGAAACTTCGATGAAAACCGCACGTGTTCTGATCACCACTTCGTTGCTGTTGACTGCCACCTCCCTGTGTCTACAGGCCCAGGAGCCTCAGTTCCCGACGCCCGCGCACTTCAGGGGTGTAATCAACGACTTCACACCGATAACTGTTGGTGCGAGTCCATGGGAACTTCACGGTCCCTGGAGCTTGAAGTTGAACAGAGAATCCCAAACAGCCAAATTCTCGGCAGCTCTGACGATGGAGTTGTCCGACTTTGGACAGACAGTCGCTAATGTGAATGCGGTCGCCCGATCACAGCATACCCATCACATCACGATGACGACTGACACTGTTGTCTATAACCCGACCGACTGCCCTCCAGCCCCCGTTGGGACCCCTCCCTACACGGCCCGTATTGAGGTTACGGGAACGGCCAACATCGAGGCGAATGGAAGCCAAGCACCCTTTGGGCCGTCGCCTTTGCAGGTCTGCATCGCAGGAGGGTCGCAGGTCGAGTTTTCGAACATCACGCTGGTATTTACCCCAACGAGTGGCGCAACCGGGCATTTCGGGTCGCAGGCGATCCACGGCGTTGTCCAGAAGGCAGATTAGCTGAGCAACTTATATGTCCGGCATGCGGGAGCGGGGAACACGGCGCGGACGAATAGAACCGGCGAACCGGAAGTTCCCCTCTCTCTTTCGGGTTGTTCGTGTGGCTTAGTTTTGTAATTGAACTGTCTTGACCGACTACGGCCGAGCTTCGCTGGTCGCAAGATCAATTAGCAGTATTTCCGACTCTTCCGACAGTCGGTCGAATACGATCCGCCTGCTGTCGGGAGTGATATCAAAGGTCCGCATAACCGCGGAACTGCCCAGCCGAGTCAAACGCCGTGAACGCATGGTGTTAAGGTCCAGCAACCAGAAATCTTGCTCGGCTAATGTACTTCCCAGCATGTAAACCAATCCCGTGCCGTCGGGCAGGAAACGCGCACGCACGCCCTCGCGCTGTACTCTGATCTCCGGTAATTTCGCCGCGCTGCCATCCGCGTGTACAGCCAGCAGCGGCGCGAGCGTGAACACCTGTGGTCCGCAATACACGATCAGGTCCCCTCGTGGAGACCACACCGGATCCAGGAACGGTCCAGTTGCAATCCGAAACGGCACGCCGCCGTCAACGGGTAATTTGAACAAGCCCAGTCCATTGTCGTCGGCGCCGGCCACGGCAATCCACTTGCCATCGGGAGACCAGGATGCTGCGCCACGAACATCAACATTGCTCGAAAGAGCACGGAGCTGTGTTCCATCCGCGGTCATTACGTGCATCTGTTGCTTGCCATTTCGCCTCAGTGCAAATGCAACGCGGTTCCCCTCAGCCGACACCGCCACCGGGGACTGAAGCGCGCCTTCGGAGCCCTTCAATATCTCCAGCGCTTTCCCATCGCGATAGCTCCACAGTCCGTCAGCGCCGTCGCGCGAAGATAGGTAGAACAACGATCCGCCTCCGAAACGAGGCGCCCAGGAGCGCAAGGTGGGTACTTGGAAAGCTTCGACTTCCTTTTCTTCGACTGTCCGGCTCGTGATCGGAATGCTCCACAAATTGACTTGAGGATTCACGACACTCGCCGCAAGACGTCGGCCATCCGCTGTAGCTGCCAAGGCGGTGTATTCTTCCAGACCGGAACTCACACGGTCCGACGTTCGCGTTTTTGGGTCGAATGCCCATAACCATGGGCCCGCCCCATCTTGATTGTGGGCAACGAATAGAACCGTTCGTTCACTGATCGGGGTCGGGTAGCCAATGTCAGTGTTGAGACGAGTGAGTTGTTCTAATCCTCCTCCATCCGGTTGAATGCGCCACAGATCCATCTCGTGCGTTGCCGGCCGGCCGCGCACAAAGTAGATCCAGCGACCATCCTTTGACCAGACCTGATAGTGGTTGTGCAGTCCGGGCTCGTTTTGCAAGATTAGGCGTTGATTGGTGCCGTTCTGATCCGCCACAAAGGTCGGGTCGCCCGCTGCCAAGGTGTGATAAACCAGCCGTGTGCCGTCTGGCGACCAGGCAACTTCGGCGGCTTTTTCGTCAAGAAAATTGCGGGGTGTCCCGCCGATGAGCGGCCATAGCATGAGCCTCCTGGTTTCGGTGCCAGCGCTCCACACTTCTGATCCGTCGCCTGAAAACCCAAACGCACGCAGGGGTGCACGCGCATCCCCAATCCGACCTTGGGTAAGGTTCGCCGGGCTGTTTCCGTTGGTTTGCATCAGCCAGATGTCGAACGTGCCGCTCCGGTCGGAAATGAATCCGGCGAATTTCCCGTCTGGGGAGATAGCGGGGTTGCTCCTCGTTCCTCCGAAGTTTGTCAGCCTTTTGAACTGCGCATTGATAAGTGGATTCTGGATTGTCGGCTTGGTACGATTAGCGATGATCCACGTAAGTAATCCGGTCACCAGCAACGCTACCAGAGTCCATGCGAACCAAGTGTGGCGCTCGCGTACTGCAGAAGTAGTGGCTCGCCTCCCGCTGTCAGTGTCACGTTTGAGGCGCTTGAGGTCGGTACTAATGTCGGCAGCGTTCTGATACCGGAGGTCCCGGTCCTTCTCGAGCGCCTTAGTGATGACGTGTTCCAACTCCACGGGCAACTTGGGATTAATCTGAACTGGTGAAACCGGGGCGCTACGCAGGATGGCGTCGTACATGGCCCCAGAAGTCTGACCCAAGAATGGCAACTGCCCAGTTCCCATCTGGTACAGCACCACACCAAGCGAGAACAGATCGGTTCGTGCGTCCAATTCCTTGCCTAATACTTGCTCCGGCGACATGTAGGCCACGGTTCCCATCGCCGTGCCTGGTGTGGTCAGGTGGCGAGCTGCCATTTGCAATTCGTCCAGGGCCTCTTGTTCGGGTGCATATAGGTCTGCATGACCCAATTTCGCGAGACCAAAATCCAGGATCTTGGCGTGACCCCTCGCGGTCACGAAAATATTTGCCGGTTTGATGTCGCGGTGCACTACTCCCTTCGCGTGCGCCGCCTCCAGCCCGTCTGAAATTTCGATGGCCAGGCCCAATAAGGTCTCAGGAGCAAGTGGACGATCCCCAATCAAGTGATTTAGCGTCGTCCCCTCTAGAAACTCCAAAGCGATAAAGGCGCGTCCTCCGGTTTCGCCGATATCGTACAGCGTGCAAATATTGGGATGATTCAGAGCCGAAACTGCCTGCGCTTCGCGACGAAACCGCGCCAGCGCTTGCTCGTCCTCGCCAAGTTCTTCAGGAAGAAATTTGAGTGCAACGAGCCGATGCAATCGAGTGTCCTCGGCCTTGTACACCACTCCCATTCCCCCTCGTCCTATCTCCTCGATCAGCCGATAGTGTGCGATTGTCTGGTTCGGTATCTGAAGCGGACGCGAAGAAGGTGTAACATCAAGAATCTCCGGAGCGGCGACGGCCAGAAACTGGCTTCCCGCCGCCTCGTGGGAATCAATCAACGATTCCACTTCGGCACGCAATTCGACATCCGTTCCGCAGGCAATGTCGAGATAGCTTTGACGTTGCTCGGGCGCAAGGCGTAGGGCCTCTTCCAGTATCTGCTTCGTCCGCTCCCATCGATCTGTGCTCATACATCGCTCGCCCTGGACATCTCTCGATGAAGCCATGCGCGAGCAGCCGTCCAATCGCGCTGTACCGTCGCCGGAGCAACGGCCAGGGCATTAGAAATTTCCTCCAATGAAAGTCCCGCGAAGAAGCGTAATTCGACTACCCGGCTCTGTCGCGCATCAATCTTGGCCAGTGACTGCAAAGCATCATCCAGAGCAATCACATCCACATCTTTGCCCTGGGAAATCATCACGTCTTCGAGCGACACCTTGCAGACAGTTCCTCCACGCTTTGCCGCTCTGTGGCGACGCGCATAGTCGACCAGAATTTGACGCATGAGCTGTCCTGCGATGGCAAAGAAATGAGTGCGGCTCTCCCACTGCGGACAATTCAATCCAACCAGCCGTAGATATGCTTCGTTCACCAAATCGCCGCTCTGCAGCGTGTGATCAGACCGTTCGTTTCGCAGTTGAATGTTCGCCAAGCGGCGCAATTCCCGGTAGACGCGGGGCAGCAGCGAATCGAAGGCTTTACGATCGCCTTCCCGCCACTTTTGCAAGAGTTGTGTGATTTCGCCCGGAGGCTGGCGCCCCATCGAAATTCCCCCGAACCGACACTCCTAGTAAACCTAGCGTATCTACCCAGGTGTTTCCTGTCAATCCGGAAAACTAGATGAAAAACCAGCGGCTTATGCACTTGTTGGGGAGCAGCAGGAACCCGGGGGTCTGGCGTTTCTGAAGTTTGGCTCGTAGCCTGGAGGGATGAAAACACTTACATCCTCCGAGCGTTTGATTCTGCGCGCAGTTTTGCACAAAGTAAGCCCCATGGTGACCCGGGTCCTGGCCTTGCCGGGTTACCTGGATCTCGAAAGCTTTGACGATGTCCTCCGCACCCTTCTCCACCAGAGTTCTGCGGTGGCCCCACATCGAACCGGCTCCGTCACCGCTGCGTCATACTCTGCGGTCTTGCCCCATCGTGCCTGCCTTATCGCGCCCCGCTGCGCTTCGATCCTCGTCTGCGCAGTGTACAAACGACAACCCACCGCTTTTCAGCCAGTTAGCGCAGTGGGCGGTAAGCCGCTTAACCGTAGATGTGCCACTCGCACGCAAACTCCCGAGATACGGGGTTCGAGGAAATAGTTCCTGCCTTGTCGCTTAGCGTTTACCGATGAGGCCGGAGGGTCAACGCGGGATTCCGTACCGACAAAGGGGTGCCGGGAAACAATCCGCCGAAGCTGCAAAAGAGAGATTGCCTTAACCACAGAGACACGGAGGCACAGAGGAAAGGCCTTTTCTTTTCTGTTGGCACCAGCGAAGCTTTTGGAGTGCGGCGACTCGTCGCCGCTTTGGCTGGCCGCGACTCGGCGCAGCCGGTAACCGACCGCTGACGAGTCAGCGGTAGAAAAAGCGGGAGCAAGCTCCCGCACTCCGAAATGGTGGTGAGAAGTTCGCGCTAAGGCTTCACGGGCGATGCGGGCGGCAGCGCCGTCGGCGCCACCCTTCGGAGGGGGGCCGTTGGACGTCGACGTTACCGGATGGTCTCGATCTCTATTTCCAGGTCGAGCCGGCGCCACGCCCGATCTGCCGTCAGAGCCGGGATTCGACGCTCCCGCGCCAGCCGGCCCGGCTGAACTCCATGTTTCCAATGCCTTGCACGTCAAACATTTTTCCTTGCACATTGCGGCAATGTGCTACACTTTGGCTGGGGGTTAAACTCCCGCGTGAAGAGCCATCAAATGTCCGGCTGGACTCCGCATTTCGACATCACGACGATTCCCGATGACGTATTGCTGCGAGAGAGTGCGCGCAGGTTACGGGCGCGCCAGCTTCGCCCCCCGCGCGCCAAGGTGCTCCGCCAGTGCCCCAAATGCGGGGAACCGTTCGGCGCCCGCGAATTACGCAAGCATCTGCCTCAGTGTGTCGAGCCTGCTGCCCATGGAATGAGGCTCAACCCAAGCAGAGCCGTTCGCAAGGTCTCGAGCGTGGAAGAACAAGAAGCGGAGAACTACCGCTATTGGCAGAGTATCCCCGTCGGGGCGAGACTCGTAGCCGTGTGTGAGCTTACCGAGGCCGCATACGCGATTCGGGAGCTCGGGCAGAATGCTAACCAAGGACATAACAGAACTCATCCGCGCCTTCAACGAACAGGGCGTTGAGTATTTGCTGGTTGGGGGCTACGCATTCGGTGTCCACGCTCAGCCACGCGCCACCCAAGACCTCGACCTGTTCATCCGGGCCGATGCCAGGAATAGCGATGCTGTATTCAGAGCCTTATGCCAATATGGCGCATCCCTTGGCGGACTTACCGCTAAAGATTTCCGGGATGCAAAAACCGGGCTTCAGATCGGCGTGCCTCCGAATCGAATCGATATCCTTCAACAGATCAGCGGCGTGACGTTCGACGAAGCGTGGAAAGACCATGTCAACGCCATGATAGAAGGTGACACGCCGACTTACGTCATCTCACGGGAAAACCTGATCAAGAACAAACTGGCTGCGGGCAGGGAACAAGATATTCTCGATGTCAAGCAAATCCAAAAAGCGGCCGTCTACGCTCCAGAACAGCCAACGCAAAAAACCGGGAAACGCAAAAAGAAGAAGCGCAAGGGAATTGAACGCTGAGGGTATGGGAAAAGGGGCGGAAAAGTGCCTTTTCCGGTTTTCCCGACCCCAGAACGTGGTGCAAAGCCATTCGACCCGCGCGCGTTCGCTGGCATCCCTCCGCCAGACGAGGACATCGGCGCATTCGTCGAAGAGATCTATCCCGCCCGGACATAACAGTCTTTGATCAGCGACTCAACGCCCGTCCAACTGCAACCCTTCCCTTCTTTCGTGGTAGAATCTGCCCATAAATTTTTCTTAATCCTCGACAGCCGCGCGAGGTGGCGATGAGATTCCGCAAAACGCTGAGCTTCTTGATATCGGCGATGGGATTGGTCTTTGCCTTGCCTGCCTGGACGCAACAGAAGCCTTTAACGCAAGACCAAGTACAGAGCCTGGTGCGCAGTGGGCTCGGAGATGAGACGGGAGCGAAGGCGATCGAGCAGCGGGGGATTGATTTCTCGCCACCCGAACTTCGGGAAGCTGTGCGGCTGGACGACAACTTGGCAGAGGCCCACTATGACATAGCCCGGATGGGCACGACTCTGGTCGATCAGCAAACAGAAATGGCCCACGTGCGCAAGGCGCTTTCCCTTCGACCGGACTTCGCTGAGGCCCACGAGCTTATGGCTGCCTTCTTGGGGGGACTAGGGCCAGAGGAGCTTCAGTCGGCGATCGCTGAGTACCGTGAGGCAATCCGATTGAGGCCCGACTATGCAGATGCCTATCAAGGTTTGAGTTATGCCCTGCATCGTGCGCACGACGACCAGGGGTCCCAACCCGCTGTTTCGTTTCACTGTGCGTGTGGGTTTCGGTTCCCCGCTTGCCTTACCACACCCGGGCGCGGGGTAAAATCCGGCGGCGGTGGGACTGCCCCCGGTTTTGGTTTGTCCAAGTAACATCACCTCCTTTCATCGTTTATTTTATTGCTTTCGGGGCGCATCCTAAGCTCGTTCGGGTGAAAGTCAAAAAGATTCTTCGGGCGGTCAACCGTGCCGGGGGACGAGATGGGTTCGGCCATGGAGAAGGCGATTACTTCCTATCGCAGTTGCGCGAGGTTGCCACAGGAAACGCGCCGACAGTGTTTCCTGGGAGGCAGAGAGGGGTAAGGAAACCGTCAGCCTCCCAAACAGGCGGGAAAGGACGCGACAGATCACGCCTTGCACCAGCCTTGCGCCCGACTTCCCGATTAGCCCCGGTAAAATGCGGCCTTCCTTCTACCCCACCTCTTGATGATATGGCAAACTTCCCGCGGTCATCCCATCCGGTCCGCCCAGCCCTTGTCGGGTCCATTGCTCCGATTCCGACTCGTACGCCGCCACCCGACGGCTGTTCAATCACGCACTCGGTGTTTCCAATACCCCGGCCTTCGGTGCTGATGCATGACAGCTGCGATGTAAATCTTGCTTTCCTCTATTTGGTATAGAACGGCGAAGGGAAAGCCGAGGATCAGCCTTTTCCGAATGCTTCCCTTTAGGACGGGACCGGCCATTGGAAATCGCTTGATCTGTCGCGTCGTTTCCCGAACTGCGGCGAGAAAGTCTTTGCCCAGCCCAGGAGATCTTTCCTCATAGTACAGGGCTGACCCCCGCATGTCCTCGTAGGCTTCGGGGTGGAATTCGGTTTTCACCTTTTGAGAGCTTCATGCGCCTTCCGGAAGGCCTCTGGAGCGTCGATGCCCTTGGCTTCGCCCGTGCGGAGTTCTTCTAGCCGCCGTTCCGCCTCCACCAGCCACAGCCCCTCAACGTCTTTCTCAGCACCGGGGTCGAGGGTGGAAACCAGACGCTGCGCAAGCTTCACCCGATCTCTCGGAGGAAGTCTCATGGCGTCAGCCGCAATTTCTTCAAAGGTTGCATGCATAACCGGCCTCTCCTGACGAAGATGTAAGCACAGTGTAACAAAGGCAAGCGGGGGGCTCAAGCAATTAGCTTCGCGGGTTAATCCCTAGCTTTTTCATTCGCGTAAGCAGGGTGGTTCGTTTCAACCCCATGCGGGCGGCAGCGCCGTCGGCGCCACCCGTCGGAGGCGGGCCGTTGGACGTCGACGTTCCCGGATCGTTTCGATCTCTATTTCCAGGTCGAGCCGGCGCCACGCCCGATCGGCCGTCAGCGCCGGGATTCGACGCTCCCGCGCCAGCGCGAGACAGGCACGATCTCCCAGCGAAAGCCCTTTAGCCTGCGTCGCCGGGACCAGCGCTGCTGCCATCACCGCCTGCTCGGTTGAGAATTCAACCAGTTCGATCGGCGCCGCCAGAAGCTTTTCCGCAATCAGGCCCACATTCTGACCGGCACGCGCGAAACGGCCGAGCACCTCGGAAAAGTTTACCGTCGACATGCAAGCCTCTCCCAGCAGTTCGCGAACGCGCTGGTGTCCGCGCTCGCGCAGCAGGAAGGCTAGCAACGCCGAAGCATCCAGGGCGATCATGGCCGCCTTTCCTGGCGCGCTTCGCGGCGGCGTTCACGAATGAGCTCGTCCGTAAGCCGCGGCGTTTCGCCTTTGAACAGTCCCGCGATAAAATTCTGCAACGATTCCGGATCGAAAGGCTTTCCGGTTTCTCCGCGTACCGCCTGCGCCAGAATCGTGCGCGCTTCGGCCTCCATGCTGTGGCCCTTACGCGCCGCGCGAAGCCGCAAGCGCCTCCGGGTCGATTCGGGCACGTTTCGAATATTCAGGTTCGCCATGCTTGCAATGATAGCACTGCTAGCGTTCCGCGGTCAACCCTCCCGTTTATCATGCGCCGCCCAAAACCCGGCGAGCGTCAACCTTCCCTGCACTAAGGACCAACTTCCAGATACCACACGCTGCGTTTCACGCTCCTGAAAGCCCATCCGTAGCCGCCCGCCGGGAAACAATCCGCCGAAGCTGCAAAAGGATTCCCGTAAAGTCAAAACCGGCTCGAGCAGTGGGTACGCGACATAGAAGTGAAAGCCGATCGCTCGGACGGAGCGTGGGCATCCTGCCCGCCCCGATTCATCGGGGTCTCACCCGCTGTGAAGCCGTGAAAAAAACGTTGTAGCGGCGCCGGTTTTTTCACAGCCTCACAGCGGGCAGGATGCCCGCGCTCCCTCCGCCTTTCACTTTTATGTCGCGCACCCTTGAGCAGTTGACGCTCCGATCGCTCGGAGGTTTTTCCAAGCATTCAAAGATTAATAGCCGCCCCTTGAGGATCACCAATTTCTCACCACGATTTAGGAAGGGGGGCTTCCGGCTCGCTGCTGGCGGGCGTTTCTGATGAATAGCGTGTCGCCTGACCCGCACAGTCCGTTGGCGGCAGCGAAGCTTTTGGAGTGCGGCGACTCGTCGCCGCTTTCGCTTGCCGCGACTGGTCGCGGCGAACAACATACCGCTGACGAGTCAGCGGCGGAAAAAGCGGGACCAAGCTCCCGCACTACGAAATTTAGCCAAACAAAAAGAGCGGGCACGCGGCCCGCCCTTTTGCGGCGATCTGAAATCACTCTTACGAAATCTTCGATTCACTCTTACGAAATGTTGACCAACCCGTCGCTCGCGGTCTTGGTGAGAGGCACGGAGAACTGCTTCTCAATCTTCTCCCGGAAGCAAGGGCCGGAGTTATAGGTGCAGAAGGGGTAGACCAATCCGTTGGGCGCGGTGTAGTGGATCACGCAGCGCTTGACGCGGTTGATGTCGTAATTATACGAATCCATGAAGTGCATGCCGGCGACGAGCAGGGTTTTATAGGTGAACGTGCCGTCACCCTGGCCGCGGCCGTGGCTGTGGTCGGTCATGCCCTGGAGGGTGTTCAGGAAGCGCTCAAAGGTAAGGCCCGGAGGCGCGAATTGGGGCTTGAAATGCCGGCGCAGGGAGTTCCAGGCGCTGACTTTGGAAAAGAGTTTTACCCGCGCGCCCTCAGCCTTACGCGCCAGGAGGTCGATATCCCGCAGCATGGCGCCAACATCGAAAAAGCGTGTGATGGGCACGGCTTTCTTCGAAACCGGGTCCACATAGAGGTAAGTACCCATGGCGCAATGCGGGTGCGAAGTCAGGTTCGGCCGCTGGAAGTTCTGGAGGGCCGAAAGCAATTTCGAGAAGGGCGAGGTGCAGGAGAGCGGGAACCAGTCGTTGTACTTGTCCGTGATGCCGGTCTGGTCGGCGACACAGTGCGCGAGGTCGGATTGGGTGAAGCGCTTGGCCATGAGATCGCGGCGATTGATGCGCCCGGTGAAGGCCACGGGCTGGAAGCTGAAGCCGCTGACGCAATCGATGTGGTCAATGGCGAACCGCACCATGTCCCCAATTTGATGGTCGTTCACGCCCTTGACGATGGTGGGCACAAAGACAATCTTCAGTCCCGCTTGGCGGCAGTTCTCGATGGCGGCGAGCTTAGTTTCCATCAGGCGCTGGCCGCGCGTGCGAAGGTAGATGTCGTCGTTGAGCCCGTCGAATTGCAGGTAGAGAGTATGCAGGCCCGCTTCCTTGGCGGCTTGTGCGAACTCGAAATCCGCGAAGGAGATGCCGTTGGTGGCCGCCTGAATGTGGGTAAAGCCGAGCTCCGTGGCCTTGCGCAATACGTCCATGAAGCGCGGATAAAGGGTGGGCTCGCCGCCGGAAAATTGCACTACGCGGTTGGGCACGGGCCGCTGCGCGCGCAGGCCCGCAAGCATGGCGGTGACCTGCTCGAAGGAAGGCTCGTAGAGATAACCGGCCACGTTGGCGTTGGCAAAACAGACGGGGCAGGTCAGGTTGCAGCGATTGGTCAGATCCACGTTGGAAAGCACCGTGTGCGAGGTGTGCAGCGAGCACAGCCCGCAGTCGTCCGGACAACGCGTGGCGTCCGGGAAGGCGGGGTTCTCCAGACCGCGATTGTCGCCGAATTCCCATTGTTCCATTTTGAGGTAGAGGCGCGCATCGGAGTAAATCTTGTCGCGAAATTCGCCGTGCGCAAGGCAGGTCTTTTCCATATAAACCGCGCCGTCCTCTTCGAACAGCCGCGCGTCGATCACCTGAAGGCACTCCGGGCAAATGGATTGCGTCTGCTTCGGCAAACCCTTCTCGAGAGGCTCGATGGGTGAAGCCGTGAAAGTTGTCTTGGGCTGGATGATTTCGAATTCGCTGCGGCGGCGAGGTTTGGCGGGTGGAGCTATCGTCAGAGTAGCCACATTTCCTCCTGATGAATGCAGATCAATTCCGGGAGTGCAAGGGGCGGCCTCGCAGATGCTTGGCGGCGCGAGAAACATTCCCGATTAAAGTATTAGGGCACAAGCTACAAGGGGCGAATTAGAGCATCGTAATGATCGGGAAGGAATGACAAACCTTTATATGGGGATATAACGGCGTCGAAAGGGGAAAAACAAGGGGCGAGCAGGAAGCGACAAATTGTTCATTCCAAAAGACTTAGAGACAATTTGTCCGAAATGGATTAACTACCCCCTCGACGAGGATTAACGACCTTTATTGAGCATTAGTGCTTTATCCACCTTAGAACTGGTGCGACAGGGCAACGACCGCCTCTTTTACTTTCGGAAAAGGTTTTCGAAAGCTTGGCGAGCATCCAGCGGCTTGGATGAGGAAGTCTCGCGTTCGATGGTGGTTCGCGGTGAGTAAAAGTTGCACTGGTTGCGGGCATCCTTCTTGGGGATACGGGCGCTGACGGGCTGGGTGCACTCGAAGCGGCTCGAGGAATCAAAAAACGAGCACTGCTTGCAGCTATGCAGCTCAGCGCCGCAACGCGGGCACTTGCCGGTGAAATCAATCCCTGCCGGGAGCAGGCCTGCGCAGGAGGCGCAGCGCACTACTTCGCGCTTGCCGGGCATGTTGGGTGTTTTGGGGCCAAAGCTTTCGGGCTTCTTCGCAGGTTGGCGCTCGGTGCGTTCGCGGCCGCCTCCTGAGTCCATGTACCCCCGCTGTTTATACTTCCTCTCCATCCTCACTCCTTTTCAGTTGGACGGTTTGATCATTCAGTCGCTGGATCGCTGATATCCCCATCATACGCTGGCCCCGCGGTTCACGCCACCAGTAAAATTGATGATGGGGGGGGAGCAAAGCCGCAAGGTGCACTCTGCTTCCTGGTCTGCCAATGTTGCTTGACAGGCGAGGGAGTTCCGATATGCTGTCATGCTTCTGAAACTCGGGAGGGGATTTGTGCCGGCTTCGGAAGCATCACTCTCCAGCCTGCCCACTCTGGAAGCAACCTCCGCCGCCGTTGCCAACGCGCGCCGTTGGACGATCATTGCCTTGCTGTTTGTCAGCTCCGTCATCAACTATGTGCACCGCGCCGCGGTCTCCGTGGCGTTGCCGATGATTTCCCGGGACCTGAAAATCGGCCCGCTACAAAAGGGATGGCTTTTGTGGTCGTTTTTCGTTTCCTACGCCTTGATGCAAATCCCCGTGGGCCGGCTGGTTGACCGCTTCAACCTGCGCTGGCTGGTAGCGGGAATGTTTTCCCTCTGGTGCCTGAGTTGCGGCTTGATGGGCCTCGCGGGCAGCCTGGCTACGCTCGTCACTCTGCGGATTTTGCTGGGCATTGGTGAATCCATCTATCTTCCCGGCGGAAACAAGATTGTCAGCTCCCTGTTTCCCCCGGCGGATCGCGGCTTGCCTTCGGGCCTCTTCGATTGCGGCGCCCGCATCGGACTGGCCGTCGGGGCGCCTCTGGTGGCTTGGCTGATTTCCGGATTCGGTTGGCGATGGATGACTGCCATTATCGGTTTTGTCGCCTTGCTCTGGGTGCTTCCCTGGTTGATCACCTTCCCATCAAGAATTCCCGTGGCGCGACCCGCTTCGCCGCCGAAAGATTCTCCCCACCCGCGCCTGGCCAAGCGGCGCCTGACCTTTAACCGCAATTTGTTCGGCCTCTGTCTGGGATATTTCTGCTACGGATACTTTTGGTATCTGCTGGTGACGTGGTTGCCCGATTATCTGATGCAAGTGCGTCATTTGCCGGTCCTGAAAGCCGGTTTCTACGCCGCGCTGCCCTTCCTCATT
>Ga0326727_10018945_pt1 | contig 13951 bp, 12 predicted proteins | sample MB2enrmetagenome_FD_207643 | JGI IMG/M metagenome (GOLD analysis project Ga0326727, IMG submission 207643) | Lab enriched peat soil microbial communities from McLean, Ithaca, NY, United States - MB29MY | ecosystem: Environmental > Terrestrial > Soil > Wetlands > Peat | place: USA: New York... | reverse complement strand
CCAGCCCCGACAGCAACAACCAGCACAAGCCGCACGGCCGCAGCCACCCCCCATGCCAGCCGGGCCAGCCGGCGGCTTACTGCCAACCCCGCTGTGGCGATCCTTACCACTTCAGAACCGGACGAAGCGCTGCCACCCCGGCGTCGCGGTACCCCTAGAGCCGCCAAACCCCAGGCCAAGCAGGCCGTCAAAGCAACCAAGAAGGCCAGCCAGACAGCCGGGACCGTCCTGTCCGCCCCGCCACGGCGCCGTCAGGTTGGCGGCAGCATCACCATCGCCGCCAGGTTAGCCAAACTCGCCAAAACCGGGACGGCTCGCACCGCCGCCACAGCCCGTGTCGCACGTCATGGCGCAACCGAAGACGTACCGCAGGCCCCGTCTGTCCCCTCCGTACCCGCCGGTACCGCCGTGATCGACCCGGGGATCATCCCGGCCAAACAGAGCCCGAGCAAAGCCAACGTCACACCGGCGGTGGCGGTAGAAGGTGACCTGATGACGGTACAAGTCAGGCTGCCGCAGCTCCCACCAGGCTCTCACGCCCCTATCGAATCCATCCGCGAGATGTTCGTCTGGTGGCTCACCCAGGCGGCAATAGACGCGGCCAATGTCATACCTAAAGCTGTTGAATACAGCTCGGAGGACCTGTTCATCCTGGGCCGGACAATGGTCGAAACCATGGGGCTGCCCCTAGACAAATATTCGCGCGGCGACCTCGAAGAGCTAGGAATCTTCTTCTACGTAACCGGGAAACACTCAAGATGGTCCGGGGCCATCCGGGAAGGCCGCCGGGTCAGCAACGACACCGTCGACGACGAAATAATCTACCGTTTCATGATACGGCGGATCCGGGCCGTTGGCCGCTGGCCGGGAGTAAAACTGCACTAAAGCTAGCAGCCAGCACAGCCTTTACCGGAGGAAGATAACCAGGCAAGCCGGGACCGCGACACCAACCCGCGCAACCGCATAGCACCGCCGGTGGCAAAACCGGCATGTCAGCAGGCACCATCATGCTGAGGCCGCGCGGCGTCCGGTACACTAGCAGCGGTATACAATGCCTACCAAACATCCATCTAAAGGACGGCGGCGTTCAGACCGTGCGCCACAGACATCGCAGCCGGCAGCTGTCGGGCTCTCGCTGCTGGCTGCCAGGCCGGCGGCCAGAGGGGCACCGCTGTGGCGCCGGACAGCCGCCTGGAGCTGCGATATCGCGGCAGCACTAGCATGCTCCCTGATCCCGCTGACCGCCTGGACCCTGGTGGAGACCCAACTGGCCGGGGTGCACAGCGCCCGCGCCTGGACGGTGGGACTGGTGATGTGGGCCGGGATGGCAGCGTACGCCTCGGTAACCTACATAGCGTTCGGGCGCACGCTGGGGCAGCGGCTGGCCGGCCTGCGAGTGCGCCGGACCCCGGACTGTGATACCCCGCCGTCTTGCCGCCGTTTACTGAGCCGAGCCGCTCTGGGATGGCTGGTGGCACTGGCCGCTCTGTGGCCCCTCAACATTTTGTGGGCCGTTCGCGGCCAGCGCCGGAGCCTAGTAGACCGCTGGACTGGCTGCTTGCTAGTGTCGCAACGCTGACCTGGAGGTCTGTCCTGCTGATTATGCCGTGGTGGCGGCCGCTTTGCTGGCGCGACGTGCCGGACGGGCCGGCTCGGCCGTGCCGTTGCCTCCCGGTCCCTCTTCGGTCTGATCCGGGCGTTCCCGCCGCATCATCAGGTACAGCCGGTGCTGGCTGATACCCAGGGTTTGGGCGATCTCTTTGTAAGTCTTGTTCTGCACAGTGTGCATCTCGGAGACGGCGTCCCGATTAAGCTGGGCCACTTTCTGCACAGCGCCAGCCAGGGCGTTGTGGACGTCACGGCAAGCCGATGAGCGCTTGACAGGGTCGGTGGTAGCGGTCAGCTGTTCCACAGCTTTCTCCAGCGAACGCTGGAGCTGGTCAACTTGAACTGGCATTTTGTCCTCGGTCTCGTTTGTCGGTTGAGCAAGTCCCTGTCATATCCGGCCCGGGTCTTGTGCCCGTAGCACAGCCCAAGAGGGACATCCGGTATTCCATTTTATCAGTTCGTGGCATTCCCGCGGTATTATGTTGTTGCCAGCACCGTTCCCAGGACAGTATAATATCCGAGCTCTCTATAAAGTGAAGTATACTAAACGTATGGCAGCTGAGCAAGATGTGAACCGGATGTTAGAACTGGTAATCCAGGCCGTGGGACCAGCTAAGGCGGCCGAAGGTTTGCCCCCGGCTGAATGGGCGGACCAGATGGCAATGTACACCGCGGCGGCCTTACGGCGGTGTGACACCCAGCTGCGCCAGGAGATCATGCTGTGGGACGAACAGATCGACATCCCATGCACCGTGGTCAAAGTGGAGAACCCGTACACGGCGGAGAGCAGCGGCCAAGTCACCAACCTGGCCCGGATCACCATCCGGCCCGAGATCGGCAAATTCCCTATCCAGTCACCGTACGTCGATCTGGGCAGTGATGGAGGCCCGGAGCTGGCAGCCCGTCTGACCGAGCTGATCGGCCAGCGTTGCACCGTTATTAAAGCCAGCCGTTACAACCTGGATAGTAAAGGTCAACGCAAAATGCGTTCCGACGATCCGACCAAGTTCGAATCTCACCCTTACATTATCGGGATGCGTACCGATATCGCCCCGGCCCGTTCCGGTTCTCGCCGTTCCGGCGGTGCTGCCGCTCCCGCCCGGGCCCAGCAAGGTCCAGCCGCCGCCCCGGCCGCCCAGCCCGCTCCCGTGGCTCAGCCCGCTCCCGTGGCTGCCGCTCCCGTGGCTCAGTCCGTCCCCGTGGCTCAGACCGCTCCCGTGGCTCAGACCGCTCCCGTGGCTCAGCCCGTCCCCGTGGCTCAGACCGCTCCCGTGGCTGCCGCTCCCGTGGCTCAGCCCGCTCCCGTGGTGCCGGCGGCAACTGCGGTGGCCCCCCAGCCCGCTGCGGCTCGCTGGGACCCAATGGCAGACGGCGGCTACGAATCAGAAGCTGACGCGGCAGCAGCCCGCCAGAGCGTAGTGAACGCCCTGAACAACCTGAAAGCCAGCCGGGGGGACACGGCGGCCACCCAGGCCCGCCAGCAGCTGGAAGCTAACGGCCTGAAATGGCCGATCCCCAAAGTCAAAGCTATTTACGCCCTCCGTCTCATCGAGACCATCGCCAACCCGTCCGACGGCTCACCCCCTCCGGTAGAGTGGTAGCCAGCATGGATATCAGACAGGCCGGATAATGCCAACCATCGCCGAGTACGTAGCAGCCTGTACCGAGCTGCACAGTCAGAACAAACCGGAGATGGTAAGCGCCCATCTTGACACACATCCTGACGGTCTGCTCAGCCCCCCGGTGATCAACGACAATGCGATCCTGGTGGACTGCCATTTTGTAACTGTTAGCGTGGACATCCCGGGAGCCCGCCGGGTTGCGACCGGGCTGCTGGCAGCGGTCACCCAGCTCCCGGCCGGCCAGCAACCAGCTGACCGGGTTGATTTCCAAACATTAGGCCGTACCCTGGGCAGCAACGAGACAGCCCTGCGGCTGTTCGCGGTCGGCCACGCCCTGCACTGGTGGCGGGTGGCTGTCCCCGCGGACCTGGGAGTGGGAGGGCCAGCCGGGGACGCCATGGCCCTAGGCGGGTTCCTGATGTTAGCCGAAGTGCGCCTACCCGCAAGCTAAACCGTCCCCATCAATACCACACCTCAACAAACATGCTATAATGGTAGGTATGGCGAAAGTGCGCGCTATTGTGAGGATGACGGTGACCAGGCAGGACGTCCTGGTCTCGCTGCGCGCCCGACAGCGTGCCGCCGCGTTGGCCGCCGGTGGGCTGGCTGCCTGGTCACCCCGGGCCGTGACCTTTACCAACCGTAAAGCGCAAAGGTCCAAGCTGGCCTGCAAACCTCGGCAGTGGGCGCACGAAGAGTAACCCGACGCCGACATAACCAGTGTGCACGCCAGAACGGCAGCCCGCCCAGGATCCGCCAGCGTCAAAACGACCTCCGGTACCGGACAGCAAGCACCCGACCTGAGATCAGAAACCTCAGAAAACCCCACCACCCCGCCAGATTATACTAAATTATGAGCATAGTGACGGTGCCGCGGCAGACCAGGTACGACCTGGAGCAGCTGCTGCAATACGTAGAAGAAATGGGGGCCCCCGCCACCCTGCCGGCTATGATGGAGCGTTACAACCAGACGTTCTGCAACGAGCCCGGGGAGCACTCCGAGCCCGGGGAGCGCCCCCGGTTGCCCAAGCTTACCATCAGCAACCTGGAGGGGCTGCGCAAGACAGGGCTGAGCCACAAACAGGCCGACCTGCTGGCCACCGCCTACGACGTAGCACCCTGGGCGGTATGGCCCGCCTGGGCCGCGGACACCAGCGCCGACGCCCTGTACGAACCGACCCCTGACACCATCCAGCGTTACGCCGGCAAGAAATACCGGCCCGGAGGGCTGCGCCGCGCCATCATAGAGATCGCCAACACCCATCTGGGAGAGCCCATCTCCCCCGCCTCGGTAGCCCGGGAACTAGGCCGGGAACGTACCACCCAGGTGTACTCACAGATGCGCCAGCTGGCTGCCCAGGGGCACCTGGAAGTGTACGGCAACAACCCCGCCCGCTACATACTACGCTACCCGCTGGACCTGGGACCGTCAACCGAGCTGGAACTAGCCGAGAACGAACAGGAGCAAAACGAAGACGAACCAGGAACAGACAGCAGCAGCGACCCCGGGCCAGCCGTCCAGTTGCGCTCAGCCTGGGTGGTACTCACCGACTATACCAGCCGGCTGGGTCTGCGCAGAGGTACCGCCGGCCGGGCCGCACTGTGCCTGACCGTCCCGCTGCCCCCCGGCCGGGACCCGCTGCTAGCCGCCCAGCTGTATCTGCTCAGCAGGTACGAACTGCTCGCCACCTTGCTCAACCCGACGTTACGGACCAGAGGCAGCCAGTTCACAACCTCCGACGAGCAGGGCCGGCCCCAGCTAGCCCAGCTGCTCAGCTGCCAGGTACCCACCGACCTGTCGCTGCCGGAGCCGATCCGGTTCTGCACCCGGGCCGAGCTCGGCCGGATGCTGTCATGTAGCCACAACCTGTTCGAACCCTCAGTACCTGTCGCCCTGGAAGTGCTAGACCAAACCAGCTGAGTCCCGGGACAAACCCGGTGCCGCCCGCCCGTTAGCACTATGGCACAAAACCGGTATGCCCACCCAGCTGCGCAATGGCCGCGGGACCAACCAGTACCGGACCAGGGGCACCGCCGGCCCCCGGCCGCTGCTGCCAGTCGGCATGCTGCTGGCCCAGGCCGCCAGCCCATCCGACCTGCACGCCCGCTGCGACCAGGTCTGGGGCGGCCGCTGCCGTGAGATTGTCGGGCCACCCACCTTCAGCCACGGCGCCCACCCGGGCAAAACCCAACGTACCGCCGACAGCGCCCCCGCCGCCGTGGTAGGCGCCCTAGGGAACCCCAGCAACCCGATCTGGGCGATCTCAGCCGCCCTACGCAGCCCCCAATGCCCCCCGCAGACCATCGAGCTGATCGCCGCCGCCCCCCATCTGGAACGGGACCAGCACATCCAGCACCTAATCGCCCTGCACCCCGCCTGCCCGCCCCACACCCTGAGCCAGCTGGCCACCCGAGGAGGCAAACCCGCCGCCTGGGTGCTAGCCAACCCCAGCTACGACACCCGAGAGATATCGCCGGGCCGCCAGCAGCTAGACGACCAGCAGCTGTACGCCCTGGCGCTCAACCCTAACCTCAGCCAGGACCAGCAAGCCGAGCTGGCCGCCGGCAACTGGTGCGCCCTGGGAGTCGCCACCCGGCCATGGCCCCTGGCCAGCCCGGTCCAGCAGGCGGTCGCCAGCTCCCAAGACCCGGCGGCCCGCAGCACCCTGGCCAGCCGGCCCGACCTGGACCCCCAGGTCGCCCCCCTGCTAGCCACCCAGCCCGACCCCGGAGACGAAACCCGGCTACGCCTGGCCGCCAACCCGGTCTGCCCCCCCGAAGTACTCCCCGGGCTGGTCGGGATCTCCAACGACATCGACATCGCCGTCGCCGGCAACCCGGTGTGCCCCGCCGAAGTGCTGGACCGGATGGCTGAACATCCCGACCAGCTGGTCCGGGCCCAGGTGCTGATGGCCGCCAACCGTTCCAGCCAAGCGCTGGAACAGCTGATCAGAGACGAAGACGAAACCATCAAACAGGAAGCGGTCGCCCTGTGGGCGGCAGCCAACCCGACGCTCGCCATGATGCGCAGGTTCGCGCTCGACCTGTACTGAGAGCACCGGCACAAAATAACAGCCAGCAGCCACCCCCGCCAGCCCGGCCAGTATATAGGCAACCCAGGCGCAAATGCATACTGTTAATATGGACCGGGACGACGCCGTAGCCCAGGTACGGGAACGCACCGACATCGTAGAGCTCATCGGCACCCAGGTCACCCTGCAACGCCGAGGGGCCCGCTGGCTGGGCCTGTGCCCGTTCCACAACGAGAAAACCCCCAGCTTCAGCGTGAACGCCGAGATGGGCCTGTACTACTGCTTCGGGTGCGGCGCCAAAGGCGACATCTTCAGCTTCATGATGGCCACCCGCGGCCTGGGGTTCGCCCAAGCCCTGGAGATGCTAGCCGACCAGGCCGGAGTGGAACTGCCGGAAAGACAAACAGGCGGCTACAGCAGCACCCAGATAGCCCGCCAGGTCATGGAAGCAGCCGCCCAGGTGTACGCCCGGTCACTGCAAAGCTCCCCCGCTAGCATGCCCGCCCGCCAGGAACTGCGCAACCGCCAGATCGAAAGAGACGCCGCCACCACCTGGGCGTTAGGCTACGGAGCCCCCGGGGTGCTCAACACCGTGCTGTCGCGCGAACAGATGAAAACAGCAGAACAGCTCGGGCTGATCACCAAATACGGCCGGGAGCTGATGGCAGGACGCCTCACCCTGCCAGTACGCGACAGCGCCGGCCGGACCGTCGGGCTAGCCGGACGCGCCCTGGGCAAACCCGACAGCGACACCGCCAAATATATCAACACCCTGGCCAGCCAGCTATGGGCCCGCAACCAAGTGCTGTACGGCATGGACCTGGCCGCCCCCCATATCCGCAAAACCGGCCTGGCCATCCTGGTCGAAGGCCAGTTCGACACCATCCAGATGCACCTGAGAGGCTGGCCCTGCACCGTCGCCCCCTGCGGCTCCGCGATCAGCCGCCAGCACATCGCCCAGCTGTCCGCCCTGACCAAACGGCTGGTCGTGCTCGGCGACGGCGACCAGGCCGGCTCCAAACTAGCCATGCAATCCTGGGAGCACGCCATCGGCACCGGCATGGTAGTCCTGGCCGCCCCCCTGCCAGCCGGGACCGACCCCGACCTGCTCGCCCGACAAAACCCTGCTGCCATCCAAGAGCTAATCGAAAAAGCCGACAGCCCCATCACCGCCTACCTGCGAGACCTGCGTAACCAGATCACAACCAGCAGCAGCCCCGAAGACCAAGCCGCCCTAGTACGCCAAGGAGCCCAGTTCATCAGCGAGCTACCCGACCCGCTGATCAGAGCCAGGTTCGCCCAGAACTGGGCCGGCGAATGGTCCGTCCAAGTCCCGCTGGGCACCGGCAGCCCCGCCGCCCAGTTCGAATGGTCCCTGGACCGCCAAGCGCTGGCCACCGCCCTGCAGCCCGACCAGGCCACAGCCATCCAACCGTGGCTGCTGCTAGACCCTACCAGCCGCCAAGCGCTGCTGCTAGCCCAAACCCACCCTGGAGTCCCCGCCGCCCAGCTGGCCACCGCCGACCACGAAACAGAGGAAACATCCCCGGCAGCCACCAGCCTGCTCGCCGCGGTCACCTGCGCCGACCCCGGCGACATCACACCCGACCCAGCTGACATCATCTGGCGGCTGGTCGTACGGGCCGGCCGGGTCGCCCTGCAAACCGCCGCCGCCCAAGGCGACGCCCAACGAGCCTCCACCCTGGCGAAGCTGCTGCGGGCCGGCCGGCCCGCCCAGCCCGAGATCGAACAGCTCATCCGGCCCGAAGGCATACCCGACCCCGGGCTGCCAGCCACCGGCAAACCCGACGTGCCAGCCGACAGCGACGTCGCCGCCCCCATCTGGTAGCAGCACAACCCGGCAGCGTCCCAGCAGCACCAGCCGCCCGCCCGCAGCACCGGCACTAAAGAATAGCCAATAAACAACGTCAAGTAAACTGACGGGTGCGCCTGCAACAGCTCACCCTAGAAGGCTTCGGGCCCTGGCGGAGCCCCACCACCATCGACCTAACCGGCAACGACCTGATCGCCATGGTCGGGTTCAACGGCGCGGGCAAAAGCTCAATACTCGACGGTGTATTATGGGCCCTTTACGGACAGGTCCGGGCCGGCGGCGCCAGCGGCTGGATCTCCACCGGAGCCGACCTGTGCCGAGCCCAAGTCCAGATGAAACTCGCGGACGGCGGGCAGCTCCAGGTGGAACGCCTCCGGACCTCCTCCGGCCGTTCCAGCCTGGTCGTCCAACGCCGCGAACAGCCCGGCGAACCCTGGGCCGAGATCGGCGACGGGTCGATGACCGGCGGGCAGCAAGCCATCGAACAGGCCGTAGGAGCCTCCCTGGACCTGCTGCTAGCGACCAGCTGGCTGTCCCAAGGGGACGCCGCCCGGTTCAGCCAGGCCAAACCAGCCGAACGCCGCCAGATCCTAGCCGAAATGCTGTCGCTGGACTGGACCGGGCTGGCCGCCGCCGCCCGCCAGCGCACCCGGGCCCTCACCGTAGACCTGGAACGCCAACAAACCCTAGTCGCCGACCTGGAACGCCAAGCCGCCCAAACCCCCACCCTCCAGGCGCAGCTGGAGCAGGAACAGACCGTGCTGCACCAAACAGGGCAGCAGCTAGAGCAGGCACGCCAGCAACAAGCAGCCGCCCAGGCCGCCCAGGACAACCGGGCCGCCTGGGACAGCTGGTCCCGCTCCAACCAGAACGGCACCGCCGCGCTCGCCCGGTACCAAGCCCGGTACGACCAGGCCGAAGCCGCGCTGCGCACCGCCCAGCAACAAGCCGCAGCCCAGCCCGCCCTAGACCCGGAACGAGACCGCCAGATCGCCCGGCGCTCCCGCCGGATAGCCATCCAGACCGCCCCCCGCATCGGGCAGCGGCTCACCGAGCTGGCCGCCAACATCGCCGGCAGCCGAGCCCGGCTTGCCGACCTAGACGAACGGCTCCAAGCGCTCAGCACCCTCGCCGACCAATGCCCCCTATGCCTGCAAAACCTGTCCTCCGACCTGTGCGCCCGGCTGGTCGCCGAAACCCAGCAAGAACGAGACCAGCTGCTCACACAAGTCGCCGCCTGGCAGCACAGGCAGACCCAGGACCAACGTCGCTCCCAGACCGTGCAGCAGGGCCTAAACCAGCTCGAAACCGAGATAAAAACCCGCACCCAAACCGCCCACCGGTACGAACTGGCCGTTAACAACCTGCAGGCCGCCCAGCAGGAAAAAACCAACGCCGAACAGGTACTCAGCGACACCACCACCCGGCTTGAACAGCTACGGGCCCAAGAACCACCCAAACCCCATGACAACGGGCCCACGCTACAACAAACCCAAAACATCCTGAACGCCGCCCAGCAGACCCATTCCAGCCACCTGATGGCGCTCGGCCGGCTACAGCAGCAACTCGATGCCGCCCAGCAAGCCGCCAAACAAGCCAAACAGGCCCGCTCCGAACTAGAAACCGTCCGGGCCCGCCTCGAAGCGGTCCGGCTGGTCGCCCGGGCCGCCAGCCCCGCCGAAGTCCCCACCCGGATCATCGAGACCGCCCTGCCCGCCCTGGAAGACCGGATCAACTACTGGCTGGACAAAATGAGCGCCGGCACCATGAGCTTGCAGCTAGTAACCGAGAAAGACCGCTCCAGCGGCAAAGGCGAAAGCATACCCACCCTGGAACTGATGGTAGCGTACCAAGGGGTACAACGGCCCTACGCCACGTTCTCAGGAGGGGAACGCCTCAAACTGGACCTGGCCTGCCGGCTCGGCATCGGCGCGCTGCTAGCAGCACGAGCCGGCGCTCCCATCCGCACCCTGGTCATCGACGAAGGCTGGGGCGCCCTGGACGCCGACGGGATCAACGCCCTAATCGAAGCGCTCCAAGCGCTACGCGACAACTTCGAGCTCATCATCACCGTCACCCACGTCCCCGCTGTCGCCGCCGCCTTCCCCGCCCGCCTCGAAATCCGCCGCGACGGCACCGGCAGCCAAGCCCAACTCATCGAAGAAGCAGCATAAACCATAAGGGACGCCACCCCTTGGTCCTGATGTTAACGCTGGGTGAGCTCCCACATCGCCCGGGTCGCCGCCGGCAAGTTCCGGTGCGCCGCCGCCATCCGCCGCACATCCGGCTGCCTAAACCGCAACAGCCGCTGCAGCACCACCCCAGGAGTGTTCGGATTGCTCACCAGAGCGTTCGCGACCTGATAGCTACGCTCCCGGCCCAGCCGGACCAGCACCTCCGGCGGAGTGTTCTCATTGCCCGCCACCGCCCGCCGTACATCCAGCAACCTATCCCCCGCCAGCAGCCCCAACACCCCAGGAGGACACCTCGCGGACAACGCCAGCTCAAACCGCACCATACCGTTCTCGCTGGCAGCCAACCTCCCAAAAACCGCAGGAGGCGGGCTGCCCATCCGCTGCACCGCAGCCCAGCACACCCGGTCCACCGGGTCCTCAGCCAGCACCGCCCTCACATCATCCGGGCACAACGGATGCTCCGCCACATGGCACCGGAGCACCGTGTACACACTACGAGATGTCGCCCGCAACGCCATCTCATTGCCAGCCCCGAACATAATGCGCAGCTGCTGCTCCGCCCTCGGGTGCGCCCCATGCGAGAAATCAGGCGGCCCCACCAACACACCACAATCCCCACACCACGCCACGCCACGCCACACCGCTGCCGTCCCGACAACCCCGCCTGAGCCAACAAACCCGTCCCCGGCAAAGCCGGCTGGACAGCCGGCTGCCGCGCCACATACTGGTTACCACCGTTGCCCGGGAGAGTATCATCGTTATCATGACTTCTCCCGGACACCCCATCACGGGGTATTTATTCGCGCTTCACAGCCAGCCGCCGAGCCAGGCCCGGTCTTATGCACAGCTCCACGCTTAAGGAGGACCCAACTGGCCCCCCGTGTATCTTGCTGTGACAGGGTTTGGGTTTTGCCCTGCCACGTCTACATTCTATCACATGGTGATGTCTTGATGTGTAATGTTGCCGATGGGCAGTTCCCGATACCGCGAAGCCGAATTATTCACAACCCCGCCCACCAGGACTACCACAAGACGAACCGGACATCCAACCACAATATGCCATAAACAGACCGCCCGGCCCCCTGTGGGGCAGCCCGCCGGCAGCCACCTATCACAATCATGGCATACAACCCCAGGTGAACCGCAGCAGCCGGGGTAGCAACCAGTACCAGCACAAACCATCCTCCGTACCCGTCCTGGCGGACCTGGTAGCTCAGCTCACCCGGCAGCGAACCGAGCTGGAAACCGCCCGGCATACCGTGGAGACAGCCCGGGCGGCGTTCGTCGTAGCGAGAGCAGCCGCCGAGCAGCTCAGCAAGAACGTCAGCGGCGGGTACGCCCAGATCGTCCAGATCACCAGCAGCTCGAAATGCCCCACCGAGATCCTGAGCTGGCTGGCCACCCAGCCCGACCCTGTTGTCCGCAGCCAAGCCGCCAGCAGCCCCGCCTGCCCCCTCCCGCTGCTGCTGCAGCTCGCCCAAGACCCAGCCGAACAAGTACAGCTCGCCGCCATGCGCAACCCCGTATACCCCCCAGACCAGCTTAGCCAGTTCGCCGGCCAGTCCCATACCTCCAGACTGCAGCTCGCCAGCCGTCGCGGCTGCCCCCCAGACACCCTACGCCAACTAGCCCAAGACCCCGGCAGCCAGGTACGCCGGGCAGCCGCCAGCAACCCCGGGTGCCCCCCAGACCTGCTGGAACAATTTGTCAGAGGCCCAGATTACCTAATGCACGAAGCAGTAGCCAGCAACCCCGGCTGCCCACCACATCTGCTCACCCAGCTCGCCGGTTACAACAACCTCGGGATCCGCCGAAGAACCGCCAGTAACCGCAACTGCCCCCCAGACGTACTAGCCCAGCTCGCCCAGCACAGCAGCTGGGAAATCCGCAAAGCAGCCGCCAGCAACCCCAGCAGCACGCCACAAACACTCACCAAGCTCACACGAGACAGCAACCCCAAAATACGCGTCGCAGTCATCAAAAACCGCAGCTGCCCGCTCGAGCTGCTCACCACCGCCATCCAAGACACCTCCCCGACAGTACGCTCAGCTGCCGTCAGGCACCCAAATTACCCAGCCGCACAGCTCCCCCAGCTCGCCCAGCACCCAGACTACATAATACGGGAAGCCGTCGCCGGCAACCGCAAATGCCCCACCGACACCCTGGTCGAGCTGCTAGCAGACCAAAACAGGAACGTAGCCACAGCTGCGCTCAACAACCCCAGCCTGCCCCGCCATATCCTGGCGATGTGGCAGCTCACCCACAGCGGCCCAGGCAGATGACCAGCGCCCGCCGCGGCTCCAACCAGTACCGCCAACATCGTCCCGCGCTGGAGCTGCACATCACAGTGCCGCTAGACGACGAGCCGGTGCTCACCGCCTTGGCAAGCTCCCCCAACAGCTCACCCCAGCTACTGCGCCAGCTCAGCAAACATACCGACTGGCCTACCCTCATAGGGCTAGCCAACAACCCCTCCTGCCCGCCCACCACACTATGGCGCCTCGCCGCCGTACCCAGGCTCAGCAGCAACATAGCCCAAAACCCAGCCTGCCCACCCGGCTTGCTGCAAGCCCTGCACCAACGTTCATGCTGGCTCGACCTAGACCTCGCCAGAAACCCCAACAGCCCACCCCAGCTACTGCGCCAGCTCGCCCAGAGCGACCATGGCATCACCATCCGTATCCTAGTTGCCGACCACCCGCGTTGCCCACCCCGGCTGCTAGCCACCCTGGTCGATGACACCTCCGCGGGCCGGCGGTGGCGGGCAGACCTCAAAGACACCGAGACCACCTCCCCCTGCATCCGCGCCCTCGCTAACCCCGCCTGCCCACCCAGCCTGCTGCGGACCTTCAGCACCCACTACGTCCTGCGGGCCACCGTAGCCGGCAACCCCTCCTGCCCCTCCGAGGACCTCACCCGCCTGGCCGCCGACACCGACCCCGAAGTGCGCAGCATGGTAGCCGGCAACCCCGCCTGCCCACCCCACATCCTCAACCAGCTGCTACAAGACCACGACCGACAAGTCGCAGATCTAGCAGCACACCACCCCAGCCTGCCCCGGGCCACCCTGGCGATGTGGCAGCTCACCCACAGCGGCCCAGGCAAATAACCAGCGCCCGCCGCGGTCCCAACCAGCACCGCCAAGTCGGCCCGCGCTGGAGCTGCACATCACAATATGGCACATAACCACCATGTCGCCTAAAACACACACCGGCGGGACCGGCACCAACCAATACGTCCGCCACGGCACTAGCCGCCCCGTCCCACCCAGTACCAACGGACTGCTCCAACAAGCCGGACGGACCGCCCACGGTATCGGCTGGGCCAGCACCCTAGACAGCGCCACCCAGACCGCCGTCACCCTAGACCCCCACACCCCCATCACCATCGCCACCCGGCTCGCCACCCAGCTACCCGACCGGGAACGCGAACACACCGCCTACAACACCCAACGCCCCCAACTGCTCCAACAATTCGCCCAAGACCCCAACCCCCAAATCAGAGCCGCCGTCGCCGCCAACCGCAACACACCCCAAACCACCCTCACCGAGCTCGCCCGAGACCCCCAACCACAAGTCCGCCAAGCCGTCGCCAACAACCGCAACACCCCCGAAACCACCCTCGCCGAACTAGCCCGAGACCCAGACCCCCGCACCCAAC
>Ga0326727_10018944_pt1 | contig 13953 bp, 14 predicted proteins | sample MB2enrmetagenome_FD_207643 | JGI IMG/M metagenome (GOLD analysis project Ga0326727, IMG submission 207643) | Lab enriched peat soil microbial communities from McLean, Ithaca, NY, United States - MB29MY | ecosystem: Environmental > Terrestrial > Soil > Wetlands > Peat | place: USA: New York... | reverse complement strand
CGCGTCGCCATGCGCTGCGACAAAACCAGCACCAGCTACGCAGCCTTCGTCAGTTTTGCCTGCGCTATGATATTGGTGAAATCCGTCCACACGACCTAGTGTTCCGGTCGCGACATACCTCCGCCCCGTCGCGTGAATCGGAACGCTAAATCAAGGGGCTAGTGTTCCGGTCGCGACAAATGCGTCCGTCCCGTCGCGTGAATCGGAACACCAAATCAAGGGGCTAGTGGTCCGGCCCGACGGCACTATCCGTCGGAGTCGGAACACTAGCGGCGCCCGTAGGTGTCTTCGAACCGCACGATATCATCCTCGCCGAGATACGCCCCGCTCTGCACCTCGATCAGCGTCAGCGGGATCCGCCCCGGATTCTCCAGCCGGTGGACGCAGCCGAGCGGAAGATAGACGCTCTCGTTCTCGCGCAGCAGCTGCGTGGTGGCATCGCAGGTCACCAGCGCCGTGCCGCTCACCACCACCCAGTGCTCGGCGCGGTGGAAATGCTTCTGCAACGACAGCTTCTGCCCCGGCGTCACCACGATCCGCTTCACCTGGAACCGCTCGCCCTGGATCAGGCTCTCGTAGAACCCCCACGGGCGGTACACCCGGCTATGCGCCACCGCCTCGGGCCGACCGGCCGCGCGCAGCCGGTCGACCACCCGCTTCACGTCCTGCGCCCGGTCGCGGTGCATCGCCAGCACCGCATCCGCGGTCACCACCACCACCGCGTCCTGCAGCCCTACCACGGCGGTCAGGATGCCATCGCTGCGCACATAACAATTCTCCGCCTCCTCCAGCAGCACATCGCCCGCCGCGACGTTGCCGGCCGGGTCCTTGGCGCCGAGTTCCCACAGCGCGCCCCAGCTGCCCACATCCGACCAGCCCAGATCGGCCGGCACCACCGCGGCGCGGTCGGTCCGCTCGGCGACCGCATAGTCGAGGCTGATGTTGGGCACCCGGGCGAATGCCTCGGGCTCCAGGCGGATGAAGTCCAGATCCTCCGCCCGCCCGGTCACCGCCGGGCGCAGCGCCGCCAGCACCTCCGGCGCGTGGCGTTCCATCTCCTCCAGCAGCGTGCGTGCGGTGAACACGAACATGCCCGAATTCCACAGGTGCCGGCCGGAGGCGGCCAGCTTCCGGGCCGTGGCGGCGTCGGGCTTTTCGACGAAGCGGGCCAGCTCATAGGCGCCGGGCAGCCCGGCGAGCGGCTCGCTCACCTCGATATAGCCGTAGCCCGTCTCGGCCGAGCTCGGGCGCATGCCGAAGGTCACGATCCGCCCGGCGCGCGCCGCCGCCACCGCCGCGGCCAGCGCCCGGTGCAGGGCGGGCACGTCGCGGATGGCGGCGTCGGCGGCCATCATCCACAGCACCGTATCGGGATTCTGCTCGGCCACCAGCAGCGCGGCGGTGGCGATCGCCGGCGCGGAATTGCGCCCCACCGGCTCCAGCACGATGCGCGGCGAGACCGCCCCGGCATGCCGCAACTGTTCGGCCACCACGAAACGGTGCGCCTGGTTGCACACCACGACCGGCGGCGCGAAGCCCTCGCCCAGCGCGCGGCGGGCGGTTTCCTCGATCATCGAGCGGTCGGACACCAGCGGCCAGAACTGTTTCGGGAAGCTCTCGCGCGAAACCGGCCACAGCCGCGTGCCGGAGCCGCCGGACAGCAGCACCGGCACAACGAGGCCGGGGCCGTGACCGGAGACGGTGGAGTGGGGGCCGGGGCCTGGCGTCAGCGCGTTCATGCGTCTATCCTCGCACGGTGTCGTCCGCCCTATGGCAGCGCGGCGGGGGTGCTGTCCAGCTTATCGCGGCGCCTGGCCAACCTGCCTATACCTGCGCGCGTTCCTGTGCTGCCCGCCGCCGCTTTCCCTGTCGCCCGCACCGTTCAGCGTACCGGCAGCGCGGTCTGGCCGAGCACCCAGCCTTCCCACCGGCGGATCCAGGGGTCATCCGGCACGAAGGCCGGCCGGTGCCCCGCCAGCACGTTCAGCACGCACAGCACGCCGAGCGTGCAGTCGAACCGGTCCTCACCGGCGGCGTCCGCGCCGAACCCATCCGTGATCGCCGCGATCATCGCCGGCTCCGCGACGGCGCCGAGCCGCGCCAGCACGGCCTGCAACCCGGGCGCGAGCGCAACCCGGTCCGCGCGGCACCGTTTGCTGCCGCGCAGGCGCAGACCGAAATGGCGCAGCGCCTCGGCCGGATAGGTCTCGGCCATGACAATCATGCCAGGGAATAAAATCCCGGCAAGATCGCCCTCGAAGGGCCAAAGACGCACTGTGTCGCCCTGCGTCAGAGCCGGGACAAGCATCTCCCGCCAGGCCGCCAGCGCCGCCTTGCCGGACTGGTTGGCGCCGAGCGTCCAGAACGGCGGCGCCCCGGCCGGGCGCTCGGCGGTGGCGCGGTCGACCGCCCGGTTCAGCGCCGCCGCGCCGGCCAGGCCGAGGGCGGCGGCATGGGCCGCCCGCGTCATGCCGGCGGCGCCGCGCGCCGGGTAGAACGGGCGGTCGGGGCCGACTTCGTCCAGCGTGGCGCAGACCCGGAAAAACGCCGGCCGGCTGGCGAGGCCGCGCAGGAAGGCGGGAAAGCCGGCGTCGATGCCATGCGCCTTAGCATAGCAGCGCGGCAGGCCGATCGGAAAATCGGCCCCGAACAGCACCGCGCCGTGCGGATCGCGCAGGCGGCCGAGCAGGCTGGCCGGGTCGCCCACCGGCACCGGGGCGGCAAGCCGCCAGAACGCACCGTCGCGCCGTGCCACCGCCATCCAGCGTTTGCGCGCGTCCACGCTCCAGTCGGCGTGCGCCACTACGCGGACGCCATCACTTTCACTTGTCACGATGTTCGCGCCGGCCTACACAACGGCGCAACGAAAGGAGTCGGTGATGGACGACAAATACGCATTCGTGCAAAAATTTCTGCACTGGCTGGTGGCCTTGCTGGTACTGGCGCAGGTGTTGCTGGGGGCGGGACTCGCCTACGACACGCCGCATGATGACGCGCTGGCGGCCCGCCTGTTCGAGGCGCATGACGGCCTCGGCGCGACCATTCTGGTGCTGGTGCTGCTGCGCCTGGCCTTGCGCCTTATCCTTGGGGTGCCGCTGCTGCCCAGAGGCACGCCCAGGTGGGTGGACTGGCTGTCGCGCCTGAACCATCGGTTGCTCTATGCGGTGCTGATCGTGCAGCCGCTGGTGGGCTGGTTCAACAACGGGGCCAACGGCTTTCCGTGGTCGATCTACGGGCTGTACACCATTCCCGCACCGATCGCGAAGGACGAGGCCCTGGCGAAGCTGCTGGGCCAGGTGCATGAGGCGGGCGGGGGATTGCTGGTCGCGTTGGTGGCGTTGCACCTGCTGGGCGTGGCCTATCATCTGATTATCCGCCGGGATGGCGTGGCGCGGCGGATGGCCTGAGCAAGCAAGGCCAGGGCTCCGCCCTGGACCCGCGCTCCGCGGAGCGCGCCTTCGGCACCCTGCGCGGAGCGCGCCTTCGGCGCGACGGGTCAGTGGACCCCTTGACCCTATTCTTTAAGTAAGGGGTCCAGGGGCTAAGCCCCTGGTGGGGGTCCAGGGGGCAAAACCCCCTGGCGGGATCGGGCCGCGAAGCGGACCGATGGGCTGCGCCCCGGCCTGCATCGCAGTTGACGCACCCCGCGCCCGAAGCGCAAACCCGCACCACATCGCATCGGGAGACTCGGTCATGCGGCGTCTGTTGGTTCTGGGTCTGGTGTGCGCGCTGGGTGGCTGCGTTTCCTTTGAACCTTCCGGGCGGCGTTACGCGGTGTATTTCCAGGAATGGTCCGCCTCGCTCGACGATGGCGGCAAGGCCACGGTGGCGCAGGCCGCCGCCTGGGCCAACAGCCACCCCAACGGCGAGGTTCATGTCGTCGGCTACGCCGATCCCGAGGGAACGCCGCAGGCCAACCGCGACCTCTCGCGCACGCGCGCCCAGGTGGTGGCGGACGGGCTGGCGGCCGGCGGGGTGGCGCCGCCGCGTATCCGCATCGAGGGTGCCGGCGCGGTCGGCTATGCCATGGATCCGCAGGAATCGCGCCGCGTGACGATCTCGCTCGGCACTCCCTGAGTGCCCGACGGGCTGCGGATGCGCGGCGGGGGGCAGGCCGACCCGCCGCTCGACGTGCTGCGGCGGGTGTTCGGCTTTCCCGCCTTCCGCGGCCTGCAGCAGGAGGCCATCGACCACGTGGTGGCCGGCGGCGATGCGCTGGTGCTGATGCCGACCGGCGGCGGAAAAAGCGTGTGCTACCAGGTGCCGGCGCTGTGCCGCCCCGGTACCGCGGTGGTGGTCAGCCCGCTGATCGCGCTGATGGACGACCAGGTGGCGGCGCTGCGCCAACTCGGCGTGGCCGCCGGCGCGCTGCATTCCGAGCTTGATCCGGACGAGCAGCGCCGGGTCGGGCGCGACCTCGATGCCGGGCGGCTGGATCTTCTGTATGTGTCGCCCGAGCGGCTGCGCAGCCCGGGCACGCAGGAGCGGCTGGCCCGGCGCGAGATCGCCCTGATCGCCATCGACGAGGCGCATTGCGTCAGCCAGTGGGGCCATGAGTTCCGCCCCGAATACCGCGCGCTGGCCGGGCTGGCCGGGCTGTTTCCGGGCGTGCCGCGCATGGCGCTGACGGCCACCGCCGATCCGCGCACGCGCGACGACATCCTGACCTCGCTGGCGATGGGCGAGGCAAAAATGTTCGCCGCCAGCTTCCATCGTCCCAACCTGCACATTGCCTGCGCGCCGAAGGCGGGCGAGACCGCGCAGCTGCTGGCTCTGCTGCACCGCCACCAGCATTCCGCCGGCATCGTCTATTGCGCCAGCCGGGCGAAGACCGAGCGGGTAACGGCCGCGCTGAAGGGGAAGGGGATGCAGGCCATCGCCTTCCATGCAGGGCTGCCGCCCGAGGAAAAGCGGGCCGGTCTCGCACGGTTCCGCTCCGGCGAGCCGGTGGTGATGGTGGCCACCATCGCCTTCGGCATGGGTATCGACCGGCCCGACGTGCGCTTCGTGGTGCATCTGGATATGCCGGACAGCCCGGAGGCGTATTACCAGCAGATCGGCCGGGCCGGTCGCGACGGCGATGCCTCCGATACGCTGTTGCTGTATGGCGGCGAGGACATCGCCCGGGCGCGGCACTGGCTGGGCCAGTCGGCGGCGCCGGAAGCGCAGAAGCTGGTGATGCGGTCGCGGCTGGAGGCGATGATCGCGCTGACCGAAACGGCGGCGTGCCGGACCCGGGCCCTGTTGGCCTGTTTCGGCGAGGAACTCGGCCGCGATTGCGGGCATTGCGATAATTGCGGCGCGCCGGTGGGCGTGTTCGACGGCACGACCGAGGCGCAGAAGGTGCTGTCGGCGGTGTATCGCACCGGTCAGCGTTTCGGCGTCGGGCATGTGGTGAGCGTGCTGCTGGGCAAGGCGACGGACAAGGTGGCGCAGTGGGAGCATGACCGTCTGCCCACTTTCGGCATCGGCGCCGACCGGCCGGAGGGATTCTGGCGCAGCGTGATCCGCCAGCTGATCGCGCGCGGGGTGATGGGCGTGGAGGTCGATGCGGAGGAGGGCAAATTCTCCCGGCTGTCGCTGGTGACCGACAAGGCGCGGCCGATTCTGCGCGGCGAGGAACGGGTGATCCTGCGCGAGGATGTTTCCCCCCCTCCGCGCGACCGGCGGCGAGGCTCGCCCGACCGCGTGTCCCGGGCGACGCCGGCGGGTGGGGACGATGCGGGGTTCGAGGCGCTGCGCACCTGGCGGTCGGCGGAGGCGCGGGCGCAGGGCGTGCCGCCCTATGTGATTTTCCACGACAGCGTGCTGCGCGACATCGCCGCGGCGGGGCCGGTGAGCCTGGACGAGTTGGGACGGATCAAGGGCGTGGGGGCGAGCAAGCTGGGGCGGTACGGGGCGGCGGTGCTGGCGGTGGTGCGGGGCTGACCCCGGCGGGGCGTTGCCCATCGGTCCGCTTCGCGGCCCGATCCTACCAGGGGGCTTTGCCCCCTGGACCCCCACCAAGGGCGAGCCCTTGGAACCCATTTCTTTAGGAATGGGGTCAAGGGGACAACTGTCCCCTTGCGGGTCCAAGGCAGCGCCCTGGCCTTGCTTGCTTCAGCTCCGGCGCCGGTGCGACCGGGTCGAGCCGCGGCGGGAGGACAGCGTGATGGCCGCCCCGCCCGCCACCATCGCCAGCGCGACCGGCAGCAGCCAGACCGGCCGCAGCAGCAGCGGCACCGCCAGGTTCATCCAGACCCATTCGGAGACGTTATTGCGGACAATATCCTGAAACGCGACCAGCCAGCCATGATTGACCACCGAAACCGCCTGACTGAGCGGCATCTCCGGCGGCAGCAGAGTGGCCAGCGCAAATGCCAGCACAAGAAACATGGCCGCGATGACGGCAAAGATGCGGGTGGCGATCACGCGAACAGCCGCTCGTTCTTCAGGCCGTCATACAGCGACGCCACATATTCCCCGTAGCCGTTCCAGATGCGTGTGGGTACCATCTCGTCGCTCCCCAGCAGCCGTTCCTGCGCCTGGCTCCAGCGCGGGTGCGGCACCTCCGGGTTGACGTTGGCCCAGAAGCCGTACTCGCTGTCCTGAAGCTGCTCCCAGAAGCTCACCGGGCGGCGGTCGGTGAACTCCACCTGCACGATCGACTTCGCCGATTTGAAGCCGTACTTCCAGGGCAGCGTCAACCGGATAGGGGCGCCATCCTGCTTGGGGATGATCTTGCCGTACATGCCGACCGCGAGGAAAGCAAGTTCGTTCATCGCCTCGGCGAGCGTCACGCCCTCGGTGTAGGGCCAGGGATACCAGCTCTGCCGGAGGCCGGGCATGGTCTTGCGGTCGGCGAGCGAGGTGAAGACAAGGTACCTGGCGTCCGCGGTGGGCTCTGCCAGCCGCACCAGATCGGCCAGCGGGAAGCCGGTCCAGGGCACCGTCATCGCCCAGGCCTCGACGCAGCGATGCCGGTAGAGGCGTTCTTCCAGCGTCACCTGCTTCAGCAAATCTTCGAGAGCGATGCGACGCGGCCTGGCCACCATGCCGGTCAGCACGATGCTCCAGGGGTCGGCCGGCAGCGCCTGGGCGGCGCTTGTGACCGATTTGGAGGAACCGAACTCGTAGAAATTATTATAGCTGGTGGCGTCCGGCTCCGGCGTGAGCGGACGGCCGGGCTGGTATCTGGCATTGCGGGGGGCCGCCAGCGGCTTCAGCGGCGCGGCCGGCGGGGTTCTGCCGAACAGGCTCCATTGCGCCTGAGCCGGCGGGGCTGCGGCGATCGCGCCGGCGCCCGCCAGCAAGGACCGCCTCGCCAGCACCGTCGCCTCGGCTGTTGCCTGGGAGTCCGGGATGGTCCAGCCCGGCCTTATTCGGATCAGCATGCGGCTATCCCCGTTGTTTTGACTGCCGGCGTCGCCTGGCGGCTGGCGCGGCGGCACTGTGCGCGGCCGGCGGCGCGGCCTGCAATGCCCGTGATAGGGCGACGGCCGGGCCGCGCCGGCGTTACAGGGAAAAAACATCCGGCGCGACGCACAGCCGGGGTAGCACTCCGGCCCGGCCCCCCGTCTTGGGAACGGCGCCGGAGTCCGGTATTCATCCGCCGGCACGACCAAGGGGAAGCACCGTCAGATGGGCTATGTGGAGCAAGTCCTGCAACCCGGCGAGCGCGTGCTGGCGCGCGCGACCCTGCACTGGGTGATCTATTTCAGCGGTCTGGTTGTCCTGGCGGCCGGCGGGGGCATCGCCATCCTGGCGCGGCCGGTGCGGGGCCTCGTGCCGTTGCTGGACATCGTGGCCCTGGTGCCGGTGGCGCTCGGCCTGGTGCTGATCCTGCGCGCCTGGTTTCGCTGGTGGGGCACCGAAATCGCGGTCACCGATCACCGCGTGATCTACAAGTCCGGCATCATCAGCCGCCGCACGGTGGAGATGAACGTGGAACAGATCGAATCGGTCGAGGTCGACCAGTCCGTTCTCGGCCGCATGCTGGGCTATGGCGACATCGCCGTACACGGCACCGGTGAGGGCATGGAGAATATCCGGCTGATCGCCGATCCGCTGACCCTGCGCAGCGCGATCACCGCCCGCTGACACATCCCGCCGACCGGCGGGCCTGGGCGTCTGACCCTGCTGCGGTCGTTGCAGGGCGGCTCGCGGCAGGGCCGCACCCCCTGTGCCCCGGCAAGGGGCACAGGGGGGTGCGGTGTGGTCAGAACGAGAGGATGAAATCGCTGGCGACGGTGAGGCTGCCGGTGTCCTTGCCGCCATTGAAAGCGTTCGGTCCGGCCAGCGTGGTGTCGTAGCGCAGTTCCGGGCGGATCAGCAGGCCGCCGATCGGCTTCGGCAGACCGTCCGGCTTCCAGGTGGCGCCGACGGTGAGTTCGCCATAGGTGGCGTGCGGCCCGCCGACCGACGTGTTGGGTTTGCCTGCCTCGAAATTGACAAAGTCGAGGTTGGCCGGGAAATACCCGACGAAGAAGCCCTTGCCGTCGCGGAACACTTCGGCGCGGCCGTTCACCGTGACCGTGTCGGTCAGCGCGTAGGAGACGTATTGGGCGATGCCCCAGGCCTCGGGGGCGCCGACCGTCGGGTTCTCCTCCTTGGCGTAGTTGAATTCGGTGGTGCTCGACAGCTTGTCGGTCCACTTATAGGTCGCATAAGCGTCGCTGAGGTAGCGGTCGTAGTGGTTGGCGTTCGCCAGGCCCCATGGCTGGCTGCTGGTCAGCAGCGGCTCCTCCGGGCCGATATGCGTCAGGGCGGTCACGGTCAGGTTGCCGCCCAGCAGCGTCAGACCGAAGCCGGCCAGACCGGAAACCGCGCTGTTGTTGTCGCCGTTGCCGACCGTGGTGTTCACCCCGGAATCGACGCCGCCATAGATGTCGAGGAAGTCGGTGGCGTGCAGCACCGCCAGCATGCCGGTGTGCTTCAGCGGGATGCCGAAGTTGAAGATGTAGGAGTGCGAGTAGAACGGATTGGTCGACGGGTCGATCGTCTCGAACCCGAGCGGCGTCGGATACAGGCCGGCCTTGACATCCAGCCCGCCTGCCAGCACCGGCACATGCACCGACACGCTGGCCTCGACCACGTCGAGCTCGTAGCGGTCCTTGATGCCGTCGTCGAGAAAACCCAGGAAATGGGTGTAGCGCGCGTCCGAACCATACATGCCGGTCAGATGAAAGCCGATATCCCAGTCGCTGACATCCTTCGGGATGTCGCGCGAGAAAGTCACCAGCGCCTGGTTCAGCGTCGCCTGGTTCGGGTGGTCGGTGAAGAGCTGGCCGAAATTCGTCTTCGGCCCGTCGGGGTTGAAGCTCACGCCGCCTTCAATCTGCAACCCGACCTTGATGTTGTCGGACCAGGCGGCCGGAGCGGCCGGAGCGGCGGGTGCCTCGTCGGCGCGGGCGGGTGCGGTCAGCATCCCGGCAGCGAACAGGGCGGACGAGGCGGCCAGCAGGAAACGTGATGTCATCATGGGTTTTCCTTGCCTCGCTGCCCGGCACCGGTCGCGTGCCTGGGCAGCGGCGTTATCGTTATGATGATGAATGCCAGGTGAACGCCGATGCCGGGCTCTGTTGCCCGGCACCGCGCTTGCTCACGCTTTCCGGGTTTCCGACTCCGCCGGCACGTGCCGGCGGGCCGGAACCCTTCGCGCTTAACCTAACCCAGTCGCTCGCCGTGCAGCGCGATGTCAAGACCTTCGCGCTCTTCCTCCTCGGTGACCCGCAGGCCGAACAGCACGCCAACCACCAGCAGGATCAGCAGCGTTACCACCGCCGTGTAGGTGATGGTGGCGCCCACCGCGACCGCCTGGTGCCCCAACTGCTCCAGCCCGCCGATATAGATGCCGTCGGGATGGTCCTTGTCGGCGGTCAGCGGCCCGTAGGCGAACACGCCGGTCAGCAGCGCACCGATGATGCCGCCGATGCCATGCACCCCGAAGGCGTCCAGGCTGTCGTCATAGCCCAGCAGGTGCTTGAGCCAGGTCGATGCCCAGAAACATCCCACACCGGCGGCGATGCCGATGATCAGCGCCGGCCCCGGAATGACGAAGCCCGAGGCCGGGGTAATCGCCACCAGACCCGCCACCGCGCCCGAGATCGCGCCCAGCACCGACGGCTTGCCCTTGCTGATCCACTCGGCGGCCATCCATCCCAGCGCCGCGGCGGCGGTGGCGATCTGCGTCACCGCCATCGCCATGCCGGCGCGCCCGTTGGCCGCGGTGGCCGACCCGGCATTGAAGCCGAACCAGCCCACCCACAGCAGCGAGGCGCCGATCACCGCCAGGCCCACATTGTACGGCGCCATGTTGTCGGTGCCGTAGCCGAGCCGCTTGCCCATCACCAGGGCGCACATCAGGCCGGCCACGCCGGCGTTGATATGCACCACCGTGCCGCCGGCGAAGTCGGCCGCGCCCAGCGCGTTCAGCCAGCCGGTCGGCGCCCACACCCAGTGCGCGATCGGCGAATAGACGAACAGCGACCACAGCACCATGAAGGCGCACAGCGCGCTGAACTTCATGCGGTCGGCGAACGCCCCGGTGATCAGCGCCGGGGTGATGATCGCGAAGGTCATCTGGAACATCATGAACACGGTTTCGGGGATCGTGTTCGTGACCGCGACATCGGTGCCGGGCGCAAGAATGAACGGCTGGTCCCACTTGTCGGCGATGCCGGTCAGCATGATGCGGGAGAAGTCGCCGAAATAGGCGTTGCCGCCGGTGAAGGCGATGGTGTAGCCGGCCACCATCCACACCACCGTAACCAAGCAGGTGACGATGAAGGACTGCATCATGGTGGCCAGCACGTTCTTTTTGCGCACCATGCCGGCATAGAACAGCGCCAGGCCGGGCACGGTCATCAGCAGCACCAGGGCGGTGCTGCTCAGCATCCAGGCGGTGTCGCCGGAATCCACCTTGGGCGCGTCATCGGCAAAGGCCGGAAAAGTACACAGCAGGAGAGGTAGCGCCCAGAAGGCGCGCTGCAGCAACGTTTTCATGCGGGTCGTATCCTTGGCTTACAATGCGTCGATGTTCGTTTCGCCGGTGCGGATCCGCACCACGCGCGCAACATCCAGGACGAAGATCTTGCCATCGCCGATCTTGTCGGTGCGGGCCGCCTTGATGATGGCCTCCACCACCTGTTCGACGCGGTCGGCTGGCACCACCACTTCGATCTTCACCTTGGGGATGAAGTTCACGTGGTATTCGGCGCCACGATAGATCTCGGTCTGTCCTTTCTGCCGGCCGAATCCCTTCACCTCGGACACGGTTAATCCCTGCACGCCGAGCGGCGTGAGCGCTTCGCGCACGTCGTCGAGCTTGAAGGGCTTGATGATGGCCATGATCAGCTTCATGTCGGGCCCTGTTCCTGTAGTGTCGGCCTCCGCGTGAAGGGCGTGGACACGCCGCTCACAGCCGGGGTCGCAATCTCTCTACCAAGTTTCATGCCAGCGTCACAGGCGGGGGGTAGGCGGGCTTGCGCCGCGTGAGGAGGACAGTAATGCCTCATGATTGTGCATTTTTGGAACAACAGTAACCGCTTTGTGCAGCAGCCAAGCAGCTTCCCGGTGGTTGCCCGCGGACACGGGCTGCGTGCCGTGCGGCACGGCAACCCGTCGCCTGCTGCCGGTCAGGGCGTGATCGCCACCTTCAGCACGCCGTCGCGCTGGTGGGCGAACAGGTCGTAAGCGGCCTCGATGTCGTCGAGCTTGAAGCGATGCGTCACCATCGGCTCCAGGTCCAGCCGGCCGGACTCGATCACCGCCAGCAGCCGGCGCATCCGTTCCTTGCCGCCGGGGCACAGCGTGGTGACAATCCTGTGATTGCCCAGGCCGGCCGCGAAGGCGCCCAGCGGAATACGCAGATCGGCGGAATACACGCCCAGGCTGGACAGCGTGCCCCCCGGCCGGATCACCCGCAGCGCCGCCTCGAACGTCGCCTGCGTGCCCAGCGCCTCGATCGCCACATCGACGCCGCGGCCGTCGGTGAGGCGCATGATTTCTTCGACCGGATCGACTTCCCGGAAATTCACCGTCACGTCGGCGCCGAGCCTGCGGGCGGCTTCCAGCCGCTTGGGGATGGCATCCACGCCGATCACCGTGGTGGCGCCCGACAGCTTCGCCCCGGCGGTGGCGCACAGGCCGATCGGACCCTGGGCGAACACCGCCACCGTGTCGCCGATGCGAATCTCGCCGCTTTCCGCGCCGGAGAAGCCGGTGGACATGATGTCCGGGCACATCAGCACCTGCTCGTCGGTCAGCCGGTCCGGCACCGGGCACAGATTGACCATGGCATCCGGCACCAGCACATACTCGGCCTGGCAGCCATCGATGGTGTTGCCGAAGCGCCAGCCGCCCATGGCCTTGAAGCCGTGTTTCGTGCCGGCGCCGTCCTGCGACAGGCAGCCGCACAGGCAGGCGGCGGAATGGCCGCTGGGGGTGATCGCCCCGGCGATGACCCGCTGTCCTTCCTGATAGCCCTGCACGGCGCTGCCGAGCCGTTCTATGACGCCGACCGGTTCATGACCGACCGTCAGGCCCCTGGCGACCGGATATTCGCCTTTCAGGATATGCACGTCGGTGCCGCAGATCGTGGTCGTCGTGATGCGGATCAGTGCGTCCAGTGGTCCGACATCCGGCACCGGCTTCTCGTCGATGACGATGCGCCCCGGCTCGACGAAGATGGCTGCACGCATTTTTCGCATGACTTCACCTTTGTTTGAACGTTTCCTGACGTTTCGCAGCGGCTTTTTTTTATGATGCACGCAAGGCCGGGGCGGCGCCCCCTGAACCCCTTTTCTTAAGGAATGGGGTCAAGGGGGCCACCGCCCCCTTGCGGGTCCAGGGCAGCGCCCTGGCCTTGCTTACTTAGCCACGCCACCGGCCGGCTGGCAATCGCGAGCCCCTATGGAATTCCTATGCCCCCGCCTGGCCCACTCCCTCGCTTTCCTATGCAGCGGGAGCAACCTTGCCGGTCCGCGCCACAACCGCACGGAGCAGACATGCCCGACATCGTTTTCCTGGCCGCCGGTTTTCTGTTCTTCGGCCTGTGCCTGGCCTACGCGCAACTTTGCGACCGGCTTTGAGGAGTTCATCGCCATGATCGTCGATTATCTGCTCGGCAGCCTGGTGACCGCCGTGCTGCTCGGCTACCTGGTCTGGGCGCTGTTGCGCCCGGAACGGTTCTGAGGCGCGCCGATGACTCTCAACGGCTGGGTCCAGATCGCGCTGTTCGCCGCGATCGTCATCGCCCTTACGGCGCCGGTCGGCGCCTTTCTGGCGGCCATCGCCGAGGGGCGGCGCACCTTTCTCTCCCCCGTGCTCGGGCCGGTCGAGGCCGGGCTGTACCGGCTCGCCGGCATCAATCCTGCGCGGGAACAGAGCTGGGTCGGCTACGCCGCCAGCATGCTGGCCTCCAAGGCCGCCGGGTTTCTGCTGCTGTATGCGCTGCTGCGCCTGCAGGACTGGCTGCCCCTGAACCCGGCCGGCCAGTCCGCGGTGGCGCCCGACCTGGCTTTCAACACCGCGATCAGCTTCCTGACCAACACCAACTGGCAGAGCTACGCCGGCGAGACGACGATGTCGTATCTCTCGCAGATGGCCGGGCTCACGGTGCAGAATTTCGTCTCCGCCGCCGCCGGCATCGCCATCGCCATGGCCTTCGTGCGCGGCTTCGCGCGGCGTTCGGCCGGCACCATCGGCAATTACTGGGCCGATCTGATCCGCATTTCTCTGTATGTGCTGCTGCCGTTTTCCGTCGTCATCGCTCTGGTCTTCGTCTGGCAAGGCGTGCCGCAGACGCTCGGCGCCTATGTCGATGCCACCACCCTGGAGGGCGCAAAACAAACCATCGCGGTCGGCCCGGTCGCCTCGCAGGAGGCGATCAAGATGCTGGGCACCAATGGCGGCGGTTTCTTCAACGCCAACTCGGCGCATCCGTTCGAGAACCCGACGCCGTTCAGCAACCTG
>Ga0326727_10018943_pt1 | contig 13954 bp, 6 predicted proteins | sample MB2enrmetagenome_FD_207643 | JGI IMG/M metagenome (GOLD analysis project Ga0326727, IMG submission 207643) | Lab enriched peat soil microbial communities from McLean, Ithaca, NY, United States - MB29MY | ecosystem: Environmental > Terrestrial > Soil > Wetlands > Peat | place: USA: New York... | reverse complement strand
CGGCGGGGCTGTACTACACGGCGGTGTACTACATGAGCGACGGCACTTCGAGCACCCAGTACTGGGTCGTGCCGGCGGCGGCGCAGGCCAGTCTGGCCCAGGTTCAGGCGCAACTGATGCCGGCGGCGCAGGCCGTGCAGACGGTGAGCAAGTCGTATGTGGACGAGTCGATCGCGGAGCTGACAGGAAGCCTGCTGACGGCGTCGGGCGGAACACTGAGCGGACCGCTTTATCTGAGCGGGGATCCGACGCAGCCTTTGCAGGCGGCGGACAAGCACTATGTGGATACGACCTTCAGCCAGGCGGTTCCGTTGTCGGGCGGGAACATGACGGGACCCCTTTGGGCGCCCGCGGTGAATGGGGTGCAGTCGCCGGTGGCGGGAAGCTCGCAGACGACGCTTCAGGCGGCAATGACTTCAGCGGCCACGAACGGGGCGATGGAGATCCCGCCGACCTACGCGGGAAGCGACGGGTTTGCGAATCCGAATGGCGTTCATGTGACGGACCTGCGGCCGGCGGGCGCGCAGCAGACGGAACGGAGCGTGAAGGAATTCGGCGCCGTGTGCGATGGGGCGACGGACGATACCAATGCTCTGCAGACGGCGCTGAACTATGCGCAGGCGCATGAGGTGGCGCTGACGATCCCCGAGGGGACCTGCAAGACTCGGTCACTGAATTGGGCGGGACAGTCGATCGGCGGATTGGGCAAGCAGGTATCGGCTCTGAAGGGGTTTCCGGGCCAGGACGTGCTGGCGAGCGGGACGGACGCGGTGAGCCTGCAGAGCTACACGCGGATTCACGATCTGACGATCTATGTAGATCAGAGCGTGGATATATCGTGCTCGCCGGCCGAGGGGCGCGCACCGGCGGGGGGCTGCCAGGTGGGGCGGCCGATGGAGAAGAATTCGATCTTCTCGCCGGGCGGGAGCGGGCTAACGGGAACGGCAGGGACGGGCGCGGGATGGGCGGTGGGCAATTGCGCGATTGCGATGCCGGCGGCCCTGGGAACGGGCGGCAACGGCCTGCGGGTGGCGCAGATTGAGAACCTGGAAATTGCGGCGACGGGCGTGGACCCGATGGCCGCGCAGTATCCAGGTGCACACTCGACGCATACCTGCGGGCTATACCTGGCGCAGTGGCCGCAGTGGAGCGAATTCAAAAACATCGATATTCGCGGGCTGAATACGGGCATCGCGATTCCCGCTTTGCCGGTGACGACGCCCGCAGGACTGAATTCGGATTCGAACCGGTGGGAAAATATCACGATTCAGGCGACGCACGGGTTTACGGCGGCGGCAGGATCGAACAATGTGCTGGATAACTTGGTGGCCGCGACAGGCAACTCGGCGGCCACCGGCGAGCCCCCGACTGGTTTGGTGCTGGATCTTTCCGGCTCAGAACAGGGATGGACGGTACGCAATGCGGTGGTGCTGCCGGTGTGGAACGCGGTGCAGCCGCAATTGACGGTGAGCGCCTCAGGCGGCGCGGTGATTGGGGTGACGGTGGGGCCGGAGCACGGACTGGGCTTCGATCCGTATGGGGCACAGGTTCCGCTGGCGCTCAGCGGAAGTTGCACGGCGCAGGCGGCGGCGAGCGTGAACAGCGACGGGTCGATTGGAACAGTTACGGTGACCGCGGGCGGGGCGGGCTGCTCAGGAACCACGACGGCCAGCGTCAACGCGGCTGGGACCTGGGACACAGCCGCTCCGGTGAACCTGATCGGCGGGCAGAACATGACGTTCTTCGACGGAAACCTGCTGAAGGGCAACGGCGGCTACACGGTTTGGAACGCGGCGCAATCTGAGAGTTATGGAACGCAATTGGACGGTGGCGGCGGAAGACTGCCGGGCGGAGGAAGTTACAGCGCCCTGGCGGCAAACAGCCCGCTTGGAGCCGCCTACCCGGTGGACCAGTTTCCCGGCGCGGACTTCGGCGCCAAGTTGCAGGCGTGCCTGGGAACGGTGAGCGCGAGTTATGGAGGCACGTGCGACGCGCGCAACTTTACGGGAACCTTGTCGATGGGATCGAACCTGACGATATCGACGGCCAACGCGGTGGTCTTGCTGCCCTGCGCCACCATCTCAACGGCCAGCCGGATCGTTGTTCCGGCCGGGGTGCGCAATGTGGTGCTGCATGGCTGCTCGCTGCGCGGGATCAGCGGAGCAAGCGGAACCCAGGGCGGGACGGTCTTGCTGTACTCCGGCGCCGGCAATGCGATCCAGGTTGGCGATCCAACCTATGCCCTGGATACTTCGGGATTCCGGATGAACAACGTAGCTATCAATACCACGGGATCGACCAGCGGGACGACGGGCTTCTATGCCTACCGGGCACAGGAACTGCATCTTGAGAGCAGTTACTTCCTGGGCAACCAGAACCAGACGGGCATGACCATCGACGGCACCGGGAATTATGCAGGCGGAACTTTTACCGATTTGGAATTCACCGGCTTTCTGCAGGCCGTGAACGCGATCGGGCACCAGACAGCGAATCCTGCAACGACGGACTGGATGAATGCGAGCACGTTTGTGCGCCTGCACATCGATTGCCCCGAGAGCGGTGGGAACCCGATTGCCGGAACCTATGGGATCAACCTGCAGCAAGGGGATGGAAATACCTTCACTGGCGGGGATGTGGAAGGATGCAACACCGCATTGCACCTGGGATTGAATGCGCAGGACAACACGATTGTGGGTTTGCGCAATGAGAACTCGAACAGCCAGGTAGTGGCGGATGCGGGCAGCGCGTACAACAGCTGGATCACCGGCGGAGCGATGTATACGGGGCATCTGACGGACAACGGTACGCGCAACAGCTTTCTGGATACGTTTCACCGCAGCTTCAATGGCTTGAATGGGGATTGGTACGGAAGCCAGCAGGACAGCACGCTGACCAACCACTACCGTCTCGGGATTGGTTTGGGAAACGAGCGCGGGCTGCTGGACCGTTACCAGACGGACTACGGCTACCGCTGGACGATGGGCTTGAGCGATGCGACGGCGGGGGCTCAGTTCTACGAGATTCTGGATGAGTTGAACAACGTAGACCGGCTGATCATCGGGCAATACCTGAGCGCCACGGCCAACACAGTTACAAACGTGATGGTGAACAATGGCGGATGCTACAGTTCATCGACTCCGGCAACGGTTGCGTTTTCAGGTGGCGGCGGAAGCGGCGCTGCGGCCATGGCTGCCATGACGCCGGCGACTTCCTTGAGTTGCCCTGGAGGATATGCGGTTTCAAGCGTTGCGCTGACGAATTCTGGAGCATCGTACACCTCGCAGCCAACGGTTAGCTTCACGGGATCGAATCAGACCACCGCGCCAAGCGCAGTGGCGGAGATTGCCACGGCCGGCAGCACCAACGACCAGAGCGTATTGAATTCGGCCGGCACGGGCGCGGTGGTGTTGAACGGATCGACGAATTCAGGAACCGGAGGGGTGGTCATCGGCTCCGGAGGGCCGAGCGAGACAACGGTTGCGACGATCGATAACGCGGGCAACACGCGGTTCAATGGGACGCTTCAGGTGGGCGGGATGGCGACTTTCACCAGCTCGACGATGGTGAAGAACCAGGCGGATGCGGAGATCGACCAGTTTCTCTGGGCCGGCTTGACTACGAGCCAAAAGGAGTCGCTTATCTACAAGGATTGGAACGGGAACAGCCAGTGGTACATGGTGAAGGACCAAAACAATAACTGGGCGCTGAATTCGGCCGTGGGCGGCCTGGACAGCTTCAAGGCCTATCAGAGCACCAACAGCGGCGACACGTATATCGATGCCTCGAATCCGTCGGGGGTGGTGCGCATCAACTACGAAACCGGATCTGGGACCGGGTTCAACATCTACGGCGGCGGGAGCACAGTGTTATATGCGAGTTTCACGGGAGCGAATGCAATCAAGTTTCCGGGGCTTGCGGCGAGCAGCGGTCTCGACTGCCTGCAGATCGATAACTCGGGCTATCTCTCGAATACCGGATCGGCCTGCGGTTCGGGCGGGAACGGAAGCGCAGGAGTTTCCAGTCTCAACTCGATTGCAGGCGCCGTGAACGTGGTAGCAGGCGCTGGCATCTCGGTCACTCCATCCGGTTCTTCCATCACGATTGGAAACACGGGCAACGGCGCTCCCGGCGTGTATTACAACGTGCTCGGTTATGGCGCCAAGGCGGACATGCTGCCGCTGGCCAGCTATGTGAGCGCGTCGCTCACCGCGAGCAGCACCACGCTCTATGTGCCCTTGGGTTCCTTCACCAGCGCGGATGTGAACAAGTATGTAATCTTTCTTCCCAATGGAACCTGGTCCGCCAAGCCCTTTTCGACAGGGACATCTTCCGCGCAGATTGTCTCGGTCACGGACGGCCAGCATATCGTGTTGAGCAAGCCGGCGGCGGCTACGGAGAATGCCTATGTCTGGTGGGGCACGGACAATGTGCCGGCCTTCAACGCCTGCGCCGTGGCAGTCTACAATGCCGGCGGCGGCGGAACCTGCGCGATTCCGGTAGGGCATTATCTTCTGGCAACCGCTCCCTATTACGCGACGGCGGGGATGGCGCAGGACGATGGCGGTTATGCCACGCCTGCCGGGGGCAGCGGGGCAGTGGTTACAGCGACCATCGGCGGCGGGGCCATTACCGGCTACACGGTAGCGAATGGCGGCAGCGGCTATCCGATCAATTCCCAGATGCAGGTGAGCTTCAGCGGCGGCTGCTCAACCACGCCGGGAACCTACACGGGTCCGTGCGGCGGCGAATTTGCGATTGCCAACACAAACAGCAGCGGCCAGGTCGCCAGCATCACGGCTGTCTACAACGGCTTCGGCCTCACCAGTGCGCCGGCCGTCAGTGTTGTAGCTCTGGGCGGCGACGGCGCGGCGGCCGCCTGCACCTTGTCCAGCGGCGCCTGCGGGACGCCTGCGATCACGGCCGGCGGCTCCGGCTATCCCGCCAGTTCGAGCGGCGGCTTGGAGATGTGGGCCTTCAACGCATCCGGGGGAAGCTGCACGCAAGTCGGCGGTAACGCCGGCTCTCCCTATGTGGGCAAAGGCACAGCCTCCACAAACTCCTCCGGGCAGGTTTCGAGCGCGGCCTGGACGACAGCGCCTTCGGGGTGCGGGACGACGGCCCCGGTCATCGTGTTTGGCGACGTGGCTTGCTGGAACTCCGGCACGTCCCTTTTCACCGCGCAATGCGCGAATGTAGCTCCGCTGCTTCCGGCGGCAATTCCCTACCAGGTGTCGACTTTCGGCGGAGGGTGGTTTGCTCCGACTGGAGCGGGTCAGCAGGGCGTGGTTCTCAGCGGCACATGGGACGGCGTGACGGTGGATGCAGTTACTCCCGGAACGATGCTGACCCAGGCGGCGATCTTTGGCGACTATATCACCACCTCGGATATTGGGGGCCTGCAACTGGAAAACGGCTTTATCGGCATTTACGATCAGGGAAACTTGAACAGGTCGAATATCCATGACACACAGTTCGGCGGAGGGGTTGGCATGATAACCGCTGCCTCCGACGTGGGGGCACAGGTGAATAACCTGTTCTTTGCGGGCTATGGGCCCTGGGTGAACGGCGGCCAATGGGCGCACAGGACCGATTATATGCTCGGCGCAGGCGGCTTCTTCGCGCCCTATTCCGTCTCCGCGCTCACCATTGAACCGCCGGCATATAACTCGGTAGCGGCGGCGATCGACACCTGGTTTGCAAATGAGTTCTGGCGTCCGGAGTTTACGGCAAGCGCGACAGACATGCCAGAAAGGTGCGCCTTCCCGCAGACGGCAAATCAGCGCCAAACATCCTACAGTTTGAGCAACAGCGTCGGAAGCGCCAACGGCATGTGCTACAAGGGCATCGCCGGCTTCGGAATGCTCAATCTGGCGCGAGACAACGGCATTGCGCAGCAACTCCCGATTACCAACATCGTCGACAAGGCGGGCTACCGGCCGATGTTCTATGGTTCGCTCGGTCCAGCGATCCTATCGTTCGCGGGCTGCGAAATCTGCTACCAGATAAGCAGCGATCCCTACCGCTTTGAATCCGTGCAGGAAGGCGCAATCGAGTTTTCAAGCGCGCACGGGGCGCAGATCAACTCGGTAATCTGGGCCGGCAGCCAGATTGTGCAGCCGATTTACGACTTGAGCGGCGCGGCCACCAGCGGCGTTCCGGGAGCGCCTCAGGATGCGGCATGGCAGAATATCGCGGCCACATCGACTGTAAACTCCCAGGCGAGTCAGAACCTGAATATCCAGAGCCAGATTGTAAATCCGCAAGGGGAGTTGGTGAGCTATAACAGCTCCAATAATGTGCAAGCAGCGCTGGCGTTCGGCAATGCTTCAAGCACGTCGTCGTCCTCAACCCCGACCATTGCCGGCGGTATCAAAGGAGACGGATACGCCCTTGGAAGCTACTCGCTCTACGGTCAAAACTTCACCAACAAGCTGGCTACGTTCTATCTGGACAGCTTCGACATCGACGCGCCATTCTACTTTGCGAATGGAATCGCTCCGTCGAGCGGAACGAGTTGCCTGCAAGTGAGCAGCACGGGCCAGGTAACCTCGACAGGATCGGCGTGCGGCAGCGGCGCTGGAACGGTATCGACCTTTGCGGCGCCGACGGGAAACTGGCCCGCCTGGCTTGTGCCCACGGTGACGAATGCCACCAGCACTCCCTCGCTGGCGGTTGCGGCGCAATCAACCGGCACGGGGAGCGTGGTGCTGGCGAACGGGCCGACATTCACGGGCAATGCCACCACCTTTGCCAATAGCGCGGCGGCGGAGCAGGATGTGACGATTCAGCCGGGGACGGGCGCGGACCAGATCGGCGCCTTCGGGTGGAACAACTACGCCGGAACCTCGCAGTGGAAGTTGAGGAAAGATGCAAGCAACTACCTTCGCCTGACGGATGTGGTGAACTCGCTGGACCGGGAGATCCTTTACCAGAATGGGCAGACGCTGATCAACTCCGGGGCCGGGGCGAACGCGGTGTTAATCAACAGTTCAACCAGCAGCGGCACGGGAGGGTTCGCGGTGGAGAGCGGCGGGTCGAGCCCAGCCGCGGTGCTGTCGGTGACGGGAAGCGGAAACACGACAGCAACGGGGTTTGTGTCGGGCAAGTTCATGATGGGGTCGGGGACGATGTCGCTGGGGACGGGCGCGGCGGCGGGGACGGGTCCGGCAATCGCCTGCGCCAGCGGCCATATGTGCGACGGGGTGAGCGGGACGGTGACGCTGACCACGGGAACGAGCACGACGACCGGAACGCTGGCAACGCTGAGCTTTCCGAACACGCACACGAACTCGGCAAACTGCGTGGTGGACGTGCTGCAGAGCGGGGTTGGACGGGTGACGACGGCCACCTGGACCGAATCGGCGACGGCGGTAACGCTGACGGCCAACACGGCGCTGACGGCAAGCACGGCGTACACGGTGAAGTACTGGTGCGGGGGAAATTAGGTCTCTGGTCCCATGATTTCGTGGCTTGAGTTCAAGCTATCCCAGGTCCCAAAATCGGGACCTGGGGCACCCGGCGGACTCCGGGTCAGCGGGCGGTATGGGGTCCAGGTTGAATGAGCAGAGGGCCGGGGCGGGTGGAATCGGGGTATCCGTGGCAGAAACCGGGGCGAGGCGCGTGGATGAGGCGCGGGAGTGGGAGCTGTGCCCGGAGGAACTGGACGGGGAAGAGCTGGAGCGGTTCGGGAGGATTCTGGATCAGCGTCCCAGGAGCTTGCGGGGGCAGACGGTGGGAATGGCGCTGGCCGAGCGGCTGCTGCTGGTGAGGACCAGGGAGGGATGGACGGCTCCGCTGAGGGCGAATGCGGCGCAGAGGGCCTTCGAGCGGCGGCGCGGCGAGCGGAATATCGTACTGAAGGCGCGGCAGATGGGGCTGACCACCTGGGCGGCGGCGCGGTTTTTCCTTAAGACCATTACCCAGCCGGGAACGCTGACCCTGGAGGTGGCGCATACGCAGGAGGCTGCGGAGGAGATCTTCCGCATCGTGCACCGGTTTGTGGACTTGCTGCCGGAGGAGCTGCGGGCGGGTCCGCTGCGGACCTCGCGGGCCAATGTGCGCCAAATCGTCTTTCCCGCGATGGACGCGCAGTACCGGGTGGTTTCAGCCGGAGACCGGAACGCGGGCCGCGGACTGACGGTGCAGAACCTGCACTGCTCGGAGCTGGCGCGCTGGCCGGGAGACCCGGCGGAGACCCTGGCGGGATTGAGGGCATCGATGGCGCCGGGAGCGGAGCTGATTCTGGAATCGACACCGGAGGGGGTGGGAGGATGCTTTTACGAGGAGTGGCGGAAGGCCGGCGAGAAGGGCATGGTGCGGCACTTTTTCCCCTGGTGGATGGAGCGCCGCTACCGGGCGAGGGCGGTGGACGAGGCTACCCTGACCGGGGAAGAACGCGATCTGATGGCGCGCAAGCGGTTGGACCGGGAGCAGATCGGATACCGGCGGCGGATCCGGGCGGATTTTCGCGGGTTGGCGCGGCAGGAGTATGCCGAGGACGAGGAGAGCTGCTTCCTGGTCAGCGGGGACTCGGTCTTTGAGCTGGCGGCCATCGAGGCGCGGCTGGCGGCGGCGCCGGAGCCAGCGGAGCGGCGGAGGAATGGAGAACTGGAGATTTGGCTGCCGCCGTTGAAGGGCAAGGAGTACCTGGTGGCGGTGGACCCGGCCGGAGGCGGCAGCGAGGGAGATTATTCGGCGGCGCAGGTGCTTGAGATGGAGACGGGACTGCAATGCGCGGAGTTCGCCGGCCATGTGGGCGGCTTGGAGCTGGCGCAGGTGGCGACGGCGCTGGCCGCCGAGTACAACCAGGCGTGGCTGGTGGTGGAGAGGAACAACCATGGCAGCGGGGTACTGGCGCTGGTGGAGACGGTGTGCGCATACCGGCGGATTTATCGCCAGGCGGGGCAGGCGGGGTGGCTGACCACCTCGATGACCCGCCCGGCGGTGCTGGGGCAACTCGGCGCGGCGTTGGTGGAGCAGCCGGAGCGCTTCCAGAGCCGCAAGCTGCTGGGTGAGTGCCGGAGTTTTGTCCGGCTGCCGAACGGCTGCTCGGGAGCGCGGGCCGGGACGCATGACGACCGGGTGATGGCGATGGCCATCGGGCTGGGAGCGCGGGCGGAGCTGCTGGGAAGAGGCAAGAGCAGCCTCTAGCTTCTAGCCTTTAGCTTCTAGCTGCTGCGCCGGGAAGTAGGCACAAGCGGTATTGGGCTGGCTTTGGCTAGAAGCTAGAAGCTAATGGCTGCGTTTTGCAGAGAATATCGGCTCCATCGCTTAGAATCCGATATGAATCTGGAAGCGGCGGGGGGCGGGCTTGGCGGTTCTGGCGGTGCAGCAGATCCGGCGGATGCGGGGCGGCGCGCAGGGCCAGTTGATGCTGGGCGCGGACGGCCATATCTATGTTGTCAAGTTCCAGAACAACCCGCAGCACACCAGGGTGCTGGCCAACGAGTTCCTGGCCTCGAGGCTGGCCGCGGCGGCGGGGTTGACCGCTCCCGAAGTGGAGCTGGTGGAGGTCTCGAGCTGGCTGGTGGAGAACACGCCGGAGCTGGAGATCGATCTGGGCAGGACACGGGTGCGGTGCCAGCCGGGGTTGCAGTTCGGGTCGCGGTTTGTGGGCGGGCTGATGCCGGGCCAGGTGGTGGACTACCTGCCCGAGGAACAGATGGCCGAGGTGCGCAACCTGGGCGAATTTGCAGGCATCCTGGCGCTGGACAAGTGGACCGGGAACGCCAACGGGCGGCAGGCTGTTTTCGCGCGCAGGCAGCGGGAGCGGCGCTACCGGGCGGTCTTCATCGACTTTGGGTATTGCTTTCACGCCGGGGAGTGGCGGTTCGAGGATGCGCCGCTGCGCGGGGTTTACTACCGCAACGATGTCTACCGGGAGATCGCCGGATGGGAGTCCTTCGAGCCTTGGCTGACCAGGCTGGAGACCCTGCCGGCGGAGACGGTTTGGGCGGCGGCCGGGGAGATACCGCCGGAGTGGTACGGCGGCGACCTGGGCGAGATGGAGGTTCTGGTGGGAATGCTGCTCCAGCGGCGCAGCCGGATCCGGGAGCTGATCGAGGGCTTCGGGAAGTCGGAGAGGAATCCGTTTCCGAAATGGGTTGGGATGGGGAAAAGCGAAGATGAAAGTTGGAAAGGGATGAGGTGGGGGACTAGCATGGGGAGAGTGAATTAGCAGGGCAGCTTTTAGTTCTTAGCTTTCAGCTTATCGCCATCGGCGCTCAGCGCTAGAGTGCCGGCTTGGGGTAACCAGAGGCTGGGATGGCAAGCTGGGGACGGCAAGCAGTGGACGGCAAACAAAGAGCCAAAAGCTAAAAGCTAACGGCTAAAGGCTTCGACAGAACGATGAACAGCGGAAACCAGCGGCGGGCATGCGAGTTTCGACTGCTCCGGTATGTGCCGGATGCGGTGCGGAACGAGTATGTGCATATTGGGGTGATCCTGCGCGAGCAGGGCAGCCAGGAGCCGGCCCAGGTTCATTTTACCCGCGACTGGCGGCGGGTGCGCTGCCTCGATCCGGAGGCGGACACCGCGTTGCTGGAGGGGATGGAGAGCGAGCTGCGCAGGCGCTTCCAGGCTGAGCCCGATGGGAACCTGATGCGGCTGCTCGCGGAATCGCTCTCGCTGAACGTGCAGATGACCGAGCAAAAAGCCTATCTGGCCGAGAGCCTTCCGGCGGGGATGGAAGAGCTGATGCGGCTTTATGTGGAGCCGCCCCACAGGGAGCGCGCGCCGCGGTTGAGCGGAAGGGCGGCGATCCAGGCGCGGATGCGGACGGAGTTCGAGCGTGCCGGGGTGTGGGAGCTTCTGCGCAAGCGGATAGCGGCCTCGGAGTACACGCGGCCGGGGGATCCGCTGCGCATCGACCTGGGATACAGGCCGAACGGGCTGATCCGCATGTTTCATGCGGTGAGCCTGGAGCCGGGGGTGGAGATGGCCAAGGTGCTGGCGTTTTCTGCGGCGGGATTGCGGGCCGGCGTGGAGCGGGTGGAAAAGGCCGGCCTGGAGCTGACCGCGGTGATCGAGCCCGCGGCCAGGCTGGGAGCGACGGGCGAGGAGCCCGAGCGGTTGGAGATGTACCGCTTCGGCGTGGAGACGATGGAGGAGCACCAGATCCGGGTGCTGACGACCTCGGACCTGGGCCGCGTGGCGGAGACGGCGCGGCGGGAGCTGCGGGTGTGAAAGGCAGCTTCTAGCTTCTAGCTCCTAGCCTAATCCCGGTGAGTTTTGTGACAATGGTTGCAGATAGTTTTGGTTGTTCGTAGTAGGATCAGTATTGTGGTTGAGCAGTTCGGAGCTAGCAGCTAGGAGCTAGTAGCTAAAGGCTAAGAAAGCGAGGCATGGCCCTTCCCGGGGCTGTGCCTTTTTGTTTTTGAGCGGCGGGAGAAGGAAGGTGCGCGTGAGGGTAGCGGAAGAGCTGCGGAGGATCTGGCGGCAGGCGACCGGGAGTGGCTCGCCACGGCGTGCGGATATGGCGGCGGGCGCGGCGGAAGCCGAGGCGGAGCGGCGGACGCTGGCGCTGCCCGCCATCTTGACGCCGGTCCAGTTTCCGGGACGGCTGCTGCCCAAGCCGACGCCTATGAACCTGCGCCGGTTTGCGGAGACCCCGGTGGTGCGCCGGGCCATCAACGTCATCAAGGACCGGATTGCGGCCATGGACTGGCAGGTGCGGGTGCGGCGCGGAGTGCGGCGGCAGGATGTGGCCTTTGCGGAGCGAAGGCTGCGGGCGTTGCGCCGGGTGCTGGAAGAACCGAACGCCGCCGACAGCTTCAGAACCCTGATCGAGCAGGTGATCGAGGACGCGCTGGTGGGCGGCTTCGGGGCCATCGAGATGGAACCGACCGGGGACGAGGAGCGGCCGGCGATGCTGTGGCCGGTGGACGGCGCTTCGATTCGCATTAACGCCCGCTGGGACGGGCAAGCGGAGACGCCGCGCTACGCGCAGGCGCTTCCTGGGCAACTCGAGTCGGCCGCCGTGGATCTGCGCGACGACCAGTTGATCTATGTGCGCATGAATCCGCGCAGCTTCACGCCCTTCGGGCTGGGACCGCTGGAGGTAGCCTTCGAGACGGTGAACCAGTTCCTCAGCGCGCACCGCTTCGCGGGCAAGCTGGCGTCGAACGCCGTGGCGCAGTATGCGCTGTGGCTGAACGAGGCCACGCCGGCGCAGCATGATCGCCTGATCCGGTGGTGGCAGGACGAGATCGAAGGGACGGGGCGGGTGCCGCTGATCTCCACCGAGCAGAAGCCGGAGGTGCTGCGCTTCGCCCAGGGAACGGATGCGGATATGCGGCTGGCCTGGCAGGAGTTTCTGATCCGCATGGTGGCCAACGCTTTCAATCTGCCCCCGCTGCTCCTGGGGTTAGAAAGCGATGTGAATCGCTCGACGGCCGCGGAGATGACCGACGAGGCCTTCCGCGGGGCGATTTCGCCGTTGGCGCTGCTGCTGGCCGGGCATCTGACGCGGGATCTCTTCGCCAAGTGCATCGGATGGAGGGAGTTCGAGTTTGTCTTCAACGATCTGAACGCGCGGGACGAGCAGACGGAGCTGGCGGTGCAGGTGCAACTGCTGCAGGCCGGCGTGCTGACGGTGAACGAGGTGCGGGCAATGCGGGGGCTGGGACCGCTAGGGCAGGATGGGACGGCGCAACTGGCGGGTGAGGCGGCGATGGCAGGAATCGGGGACCAGGGACTGAGGGACTAGGGACTGAGGGACTGTTCCTTGGTTCCTCGTGGAGCGGAGAGCGCATGCGACTGGAAGCGATGGCGGTAAGGATTCCCCATGTGGACGGGCACCCCAACCGGGTGGCCTTCGAGGGGGTACTGACGATGGTGAATGCGGCCAGCGACAAGGCGCCGGCTGGGGCGCGCGGGCATCGGGTGATGCTGACGCGCGATGCTGCAGAGAAAGCGCTGCCTTCGCTGCTGGGCATGGCGGTGGACTACCGGCCGGGACGGCCACGATGCGCGCCGCAAGATCGGGCTGCTGACGGAGGCGGACCTTATTGGCCAGCGGCTGGTGGTGCGCGGGTACCTTTACGCGCGGGACTTTCCCGAGGTGGCCGCGGCCATCGTGGCGCAGTCGCCGGAGGCTATGGGAATGAGCTACGAGCTGGCCGATGCGCGGGTCGAGGATATGCGGGCCGAGGTGTGGAAGCTGACCCGCGTGACCTTTACCGGAGCGGCGATTCTGCTGCGGGAGAAGGCGGCCTACCGAGCGACGAGCTTCCGCATGGCGAGTTAGCGCGGAAAAGCTGACAGCACGCAGCAATCAGCAGACAGCCGGGGGGAACCCGCTGACAACGAGCAACTGGCAACTGAGAGCCGGCAGCGGATCACTGTCCGCTGTCAGCTGTGAGCTGTCAACTGAAGAAAGGAGCGGCATGGAAATGGAAGAGAAAGAGATTGCGGAGCGGCTGGAGGCGGCGACGAACTTGCTGGAGAAAACGCTGCACTGGCTGGAGGAGCGGCAAGTCTCTCTGACGGGCGAGGTGGAGCGGATTTCGGCGACCGTCGAACAGAGCCGGCGGGAGGCGGAGCTCGGGGAGAAGCTGGCTGCGGCGGAAAGGGAGCTGGCCGAGTTGAAGGCCGCGGCTGCGCCCACGCTGTTGAATCCGCTGCGCAGGACCATCCCGTCGTCTACCTCGGCGATGCTGGCCAAGCACGGAATCGGCGAGGGTCCGGTGGACGTGCGCACGCTGGACGCGGCGCTGGCCGGATTGAGCCTGGAGCAGCGCATCGCGGTAAAGAGCCAACTGCTGCGGGCGGGCTCGATCGCCTGAAGGCAGCTTTCGGCTTTTAGCTACTAGCTTCTAGCTAAAGGCTGCGGAATGCTCGGGCTGGCAGTCTTGGGCAGGCCGAGAAGAAACGGCACGGAATCAATCCCGGCGTGAAGAGCGACTCGGGGAGAATCTTGCCGGAAATAGGAAGAATCACCGCTCTGATAGGACAG
>Ga0326727_10018942_pt1 | contig 13954 bp, 13 predicted proteins | sample MB2enrmetagenome_FD_207643 | JGI IMG/M metagenome (GOLD analysis project Ga0326727, IMG submission 207643) | Lab enriched peat soil microbial communities from McLean, Ithaca, NY, United States - MB29MY | ecosystem: Environmental > Terrestrial > Soil > Wetlands > Peat | place: USA: New York... | reverse complement strand
GGCGCCGGCAAATCGACCCTGCTTCATATAGCCGGCCTGCTCGAAAGTCCCGACGCGGGCGAAGTCTATATCGGCGGAACCGCGACCTCCGCACTATCCGATATCGAGCGGACCCAAATTAGGCGTAGCGATATCGGCTTTGTCTATCAGTCGCACCGCTTGCTGCCGGAATTCACCGCGCTCGAAAACGTCATGTTGCCGCAGATGATACGCGGCCTCAGGCGGGCCGAGACCATCAAACGTTCCACCGAAATCCTGGCCTATCTGGGTCTTGGCGAGCGCATCAAGCACCGTCCGGCCGAATTGTCCGGCGGTGAGCAGCAACGGGTGGCGATTGCGCGCGCGGTCGCCAACGCGCCGCGGGTGTTACTGGCGGATGAACCGACCGGTAATCTCGACCCCCATACCGCCGATCATGTGTTTCACGCCTTGATGCAGCTGGTCAAGGCGACGCGGGTGGCGATGCTGATCGCGACCCACAACATGGAACTGGCTGGCCGGATGGACCGGCGGGTCTCGCTTGTCGACGGTCAGGTCCTCGAGCTGGATTGAAATCCGAACTTCTCCGGATCGGTCAATACGGCATCCACGATGGGGGCCGGATCAATAATCTCTACCTGCTTCAGGATCTTGAACATTGCATCCCGGTCGTGGGCGCGGGCGGCGGCGTCCCATTGGTCCATCAGGCCGACGAAACGGAGCCGCTCATTGACCGTCATGGCTGCCAGGCCGGGAGGTGTCTGCTCGGCCATGTGTGATTTCCATTGCTCTGGTTACAGGACGCAGATGGTTCAGGAGATGCGGCGAAGCCTGCGGTGCGGGCCGCCAACTGGCTGAGGGTACCCTTTGTCGAAGTAGGGATTGATCAGGCATTCTGCAGCACGGCCCGACGCCGACGCCTCGCATTGAGATAGCGAGCTATAACCACATTCGTTGTAGTTGGCCGGGCCATAGACCTGCAGGCAAACGGGATAAGCCGGATCATAGGTCTGGGCCCGGGCCGGTCCAGTTGCCGCAACAATCCCGATCGCCAGCGTCACCAAAGCCAGGTTGCGCATGACCTTCTCCCTCGGGATAACTCTCGCGTCCTCTGATTCAGGCCTCAGCCTGCCGTCCGCCATCCAACAGACCGCTCGCATTGCCGACAGTCAATTCACGTTCTCGCGCGGGAAGTATCGACTGTGCAATCCGGCCTGCCAGCTCTGGCTAGTAAGCGGGGTAGACCGGCCGCAATGGCCGGGCGCGATGGTGCATCGGACGGCCAAGGCCGGGGGCGAAATAGGGATTGGCGATGCAATAGAGAAACCGCCCCGACGCGGTGGCTGCACACTGGTCGTAGCTCGCGTAAGTACAATCGCTCAGCGCGGGGTGATCGCGGCCCTGCATGCAAAAGGGATAGTGGGTGCCGACGGCCTGGGCGGGCGCCGAGGCGACGACCGCAAATCCACAGCTCCCTAACAAAACCAGAACCATGTTACGCATGAAACACTCCCCCTCGGCCGAAGCCGCCTTGATCGTGACATCGAGACTGAGCACGCTTCATTCGATGGTGGCCTGATGTCGGGGATAAATTAAGGCCAGTCGTTCAGCCTGTGATGGTGGCGACATCCGGGCGTTCCGCCGGTGGCTCCGTTAGATGATGAACTACGAAACGGGATCGCGTCCTGGTCACGCCAATGCCCAACCACGCAGAAATCCAGACCAAAAGCCGCCGCAGACGTCCAGTCCAAACGGGTTCGTCAAGCGGGCTTATCGATCGTGCCCCGTCAAACACGAATCCCTTAACCAAGCGATTTATCGCCCCACCGCCCGGACTTGACACTTCAGAACAAAAGGGGAATGATGTTCTTCTTATGTTCCAGGAGTGAGGGGGGAGTTCATGTTGAAGATTTTCATAGAAGAGGCGGCGGCTTTGGCCTCGATTGCTCTCTTCATCGGAATGATTGCGGTCTGGGCGCAGCTGATCCCACAGCTCTGAGGGTTGCTCCGAGCTCCGGGGAGGTACCCCTTTTGGGTGGCTGGAAGGGATACGGCAGGCTGGGGAAAAGGGGGAGGGCCGGGGTGATTTGCGCCTTCCGCGTGGACACATCCCCTCCGAGGCATCACCATCGCAGAGGCGAGTCGGCCTATTCCGTTGGCTTTCGCTCCCTCAAGGCCTGATGACCCCCAAACGCCTATGACGCAAAAACCCCCGGTCGCCGTGTCTACAGCCGGATTTGTTCATCTCCATGTTCATTCCGCCTATTCTCTGCTGAAGGGGGCTATCAAGATCGGCAAGCTCGCCGAGCTGGCAAAGGCCGACCGGCAGCCGGCGCTGGCGCTGACCGACACCGACAACATGTTCGGGGCGCTGGAATTCTCCGACAAGATGGCCGGCTCCGGTATCCAGCCGATCATTGGCTGCGAGTTGGCGGTCGATTTCGGCGACCAAGACCCTAACGCGCGAAATGCTCTGGCGACGGCGCCGGCCCGGCTCGTGCTGCTGGCGGCAGATGAGCGCGGCTATCTCAGTCTGATGCGGCTGAACTCGCGGGCCTTTCTGGAGACGCCTACCCATCAATCGCCGCATATCAAGTTCGACTGGCTGCAACCAGATGATGCCGCCGGTCTGATCGCGTTGACCGGCGGCCCGGATGGGCCAATCTCGCTCGCGCTCGATGCCGATCAGGCCGACCTTGCGGCCATCAGATGCGATCGGCTGGCGCGTCTTTTCGGCGATCGACTTTATGTCGAATTGCAGCGCCACGGCGTTGAGAAGGAGCGCCGCGTCGAGGCCGCTTTGATTGATCTCGCCTATGCCAAGGGCTTGCCGGTGGTCGCGACCAACGAACCGTATTTTGCCACCGCGGACGACTACGAAGCCCATGACGCGCTGCTATGCATTGCCGGCGGTCGCCTGATTGCCGAAACCGACCGCGAGCAGCTGACGCCGGACCATCGCTTCAAGACCCGGGCGGAAATGGCGGTGCTGTTCGCTGATCTGACGGAGGCCCTGGCCTCCACCATCGAAATTGCCGAGCGATGTGCGTTCCGGCCGCTGACGCGCAAGCCGATCCTGCCGCGTTTCACGGTGGGGGCGGGGACTGATGCCTCGGAAGCGACCAGCGACGAGGCCGCCGAATTGCGCCGTCAGGCCGAGCAAGGATTGACGCATCGCCTCACGGTTCACGGCCTCGCCAGGGGCATGATCGAGGAAGATTATCGATCGAGGCTGGCGTTCGAGGTCGACGTCATCACCCGGATGAATTACGCCGGCTACTTCCTGATCGTCGCCGATTTCATCAAATGGGCCAAAGCCGCCGGCATTCCAGTTGGTCCCGGCCGCGGCTCCGGCGCCGGTTCGCTGGTCGCCTATGCGCTGACCATCACCGATCTCGATCCGATCCAGTTCGGTCTCTTGTTCGAGCGCTTTCTCAATCCGGAACGGGTGTCGATGCCCGACTTCGACATCGACTTCTGCCAGGACGGCCGCGACCAGGTGATCCGCTACGTGCAGCAGCGCTATGGGCGCGACCAGGTCGCCCAGATCATCACCTTCGGGACGCTGCAGGCGCGCGGCGTGCTGCGTGACGTCGGTCGCGTGCTGCAGATGCCCTACGGGCAGGTCGACAAACTGACGAAACTGGTACCGCAAAATCCGGTCAATCCGGTGACGCTGGCCGCCGCGATCGAAGGCGAGCCGAAACTGCAGGCTTTTCGCGACGAGGACCCGGTGGTGGCCCGCGCCTTCGATATCGCGCAGCGCCTCGAAGGCCTGACCCGGCACGCCTCGACCCATGCCGCCGGCATCGTGATCGGCGACAGGCCCCTGAGCCAACTGGTGCCGCTCTATCGCGATCCGAAATCCGACATGCCCGTGACCCAGTTCAACATGAAATGGGTCGAACCCGCCGGCCTCGTCAAATTCGACTTCCTCGGGCTGAAGACACTGACGGTGCTCGATCTCGCGGTCAAGCTCTTGAAGCGGCGCGGCATCGAGATCGATTTGGCGCGGCTGCCGCTCGACGATGCGCCAAGCTATGCCATGCTGGCGCGCGGCGATGTGGTCGGCGTGTTCCAGGTGGAAAGCCAGGGCATGCGCCGCGCGCTGGTCGACATGCGGCCCGACCGCTTCGAGGACATCATCGCGCTGGTGGCCTTGTATCGCCCCGGGCCGATGGCGAACATCCCGACCTATTGCGCCCGCAAGCACGGCGACGAAGAGCCGGAATATCTGCATCCGATGCTGGAGCCGATTCTGAAGGAGACCTTCGGCGTCATCATCTATCAGGAACAGGTGATGCAGATCGCGCAGGTACTGGCCGGCTATTCGCTCGGCGAAGCCGATCTGTTGCGCCGCGCGATGGGCAAGAAGATCCGCGCCGAGATGGAAAAGCAGCGCGAGCGTTTCGTCTCGGGTGCAAACACGCGCGGCGTCAATCCGGCGCAGGCCGACACAATCTTCGATCTGCTGGCCAAATTCGCCGACTACGGCTTCAACAAGAGCCATGCCGCGGCCTATGCGCTATTGTCCTATCAGACCGCCTATATGAAGGCGCATCATCCTGTCGAATTCCTCGCCGCCTCGATGACGCTCGACATCAACAACACCGACAAGCTCAGCGAATTTCGCGCCGAAGCGCAACGGCTCGGCATCAAGGTCGAGGCGCCCTCGGTCAATCGGTCGGGCGCCACCTTCGAAGTCGCCGATGGGACCATCTATTACGCGCTCGCGGCGCTGAAGGGGGTCGGCCCGCAAGCCATCGAACTGATCGTGGAGGCGCGCAACAACGCGCTGTTCACCTCGCTCGCCGATTTCGCCGCCAGGGTCAGTCCGCGCGCCATCAACAAGCGCGTGCTGGAGAGCCTGGCGGCAGCCGGAGCGTTCGACACACTGGATTCCAACCGCGCGCGGGTGTTCGCCGGCGTCGATGCGATCATGGCGGCATGCCAGCGCAGTCACGAGGCCGCCACCATCGGGCAGAACGACATGTTCGGAGGCGCCCCCGACGCCCCGACCATCATGCTGCCTCAGGTCGAGCCATGGCTGCCGGCCGAGCGACTGCGGCGCGAATACGATGCGGTGGGATTTTTCCTGTCCGGCCATCCGCTCGATGACTATGCCATCGCCCTGAAGCGCTTGCGGGTGCAGTCCTGGGCGGAATTTTCCCGCGCGGTCAAAACCGGCGCGACCGCCGGCAAGGTCGCCGCGACGGTGTTGTCGCGGATGGAGCGGCGCACCAAGACCGGCAACAAGATGGGCATCATCGCCCTGTCTGACCCGACCGGCCATTTCGAGGCCGTACTGTTTTCCGAAGGGCTTGCGCAATACCGCGAGGTGCTGGAGCCGGGCGCTGCTGTGCTGCTGCAGCTTGGGGCGGAGCTGCAGGGCGAAGACGTTCGCGCCCGCGTGCTGCATGCCGAGCCGCTCGATGACGCCGCCGCCAAAACCCAGAAGGGACTGCGCATTTTTGTCCGCGATACCAGGCCGCTGGATTCGATCGCCAAGCGGCTTCAGATGCCCGAAGCGGGGCAAAGCGGGCCAGCCCAAGGCGCTCCGGCAAAGCCTGCGCCCGCGGCCTTGGGCGGAGCCGATGGCGACGTGTCGCTGGTGATCATGCTCGACCTCGAAACCGAAGTCGAAATGAAGCTGCCCGGCCGTTTCAAGGTTTCTCCGCAGATCGCCGGCGCGATCAAGGCGGTGTCGGGCGTGGTCGATGTGCAGACTCTCTAAGACGTCGTTCGTCGATTACTCCGGGATATTGCCGCCCACCCGACCTCCGGCACGTGTCCTGCGTCCCTGCTCTGAGACATCCGTTCTAACGAGGGCCCTCAGGATCGCGACGCGATGCCGGATGTAGCGGCGCGTGACCAGGCTGCACATGTCCACATTCTTCATCTCCAGAGCCAGCAGGATTTGCTTCTGTTCCTCAACGGCCGTGCCCCATTCGGGCAGGGAGGTACCCGCCATAATGGGCAGTCGCAGCTGCGCATGGAGAACGCGGTAAAGCTCGGTCAGCTTGCCGTTGGCGGCGAGTTCGAAGATCGAGTCGCGCATCGCAGTGTCGGCATCCAGGTATGACGAGACGTCACTCACCTCAAAGGCATCGACGCAACGCTGGTGCAACATTCGCAGGCGCCTCAATCCATTGTCATCGATCCGCGCACACGCCAACTCACCGGCCAGCACCTCCAGCGCACTGAGAATGGGGATCAAATCGGCGATCCGTTCTGGGCTTGGCCTTGCTACAGTCGCGCTCCGGTTTGGCGACAGCACCACCAGGCCCTCGACGGCCAGCACCTTGATCGCCTCACGAAGTGGCGTCCGAGAAACACCGAACCGACGGCATAAGCCGGTGACGGAGATGCGGCTTCCGGCACGCAGTTGCCCGCTGCCGATCATCTCCCGCAGATGGCCGATGAGCTCGTCGGGCAGGGTCTTGCGGTCGATGGTATTGCTGGATGTTTTCCTGAAAGAAGAAGATCTGAAATCGGGAGTCATTTGCAGAATTCCTTCATTGACCGCACGGCGCTGGTCGTGCCGGTGGCCGTCACGCCCGGGGGTCATTCATGACAGATTGGTCAGAGAACATGCTCATGGCGTGGCGTAGGCAGGACCGCCGCTGGGCGTCGCTAGTTCACTACGCCGATTCTTGGATATGACATTAGCCTTTGCCTGAAATCGCATGCGGTATTAACTTTTTTCGAATATTGGATACCCGTTTGGTGCGCGGAGTGCGGCGCGATTCGTCCGTGGTGACTGCAACGAAGGCAGCGCGCCACGGACGCGGCAAAGGTCAGAATCCTCGCTGACTTTCGATTCGCGGCGCACGCCAATGGCGGTCGAAACGCGGTTTCGTGGATCTCGCATGCCGGCTAAGAAGGCCTGCCAGGCATTGCATGCTGGAGCGCCCGGGCAAAAGGGCGCCGGGAGCACGCCACCGGTGCTTATGCGCCGTTCCGATTCGGATTTTGCCGTTGTGTCCGATTCCATATCCAGGCCCCCCCAAACACGAAAGCGCCGAACAGCGCGCCCACGGGACCGACGTGTGGTCCCGCCGCGGCTCCCACGATGCGGCCCGCAGCCGCTGCCTCGGTGATCGCCTCGAAGAAGCCCCTCGGTGCTCTCGACTTGACGATTGCGGCCGAGGGTTCGACCGGCCAATCTGATGATCGAGTCATCAGGGATTTGCCGGAAACCACCGTCGCCGAGCTGATGCGGTTTCGAACCGGGTCAGCCGGAGTCCGACTTGAAAGCTTCGGGACGTGAGAAGTGCCAACGGCCTCTTGACGATCCATCGGCGTCCACGCCTCGACGAATGTAGGCGCGGCCGAACCGCGCGAGAGAGCTGGGAAATCCGCCGGGTTGGCGCGGCGTCCTCGTGCGACGGGATTCGGATGCATGGCGTTCTCCTGCCGTTACCTGTTGATCACTCGGACAAGCTTGGCGACAACCATGATGGCAATGTGGTCCAACCGGGCTGGCGCCATGGCGGGACGCCGCGGGAATCCCCGCTGCTGGATATAGCATCCAAACCTCAGCTATCGAAAGCATTGGCGCAGCGGCCGATCGATGTCAGCATCCTCGACATGCCCATGACCGTCGGCACTCGGTCTGCTGCCCGTTGTGGCGCGAGGCGAAGCCGAGGCCGCTATCAGCCAGGGTCGAACAACCGGGTCACGCGTACGCCGACATTTGAGCCGATCTTGATCAATGCTCCGCGGCCGATGCGCTTGCCCGACACCATGATGTCGACCGCGTTGTCGGCGCCGCGGACGAGCGGCAGTGTCGCGCCGACTTCGATCCGCCTGAGTTCGCCGAGCGAGAGGTCAAAGCGACCGATCTCGCAGAGTACGCGGACCGGCAGGTCATCCGCTTCGATATCGCTCAGGCTCAATATCCCGATGGCGCCGGTTGGTTTATCCATGCTCCGCTCCCGTACTGATCCGCGTTTGCTGTCCGGGTCGAAAAGCGAATTACCGACGGCGCGACCGCGTCCCTCGGGGTAAAAAGGATATCCGGCGATTACCGCAAAGGCCTTGCTTCGCCAGCCCAGGTTAAAGATCCATCCTGTCGCCGACGTTCGTGACGATGAAGCGGCGATCCAAGGTCGGCGGTGCCACATTCTGCTTGTTGAGGTTGCTTCCTGAATCCAGTGTCCATGTTTGCAAGCCTGCCCCCAACCTCGCGGGTGTCGCCGCACTGCGCCGCGCCGTCCGTCCGCATCGAAGCGCGACGCGGAGTCCTTGGATCATAATTGTAAGTGCTGACGCCAATCTGCGTTACTCATGCGCTACGGGCATTCGCCTCGTATTTTGTATTCAAGAAAGTGAGCCAGCGGATCGAATGCGGCGAGGCAGTCCACGGCACGCCTTGGGTTCGACCAGAACTCAAACCAGCTTCGGCTCGCCGTAACCTTTCATCGTTGGAGGTTGACGGACAAGGCACCGTCGATGCGCGTCGCTAGCCCGGCCGCGGTCATCGCCGTGCGGGATATCGCGATTGAGGTTGCTCTGCCATGCGCTCAGGATTTTTGGAATCATCACCGGACCCTAGAGCATGGTCGACGCTCGGACCGATGCTCGAAGTAACGTCGGGGCTGCGCTGCGGCGCCATCGTTCTACTCGACAACCCGAAATCCTTTATCGGTTGCTCGCTTTCGGCGGACCTCACGCTGCGAGACGCTGGCGTCGCCTCCAAGCACGCAGCGCTCCACGTCGGCCGACGGCGCATTCGGATCGAGGCGATTGGCGGCGACATTGGTCTGCAACGGCGACGGCTTGCCAAGGGGCACGCCTGTTATCTGCAGCCGCCGGTCGATATCGTGCTCGGCGCAGCGACCGTTCGCCTCTCGCAGCCGAACCGGACCACGCCCCGGGGCGCCCGTGCCACCCAGGCGCTGCAAGCCGTTTCGCCGCGGATAGCGGCCACAGTCGGGATCGGCATCGTTTCAGCCATCGCACTGAGCCTGATCGGCGGGGCGATGGCCTTTTCAATCAAGACCACGATTCTCGCTGCGAATGGAGAAAGCCCAACCCAGCTCGCTGCCAATGCAGATACTCCGGTCACTGCGCCAAGCGAAGCGGTCGCTAGTGTGATGGCAAAGGACAAGCCGGCTCCGGCTCAACCTCCGCGCATGGATCATGTGGCGCGTGACGTCAGCGCCGACCTTGACGCGGCAGGGCCGGACGCTTTCAGGATGACCGCGATCGACGCGCGCTGGATGCTCACGGCACGCGCGCAGTTTGCTGACCAACCGCCTGAGCAGGATTCCGGTGACCTTCAGTCATGGCAATTCGCGGAAACTCAGGACGATCCCGCTCGTGACGATCGCTCGGTCTCCCAGCTCCAGAGCGCCCGCCAGGCGCGGGCTGGTCAAGCGGACTGCGAACGCACTACTTACCGCGCGACAGAGTACGAGGGATACCCCTGCAAACGTGGTAGCGAGACGGTCGGGCCCGAACGGGTCGAACGCGATCGGCGGCCGGAGGACATTCGTACCGGTATCGAGCAGTTCTGGCGATCACGATCCGCGTCCCGTCGGGGCGGCTCGGCAAGCCCCCCATCGCGCTTCGACATGTGGCCTCTGATCGCCGCCCTGCCGCCGGTTTCATTGAGGCCGCCGTCACTGCCGCCCGCTTACGAGTGATCTCACAAGAGGGAGACAGAATGTTACGGCTCAATGCGCTTGCTGTGGTCGCCTGTATGCTTGGCGGCTGCGCCCAGATGCCGCCTGGGACGGCGTCCAGGTTCGCGGCCATGCCGGCCCCGGTGATCATCGACAGACACGGGATCACCAGAGCGTTTACCGCGCAATCGGCCAAAGCATGTCCGGCGCGTGAAACGACGCAGCGGTCCTCCGGACGGTCTCTGCCCTGCGCCGACAACCTCAACTCCTCACAGATGGCAGAGCATCAAAATGAGATAACCGGGCACGGCCAGCTCTTGCCGGCTGTTTGGGCGGGCCTGCGCCGTCCTTTGCACGATGCTCGCGTCCGGTCCGCGGCAGCCAAGGCCACGAAAGCCTCCGTCCGGACTACTGACGCGGCGGCTGTCCGGTAATGAACTCATCCAGTTGCCTGGAACCCGATCATTAACTCGCTTCTTTGGCCGGATGTTCTCGCCGGTCTCACATACGATGCGAAGATCCAACGTTGACAACCAAGGTCGATCGCGCTGCGGCCACGACTTGTCGCGGTCGTTGCGCACGCATCAAAGCGGCGTTTTGTCTTTCGTCCGGATTTTCCTGATCCGTTCAACAGGCCCGAAGCAAATCGAGCGCAGCGTCCGGCGCTTCGCATCGCGCGATACGCGCGTGAAATTGCGCCTGCAACCCCGGCGGCCATTGCGCGCGATTGTGTCGTCAGCGCCACAGTCGTGTGCCTTTTAATCGTCAGATTGATACCAACGTAGATTCGCCGCATTTTCGCCCGCCCAGGGCAACTAAATCTCCATGGAAATTAACGGCATTTGTTGGGTCGTCATGAGGATTGGAACCATTGCGCTGGGAACGGCGTCGGCGGTGATTGTGATACGATGGTTCCCGGTGGCCGGGCGGCTGGCGTGCAGTCGTAAACTTTCTCCGACAGGCATTTACGTAGCCTATTTGCGGCGCGGTCGCGAGTTCGATAATTCTGGACGCCTCAAAAACCTGGGGCCGAAGGCGGTCAACAAGATCATCCGAGGCGCCGCCGCGATTTTACCCGTGCGGTTCGGCGCCATGGAGCCTTCATGACTCGTCCGAAAATTGGCTCCATGCACAGGGCGCCATTGACCAGCGTTTCAACCCTCGGAAAGCGAGTTGTCGAGCGTCAGGCGTTGCCTGACGAACTAGCCGGACGGCTTCGCGAAATGATCGTTCGTGGCGAATTGCGGCCGGGCAGTCGCATCAACACGCCGCGGCTATGCAGTCGGTTCGGGGTATCGCGGACGCCCCTTCGCGAGGCTTTGAAAATGTTGGCGACCGAAGGCCTGGTCGAGCTCTTGCCCAACCGGAGCGCGTTGGTTCGGCAGGTCACTGACGAGATGATCAATGAATTGGTCCCGATCGTCGGCACGCTCGAGGCCCTGGCCGGCAGGATTGCATGTGCGCGCATCGACGAAGCCGCTCTCGCCGAGGTCGAGGCGTTGCACGAGCGCCTGCTCCAGCATTTGGATCAGCGCGACGAGGCGTCTTACATGGAGATCGAGGACGCCATTCTTCGCGCCGTGTTCAACATCGCGGGCAATAAATCACTGATGAAATTCTACGAAACGCTAACCGTCAAGTTGCAATGGCAGGCCGCATGCCATCAGACCTTAGCCGAATGGCAACAAACGGCAGAGGTGCAAAAGCAGCTGCTCCATGCATTGCAGAATCGGGACGGCGACTTGTGGGCCATGGTGGCCTATCGCCACGTCCTGCATCGGGCGGCCCTTCTACTCCGCGGCGTCGAACGTCTCACCGGCGGGACGACGTTGCGCGTGCCCGGATGGGACAAATGAGCGGCATGACTCACTCAAAGCTCATGATTGGCCTTCATGTGCAACTTTTTTGGTGTCATTTCAGCCAATCAAACGCCCTCCTCTCAGCGTGACCTGGCCATGCTTTGGTCTTGAGTCCGCCATCTCCGTAAATTGTTCTGCACGGAGTGGCGCGCAGTGGGCATTTTTGTAGCCAAAAGATGCGGCGCTCGATGGCACTATTAGAAGTAGATAGGGCCTTTTCCTGTCTTAAGGCTTGGCTCGGCGGACAACCTCAGACCTCAGATCGCTCTCTCTATGTTGAGAAATACGACGATACAAACCCGAATTCTGGCGCTAGCCGCTGTTCTCATGGTGCTCTCGGCCTTTATCGCCACGGCAGGCTGGTACTCCATCTCGCAAGTGTCGCTAGCCTTGGCGGAACCGACCCGGATGGTAAAGCAATCGCAGTTGATCGTGCTTGGTATCCGCGAATTTGCCGGAGCGGGCCGGCGTCTGGTCGGGTTTGTGCAGACCGCAAAAGACCAGGACGAAAAAATATATGCGACCCGGAAGATCGACTCCGATGCCGCGTTCGGCGAGGCGCTCGAACTGGTGCGCGACCCCGGTCGCAGGCAAGCCGTGATCGACGGTCGCCAGAGCATTCGGGACTATTTCGCCGTCGCGGACGCCATTATTGCGCAGCGGAAGGCGCTGCGCGAGCGGGCAACTGAAATCCGCGACGCCCTTGCTGCTCTCCAGGGTGGCCGTGCTTTGCCCGCAGGCGTGAGGAAGGACAGGGACGCAGCGCAGCCACCCGTTGAACGCGTTGCCGCCATCGATAGCCTTCGTCGTCCAGTTGCTGTCGGCGCGAAGACCACCGGCCTTGCTCGGCTACAATCTGGCGGCTCAGCGGCAACCCGCGGTCAACGCTCGAACGACGCGAACATCGTCGCTGCTAGCCCGGTGCCGGGTTGGGCCGACGCCGGCGCCGTGTCGGATTCGCCCAAGCCGGAGATGGAGCTGGGTGGATCGGCTGGCCACGACGCCAGCCTGCTCCGGCATGTTGCCGAGGCCGCACAGCTTGTCGCGCTCAATCCATCCGAAGCCACGCTTGCAAATTACGAAGCTGCACGGCAGGCGTTCGGCGATACGCCGTCGCCGAACGAGGCCGCGGCGCACCTGTTGCTCGTCGTCAGCAATGCTACCGCGGCCGCGCGGGCAACCCTCGAGAAATTTGAAAAACTGGAGGACACCGAGAACGCCTTGCTGGCCAAGCTGAAGGAGCTCCGGCTTCAGCTCACGGCATTTGCGGATGATATCGCGAACGGCGCCGAGATCACCGCCACCGTTGGAACCAGGGTGTTGATAGGTGCGAGCGCTCTGGCCCTGCTGCTCGGAAGCATTCTCGCCTGGTGGATCGTAAGAGGCATTGTCGTGCCCCTGAACTCGATGACCGGCGCCATGACGGGGCTCGCGGCCGGCGACGGCACCGTCGATGTTCCAGAGATGGGCAGCCGAAGCGAGCTCGGCGCCATGGCCAAGGCCGTCGATATTTTCAAGCAGAATGCCGACAAGATCGCTGCGATGCTGACCGCCGAGGCGACGACACGCGAGATAGGGGAGGTGATTTCCGGCGCCGCCGCCGGCGATCTCACGATCCGCGTGCCGCTGGAAGACAAAGTCGGATTCCTTAAGGACATCGGAGCCCAGGTCAATCGCCTGCTCGAAACGACGAACGCAGCATTCAAGGAATTCGGTGACAAGGCGCGGCACACGGCGATCTCGGTCGGTGAGGCCAGCGCCGCGGTGGGACAGGTTTCGGATGGCGCACGTTCGCAGAGCACGGCGTTGTCGCAAGTCGCAACCGCCCTGCGCGAGTCAACCGACGCGCTCAAGAGCGTCTCGGATAACACCAAAGCGGCGAGCGACAAGGCAAGCAACGCGTCCCAGCTCGTTCAGAAGGGCTTGCTGTCCGTCGAGCGGCTGGCTGGTATCGTCGATGCGATCGCTCAGAACAGCCGCAAGGTGAACCAAATCACCGAGGTCATCGCGCAGATCGCCAATCGCACCCATATCCTGTCGCTTAACGCGGCGATCGAGGCGGCGCGTGCCGGCGAGCATGGCAAGGGTTTTGTCGTCGTGGCGCAGGAGGTTGGCAAGCTTGCCGAAAGTGCCGGCCAGAATGCCAAGCTGATCACCGACATCGTCGAGCAGGCGACGATCGACGCCAATGAGGGCAAATCCGCCACCGACGTGGTCCGAGGCGCCATGCAGGGCATCGCCGAGGAAACCGATCAGACCACGCACATGATCCATTCATCGGCTGCGGCGGTGGAGGAGCAGCAGGCGACCATAACGCAGATCGATGGCAACGTGTCACAGCTGCGGTCGATCGCGACGTCTAATTCCACGGCCGCCGAGGAAATCACCGCCACCATGGTGCAGCTGTCGCAGCTCGCCAACGAAACGAAGGGCCGGCTGGCCCAGTTCAAGACCGCATGAGCCGTCACACCGAAGGACTACAGGCGG
>Ga0326727_10018941_pt1 | contig 13956 bp, 9 predicted proteins | sample MB2enrmetagenome_FD_207643 | JGI IMG/M metagenome (GOLD analysis project Ga0326727, IMG submission 207643) | Lab enriched peat soil microbial communities from McLean, Ithaca, NY, United States - MB29MY | ecosystem: Environmental > Terrestrial > Soil > Wetlands > Peat | place: USA: New York... | reverse complement strand
ATTATAGAGCTTTAGGGCTGAAAAAACAAGCGTGTTATAATCGGCCCCATGTTTGACCTGGCAGCCAACCCTTCTGCACCTGGCTCTGCGGAGCCCCTCGGTCATCCCGCCGGCGAGGCGGTTGGCACGGCGAGATTCTACAAGCGCCTGGACGCGTTGTTGTTGGGCTTGCTCCTGATCGCGCGGGCGAGGATCGATAGCCTGGCCGACGCGGCGGTCTTGCCGTTGCTCCAGCAAGACGTAGCCCGGCAACCCTGGCTCGGCCATCTGTTGTCGCCCACTGCCATGAAGCTATTGGCCCAGCAGGGCTTTCTTGACCCCATCGCTTTGCTCCTGTTGGCCGGTGCCGTGGGTTGCTGGCTGATCTATCTATTGGTCAACGAATGGGCACCCGCCGGGCGCGTCACGTACCGCGTAAAGCTGGGCCTGATCTGGGCCATCGTGTTGCTGACGGTGTTTGCGCCCAGCCTGGAGTTGACGCTCTTGCGCCGGGGCAGCGGGCCGGCAAGCTATAGTCACGACGGCGGCGTGATCCAGACCGAAGCGACGATAGATTTTCTGCTCCAGGGGCGCAACCCCTACGCGGAGGATTACACCAAGACGGCCCTTGCCGCCTGGGGTAACAGCGAGTTTCGCAGCGCGCTCTATCATTATCCGTATCTGCCGTGGACATTCCTCTTTTCCGCGCCCTTTCGCCTGGCTGCCGACCGCCTGTGGGGTTGGTATGATCAGCGTTTTGTCTACTTGCTGCTGTTCGCGCTGACCCTGGCTTTGCTGCCCGGCCTGGCCCGCCCTCTAAGTCGGGGGGCGCCCGGCCCACCTGATCATGCGGCGGGCCGTGGGGCCGCGGTCGCAGGGGGAGCGCCGCGCGCCCAGGCCGAGTGGCTGGGAAGCTTGCTGCTGCTGATGCTGATCGGCCTCAATCCGATGATGGGCTCGGACCTGATCTTCGGCCAAAATGACAGCTTCGTGCTGGCCTGGGTTGTCTTGAGCCTCTGGTTGTGGCGGCGAGCGCGAGAAGCCGAGGTCGAGGGGGCTTGCCGGCGAAGTTCGCCCCCGCATCCTATGGGCTGGTACGCCGCTTCGGCTGTTGTCTTCGGGCTGGCGTGCGCCAGCAAGCCCACCGCCTGGTTTCTGGCTCCGTTCTACGTGCTGCTGCTGGCCCGCCCGGCGACGACTTGCCTGGGCCGGTTTCAGGCTGAGCACGGCCCGGGGAGCGCAGGGGCGACAAGGCCCTGCGGCCCGTCTCTGGCGGCCGCGGAGCCCGGCAGCCAGCCTGGCGTGCCCATAGCTTTGCCCCCGGCCGCCCACCCAAAGACCGAGGCACCCCTGGCCGGCCCTGGCGGGCAAGGCGGCTCGCTGGCGGGAGCCTATCTGGGCCGGGCCGTGAGCCGCGGCTGGCCGGCCCTGGCGGCTGCCTTGTTGGTCATCGGCCCTTATTTCGTATGGAATCCGGCACGGATGATCGACGATGTGTGGAGCTGGTCGGCGGGGACCTCGCCAACCTCTTACCAGATCTGGGGCTGGGGTGCCTCAAACTTTGTCATCGCGTTGGGCTGGGTAGGATCACGCCTGGCATATTGGCCGTTCTGGATCCCCGAAGCACTGCTTAGCGTGCCCCTGCTTTGTCTCTTGTGCTATCGGCAGTGGCGGAGCAACACGGCCGCCCGAGCCTGCTGGAGCTACGCGCTGCTTCTGTTGGCGTACCTGTTTGTCTCGCGTTTCCTCAACGAGAACTATTTCGGTTATGTTCTGGCCTTTTTGTGCCTGGGCCTCTTGATCGATTGCGAGTGAATCCCGGAGACTGTGAGGGAGGTGCAGCCTGCTCGCTCTCGGGTCAAAGCCCGTCCGTTTCCTCGCCCCAGCCGGGAGCCGACTGCTCGACCAAGGTGTCGCGTACCGTCACCTCAGGCTCGGCGCGCAGGCCTGCCCGATACTGTCGGATCAAGTGCTCTGCCCGCAGCGCCCAATTCGCCGAGAACTCCGGCAGGTTGGCGGACAGCGCCTGAACCAGAGCATGGAGGATGGTGAGAATGCTGGCAGGTGAGTAAAACAGGCCGACTGTACGTGCGGGCGCGAACAAGATGTGTTCAGCGACGAACGCGGCGCGGTTGTTAGGGGCGCCGACCACAGCTACGGTGTGACAACCGCGTTCGCGCGCGATTTTGAGCAGGACGGCAAGGCCCGCCGAGCCGGCCGTGGGCCCGATGGCGAACACCACGTCTTCGGGGACGAGGTTCACCGCAAACGCCAACCGTCCCAGCAGATCGTTGGCCAGGGGCCAGGCATTGAGGCCGAGAGCTGTCAGCCGGAAGGTAAACAACTCGGCGAGGTAGCTCATCGTGGATTCGCCGGCGACGAAGATCCGGTGAGCGGAGCCCAGCAGTGTGATGACCGCATCCACTTCGGTCAGGTCATTGTGGAGCAGCATGTAGTCCAGGTTATGACGATCCTCGATCAGGCAGCGCTGGAACGTAGCCCTGGGTGATCGATCACTCTGAGCGGGTTCATAGATCTGGCGCAGGTCGCGCTTTACCTCCTCCTGGACCTCCGTCAGCAGCTCGGGAAATCCAGGATAGCCGAGACGTTGGGCGAAACGGACCACAGCGGTGGTATCGGCCTGGGTGGCTTGGCCAATCTGCGCGGCTGTCATGAACGCTGCCTCGCGATAATGTTCTAGCAGAAAGTCGGCGATCCGGCGATAAGCGGGGGACAGTTGGGAGTATAACTCGCGCACACGTTGCTGATACATGCCCCTCTCTTCTGGGCCACGGGATCATTGCGGCTGCGCGCTCTGCGATCGCAAAGCGCGCAGCCGGCTGGCAAGTGGCGCCGATTTGCAACTACGAACGAGGCAACGTAGCGCCGGTGCTTGGGCAATGGTAAGATGTTACGACAGCTTTTCGAGCGCTCGATTCACCTCTTCGGCGTGTTTGCTCGGCACATTGGGCTGGGTGCTGGCCAGTGTTTGGGCTATCGCCATACACAGAGCATACAGCCCGGTGAGGCTGGGGAGCGTCCCCGGAGTCTCACCTGGCGCATAGAGAAGGTGCTCTGCCGAGCGGGCGGCCTGGCTGCTCAGGCTGGGGGTGCATGCCAGCGTGATCCCGCCTTCATCGCGGGCGAAGGCCAGAGTGCGGGCCACGCCCGATTGCCCTTCCAACGGCGTGAAGCCAATGATCAGGTCCTTACGCACAAGGTGGGCCAGGGCACGAGCGCGCTCGTAGACATCGCCACTGACAAAGGTCGCCGGCAGACCTGCATCGCGCAACATCTCCGCAAATGAGGCCGCCAAAGGCGTTGCGAAGGATTCGCCCAGGACCACGATATGGGGCGCGGCGTGGATGTAGTCGAGAATCATTTCGAAACTATCCAGGCTGTTGTGCGCCAGAGCCTTTTCGAGATTGGAGCGGTCCAGCGCGACCATGCGCTGCACGTGTGCTGCAGGGCTATCCTCCTCAGGAGTTGCCACATAACCCTGGCTGAGCTCCAACTTGACCTGCTCCTGGATATCTTCTATCAACTCGGGATACCCAGGATACCCAAGCCGCTGGGCGAAACGGACCACTGTGGTAGTGTCCACGTCGACGGCGTCGGCGAGCGCCGCTGCCGTCATGAATGCCGCCGTGCGGTAATCGCTGAGAATGAAGTCGGCCACCCGCCGATAGCTGCGTGACAAGTGGTCATAGTGCTTGCGGATTTGCTCTCTGAACATGTGGTCTCACCTCATTGTATGTGGATGTCCTCTTGCGCGGACTGCTGCGAGCGCGAAAAGTACGCAAAGTCCGAGAAGTGGCAACTCCTGCGGTTCTCCCACCCTCAGCCTCAGGGACGCGACTTTACTGCTGCTAAACGGATTAGATGTGACAATACGACCTTGGTATTGTAAAGCCATTTCTCCGGCAAGTCAACTTTTTTTGATGCGGTCGCGCTCTTGCACCTCAACTTGGCCAGTCACAGCCATCCGGGCCAAAGCCCGGCTCGCATCGTTTTTGTGTGCCATTAGTTACTGCAACAATTATCACAGTCTGGACGCGCGGGCCGTCGTCCGGCGGCTCTTCCTTGGCCAGATCGGGGTTAGCTTCGCTCGGCGATCGCGATGATGGATGTGCCTACCGGGAGGTTCATACGGCGTAGCAGGGAGATCTCGGTGCGGCCGATAGCGTCGAGCAGGGCGTTCAGGGCCCGCGGAGCCGGCTCCATTTCGACCTGATAGGCATCTTGGCTGCAGTGGGGCGAACTCAGGGCAGGTTCAGAGCGGCCGCGCCGCAAGAGGATCAGGCTGGCTGCCAGGGGAAATACCAGAAAGTTATTATACGAAATGCGCAGCACCTTGAAGCCGCGGCTTTCGAGCTTCGCCCGCAGCTGACCTGCGGTGTAGCGGCGTTGGTGAAGATTGATGACGTCGTTGTTGCTCCAGAGAAACATGAACGCCGGGACCGTAACGAGGAGCTTGCCCGCCTGATGGGCGGCTGGGGGGGTGATCCGACGACCTGGGGACGGCGGTGTCCGATCGCCGGCTCCCAGTCGAGGGTCCTGAGCCACGGCCGACGGCTCGCTGCGGTGATGATCGACGACAGGCGTGAAGGCTGGGGCAGGCTGGTGAGCGCCGCGGAGCACGCGCCGGCATTCGTCGAACACGCGATCTTCGTCAGGCACGTGTTCGACCGTATCCAGCAAGGCCACCAGGTCGAATTCGCCATCGCCGAAAGGCAGATCGTCGGCTCTGCCTTCGTAGACTTCTACTCCCCGCTGGCGCGCCACTTGTAGTGGCCGGGCATTATTGTCCAGCCCTACCACCTGGCCATAATGGCGCAAGTGGTGGCTCATATTGCCTGCCCCGCAGCCGATGTCCAGCACGCGACGTCCGGTGCCCGCTCCCAGGTAACGATCGAGGAAAGCCAAGATGGCCCGGGTGCGCGTCGCGAACCACCAGTGGTGATCTTCGTCCAGGAGGGCAATCATGCGCGTCGGGTTCATCATCCATACTCCATAAGCTTGGCTACGAAGTGCCCGCGTGGCGCGAGCTTCCGCTCACGAAGCTCCCGCTGGGGCCGAGTGGGGTTTCCCCGCTCAGAGCCTGCATGCACTCTGCCAGCACCCGGCGGGGTGTAATCGCAGCCATGCAGCAGTGATACTGCAAGTCAGCCGCTGGCCAGTCGAGGCGGTTGCAAGGGGCACAGGCCGACGGGGCGGTTACCACTCGCTGGCGGGCAGGATCTCCCCATGGGCCGAAGCTGGTGGCTGCAACCGGCCCGTGCAAGTGGACGGTCGGCCGCCCGACGGCCACCGCCAGGTGCAAAGGGCCGCAGTCACTGCCCACCACCAGCGCGCAGCGGGTCTGCAGGGCTGCCAGTTGACCGAGCGTCGTCTCGCCGACCGCGTTGAGAGCGGGCGTGCTCATAGCCGCCTGAATGCCCGCGCCCTGGGCAAATTCGTCCCGGCCTCCGGTCAGCAGGATCTGCGCGCTGGCCTCTGCCGCGAGGCCATCCGCAACGGAAGCCCAGCTTGCCAGCGGCCATTGCTTGACACGAGCCCCCGCGCCCACGTGGATCGCGACCAGTGGCCGGCGTAAGTCGATGTGGCGGGCGGCCAACCACTCTTCGGCCCAGGCCTGATCCTCTGCGGAAACCGTGAAGCGCAGGCGGCCCGGCTTGTCTCCTCCAGGCCGTGCCCCCGGGCTGTCAGGTAGGGCGGCGTTTCCAGGCGCTGCGGTGGGCAGCCGGGGCGGAGCCAGTCTGGCGAGCAGGAACTGGTTTTGCTCTACTTCGTGGTGCCCGCGCGAGTGCGCCACGGGCTCCGTCAGGAAGGGTTCCGTCTCTGGCAGAAGATAGCCAACGCGGCGTGGGATGCCGGCAGCCGCTGCCAGCCACGCCCCCCACCAGTGATCGAAGCGCAGTACGACCGCCGTATCATAGCCCTCTCCGCGCAGCTCGCGTGCGGCCTGCCGCAACAAAAAATAGGGGGCGAAGGGGTGGCGTTGGCGCCCGCGCGCGAAGCCGGGGAAAGGGCAGAGCCGCACCTCGTCCAGGTCCGGATTGCCACGCATGGCCGCAGCGCCCCATGGCCCGGCGAGCAGGGCGAGCCGGGCCATGGGCAATGCCTCCCGCAGCCAGTGCAATGCCGGTGTCACGAACAGCATATCGCCAAGATGATCGGGCCGGATCAGCAACACCGCGTGCGGCACCGGGCTCGGCGTTTGCTCCGTGTAGAAATTGCCGGCCAGGCGCAGGCCAATCAGCCGGACCTTGGCGCGCACGCTGCGCCGTTGATCGGGTGGGTTGGCTGCGCGCTCAAACATGGGCGACCGCGCTTTCTGGGTAGAGCCGGGCCAACTCCGAGAGTATGCTGTCCCAGCCGTAGTGCGCGGTCACGTAGGCTCTGGCGGCGCGGGCCATGGCGCCGGCGCGCGCGGGATCGGCCAGCAGCGCCAGGACTGCCTCGGCGAAAGCTGGCGGGTCGTCGGCAAGGGACGCCTCGCGATCATCGACGAAGGGAAAACCGTCGCAGCCAAGATGCGTCGATACGACCGGCAGCCCCATGGCCATGGCTTCAAGCACTTTGAGCCGCGTGCCGCCGCCAATGCGCAGCGGCACCACGCAGAGGTCCGCACCTGCCAGGTAGGGGCGTACGTCCGGCACGCGGCCGGTGATGACGAGGCCGGGCGTACCCGCCAGTGCCTGCACCTGGGCGTGCGGCTTCTGACCGACGATGTAGAAATGTGCCTCCGGACGGCGCAATTGGATCAGCGGCCATACCTCGGCCACGAACCAGCGCACGGCATCGACATTGGGGCGAAAGTCCATCTTGCCGGTGAAGACCAGGGCCGGCCTACGCAAGGCCGCCGGGGCCGTTTTCTCGGGCCGATAGAACTCGAGGCTCACCCCGTTGGGGATCACGGTTACTTTCAGCCCCGGCTGCAAACGTTGCAGGGCCAGGCGGTCGGCCTCTGAGACAGCGATGACATGATCGGCAGCCTGGCAAATGCGCCGCTCGTAACGCACCAGCTTCTGCCACTGTATGAGCGAATAGGCGGCGCCATGCCAACGACCCGGGTGCCGGGCGTCCGCGAGGCAGGCACGGCGCTGCAGCACATACTCGGCATTGTGGGCATCGAAGATGAAGACTCCGGGCCGCGCGCCGCGTGGCTGACCAGGCTTCGGCAGCGCGCAGGGGATCATCTCGATTGCTTCCACCTGCAAGACGTCGTAGTGCTCACGGGCCAATAAGCGGGCAAACTGGGTCTGCAAAGCGTCTGTCGTGAGGCGCAAGGCCATGTCAGGCAAGGGCTGCAGCAGAGTATCACGGGCGCGGGCCAGCGTCGAGCGCCGCGGCGGCTCGACGGCAATGATGCGGCGGCAACAGGCGGCCAAAGGCATCAGGCCATCGGCCAGGGCCGGCGCATTTGCCTCGTCGAAAACCCCGGCCGAGGAGCTCCCTTCCCTTTCCTCCAGTTCGTGCACTGTCAGAAGATCGATCACATGGCCCTGACGCGCCAGACCGATGACGAGACTGTAGTTGCGCAAGGCCGCGCCTTGTTGCGGGGGATAGGGCAATTGGGGCATCAAGAAGAGAATGCGTGACATGCTGGCGATTCAGTCCATCACCACCCGGCGATAGACCTGCATTGTCTGCTCTGCCGTGCCTTGCCAAGAAAAAGCTCCGGCTCGCCGCAATCCCCTGGTGTGCAACTCCTCGCGCAAGGCTGAATCGGTGAGGACTCGCATGATAGCTACCGTAATCTCCTCGTCATTCCTTGGGTCGACGAGCAGCGCCGCGTTGCCTACGACTTCTGGGAGGCTCGAGACGTTGGCAGCGACCACCGGCGTGCCGCACGCCATGGCTTCCAGAGGCGGCAACCCGAAGCCCTCATAAAAGGCGGGATGCACCAGGCACAGAGCAGAATTGTAGAGTTGCAACAGATCGCAGTTGCTGACGTGGCCCAGAAAATGGCAGTGCCGGCGCAGCTGCAGTTCATCGACCAGGCGCTGCACGTCGTCCACCAGCCAACCCGATGACCCCGCCAGGACCAGGGCCGGGGTCAGCCGGTAGTCGTCGCGCAGCCGTTTGTAAGCCCGCAGCAGTCCGGAGACATTCTTGCGCGGCTCGATGGTGCTGACAAACAGGATGAACTCGCTCGGGAGGTCGAACAGCTCCTGCACGTGGCGCACGGCTGCTGACCGTTCCACCGGATGATACATGGGGTCGGCAGCTTCGTAGATAACCGTAATCTTGTCTTCGGGCGTGCCGAGCATCTTCACAAGATCGCGCTTGGTACTTTCCGACACTGCGATGATATGCCTGGCGCGGCGCACAGCCCGATCGATTTGTCCGTAGTAGCGAGCGCTGTCACGGGTCAGGAAATGCGGATAGATCAAGAAGGCCAGATCGTGGATAGTAATCACCGAGGGACAACTCCCGTGCAGCGGCGGAATGAAGTCCGGGCTGTGGTACACCGAGAGCTGCAAACGATCGACCAGCCAGGGCAACAGCACCTGTTCCAGGCGATGGTGACTGGGGATCAGGCTGGAAGCCCGGGCAACATTCTGAGCATCGACCAAGTGCTGGTGGCTGCGGAAGTCTTGGAACAGCACAAATCGTTCGGCGGGAAAGCCCGCAGCCAGCGCCTGGGTCAGGCGCAGTGTGTATTCACCAATGCCCGCCCGCGTATAGTAGACCAGGCGTGCATCAATGCCGATACGCATAAATCGCGAGGCTCTCCGCTCTCAACGCGCAAAAGATGGGCGCGGCGCTCAGAGGAGGCCGGCCATCTGCTAGCAGCCCCAAACAAAAACTCGCCCTCCGCTCTGGCGCAACCACGCGAGAGGAGGGCGTTGGCATCTATCGACTATGAAGTGGAAATCCCATCCACGATGCGGATCATAGCATGGAACCACCCAGGCGTCAAATGGTCTGCCAGCTTGCAGGCGAGGCCGATGGGGAAGTGCTCTACACGCCGGCCGCATCGGCCAGCTCGCGCCCCGCTTGTAGTAGCAGTTGGACGACGGCATCGCTGTGGGCCTCGGCGTACACGCGCAGCAGAGGCTCCGTGCCCGAAGGCCGGATCAAAAGCCAGCTATCATCTTTGAGCAGGTACTTCACACCATCACGCGTGTTCACCGCGGCCACCGGGATGCCGCCGAGCATTTGCGGCGGCTCTACGCTCAGATGGGCAACCAGGGCGCTCTTGTCGAATGGGTGTGTCTTGAAATCGTTGCGACCGTAGCAGAAAGTGCCGATTTCGGCCATAACTTCGTCCATCAGCTGCTCGGGGGTGCGCCGATAGTAGGCCACGATCTCGGTCAGCAGCAACCCCATTAGCACACCGTCCCCCTCCGGGATGTGCCCTTTGACGCTGATGCCTCCCGATTCCTCGCCACCGATCAATACATCTTCGGTCAGCATGAGGTCCCCGATGTGATTGAAGCCCACCGGGGTCTCGCATATAGGCAACCCGTGTTTCTCGGCCAACCGGTTGAGCATCTGCGTGGTTGATACGGTCTTTACGACCATGCCGTTCAGCCGGCGCCGCTCGACGAGATAACGTAGCGCGAGCGTCATAACGCAATGCGGGTCGATAAAGCGGCCGGTGGGCCCGATGGCCCCTGTGCGGTCGGCATCCCCGTCGGTTGCCAGCCCGAGGTCGAGATGTTCGCCGATCACGGTGTCTACCAGTGGTTGCAGGTATTTCCGGATCGGCTCGGGGTGGATGCCGTTGAAACCCGGGTTCATCTCGCCGCGGATCTCGGTCACAGCCGCGCCGGCTTCCGCCAACATGCCGCTCAGGTAGCCTCGGCCCGTGCCGTACATGGCATCAACAGCCACCCGCAGCTTTGCCTTGCCGATGGTCTCAAAGTCGATCAACCGGCGCAGCTGCTCGCGATAGGCCGGCAAAGGGTCGAAACGGGCGATCTGCCCCGTGGCCAGCGCCTGGTCGGCGGCCAGTCGGGCCGGCTGGCGGCCCGCGGCCAGGTTGTGGGCCAGCCTGTCCTCAACGCACCTGGTATCGGCCGTGCTGGCGCTCCCGCCTTGTGCCGACTTCAGCTTGATCCCGTTGTAACGGGGTGGATTGTGGCTGGCCGTGATCATGACGCCGCCAGCAGCGCCCATGTGTGGGATAGCAAACGAGATGGCCGGGGTGGGCGCATCGGCCTTCGCCAGCGCGACGCACAGCCCGTTGCCTGCCAGCACTTCGCTGACTGCGATAGCGTAGCGGTCCGACAGGAAACGCGTGTCGAAGCCAACGACAGCCAGGGGCGGGCCCTGCATCGGCTGGCCGGACCTTGCTGACTGGCACTTGTCCAGCAGCACGTCGGCGATCGCTTGCGCGACGAACCTGACGTTGGCAAACGTGAACTCGTCACTGATTACCGCCCGCCAGCCATCGGTGCCAAACTGAATGGTCATTACACTGCCTCGTGTTGGGGTAATGGGGTCAAATCTCGATTGTGATGGGATTCACATCCGCGTGAGGTTGTGTGGGTCTGTCTGCGCATCCGGCTTGCAGGGCTCTCCAGCCAGCTCTGTGACCAGCCGGCCATATCTGCCGACCAGCTCGCGTGCCGCCGAGGTGGAATGGGCTTCGGCAACGATCTGGAAGATGGCGCGGTCGGCATCCGACCGGATCAGCACCCACTCCTTGTCGTCAAGGTGGATTTTCACGCCGTCGGTGGTGTCGATGCGTTCCCTGGCGAATTGTTCCATCAGGCAGCGCATGACACGCCCCTTGCTGTCCCACGCCGTTTCCACCTGGTCGGTGGCCACGAAAAAGGGTGGCAGGTCAGCCACGACCTGGGAAAGCTGGGTATGTTGCAGTGCGAGCAATTCCAAAAGCTTGCCCACGGCTACCAGGCCATCGATCGCGGAGTGCAACGCCGGGAAGATGAAATTGCCGGTGCCATCGCTGGCCATCACGACCGCTTCACCGGCGGCCGCTTCCATCATGGCTTGCACGTCAGCCGGGCAACGGATGACCCGGCCCCCATAGCGCTCGGCCAGGCGCTCGAAGACTTGCGACTGATCGGCCGTGATAACGATCGTGCTGCCCGGGTGCGTGCGGAAGACCAAAGATGCCATGGCCGCGCTCATCACGGGGTCGAACACCGGCGAGCCCTTGTTGTCCGCGACGAACATTTTTTCTCCGCCGATATCCAGGCGCACGCCGAGGCCGCAATCCTGCAAGGCGCCTGTGATGGTGGCAAGCTGGCCCCGCTCAGCCCAGAACTGCTCCTGGCTCAGCGCGATTTTCCTGTCATCGATGCGCGCATTGAGCGGCACCACTTCCACGTCCAGATATTCGAGCAGTTCGGGCAGCACATCGGCTGCCGGCGCATGGGCATAATCCACCACGATCTTGAAATGCGCATCGCGGACCGCCGGCACGTTGATCGCGCTCAGATAGCCGCGAGCGTAGACATCGATCACGTCAAGCGCATACTCGATGTTGCCGATATCCTCCATATAGGCGCGGCGGAAATCTTCGCGGTAAAAGACCCGCTCGATGGCGCGTTCTTGTTCGTGCGTCAGGTTCTGACCGTTGCGATCGATGAAGCGGATATCTACTACCCGCTGGTCGTAAGGGGACAGGCGGACGTGAAGGCCGCCGGCCGCGCCGATGGCGCGTGTGTAATAGCGCGCTACGGGAATGGGGACGTTCCGTAGGTCGAGCACGTTGTTGCCGGCCGAAGGCAGGCCGGCGATCAGAGCGCGTTTCAGCATACGCGGGCTGCGGTGGGGGTCGCGGTTGATCGTGATGACGCTCCCTTTGGGCAGCACGGAGCCAAAAGCCGCGCCCAGGCGCACCACGAAATCGGGCGTCAGATCGACGTTCACGACGCCGGTGACACCGTAGCGGCCGAAGAGCCCGCGCTTGCCCTGTGAGCCCCAAATGATGCTGTGATTGACCATCGCGCCTGCCTCGATCTCTTTGCCGGGCCACAGCTTGACGGCTGGCCCGATGACCGCACCTTCGCCAATGACAGAGCGATCGGCCACGATGCTGCCTTCGAGTGCCACGGATCGCGCCTTCAGGCTGCATTGTTGCCCGATGACGCTTCCGTGGAGTTCGGCCCCCTCGCCGATATAGCAATTACGCCAGATAACGCTGCGATCGACACGCACACGATAGTCCAACACGGTGTATTCGCCGACCACGGCCGGCCCACGAACGACGGCGCCGCCTTTGATCTTGACTTCTTTGCCCAGGTAGATCGGGCCAAAGAGTTGAGCGTCCGGGTGGATCTCGACCGGGCCGCCGGTCCAAATGCCGGATGCGAAGTGGTGGCCCAATTCGCCGAGACTGACCTGGCCGTTTAGCAAATCGGCGTTGCCGCGGTGATACTCGCTCAGCGTGCCGATGTCGCACCAATACCCCTCCGCGGCATAGCCCACGAGCGGCTCGCCACGTGCGATCATGGCCGGAAAGACGTCATGGCTCCAGTCCACGCTTTCACCCGTGGGGACGTGCGCGAGCGCCTCAGGTTCCACCACATAGATGCCCGTATTCACGGTATCGGAGGTCACCTCGCCCCAGCCCGGCTTTTCCAGGAACTGGGTAACGCGCCCGTTCGCGTCGACATTGACGACCCCATAGTCGAGGGGGTTGGGCACATGGGAAAGAGCTACGGTGATCAGGGCGGAATGGGCGCGATGATACTCGACGATTGCGCTCAGGTCGAAACTGGTCAACGCATCGCCACTAAGCACCAGAAACGGCTCGCCGCCTTGCAGCAAGTGGGCCGCGTTCTTGACGCTGCCTGCTGTGCCCAAGGGGGTTTCCTCGAGCACATATTCGATATTCAGATCCAGTGATTTGCCGTCACCGAAATAGTCCTGGATCTGGTTGGCGAGATACTGTACGGTAATCACCACATCCGAGATGCCGTGTTGCCGCAGCAGATGCAGGATATGGCCCAACAACGGGCGGTTGACTATCGGCAACATCGGCTTGGGCCGGGATAGTGTGAGCGGGCGCAAACGGGAGCCCTCGCCTCCGGCCATAACGACCGCTATCATGGCGGCTCCTTTCCGCAGCAGGAAGCTGAATTGCGACTCGAGGCCGCCCTTTCGGCGTTAGCACTCCACAAGCCATCATACCATACAAAGACGAAACGAAACAACTGCCTGCCAGATCCACGACGGAGGTGCGTCGATACTTGAAGACGCCGCTTCGCAAGTGTATACTAGCGCCACCTATGGATCAAAGAGCCTTGCGTGTGCTTGAATTCGATCGCATCCGCCAGCGCCTGGCCCGCTCGGCGTCCTTCTCGGTCGGTGAGCAACTGGCGCTGGCCTTGCAGCCCACGGATGATGCCCGGCTGGCGCGCGAATGGCAGGCCGAAACGCGGGAGGCTGTGCGCCTGCTGAACGAAAAAAACGCTGTGGAGTTGGGCGGAGTGCACGATCTCCGGCCTTTCGTGGATCAAGCAGTGCGCGGTAGTGCCTTGGTGCCGCTGGAATTGCTGGACGTACGCAGCACGCTGCAGGCGGCCCGCAACGTCCAGCGCGTCCTCATCCGGCAGAGCGAAGGGTGCCCACACCTGGCCGATATAGCGGAGCGCATCGCTGTGCCGCGGGAGTTTGTCGAGGAAATTGGGCTGTGTATCGACGACCGCGGCGAGGTCTTGGAGACAGCCAGCGAGGCTCTGGGGCACATCCGCCGCGAGCTGCGCGAAGCGCACAGCCGTTTGCTCGATCGTATGCAAAGGATCGTGGCCTCGCCCGACTACGGCGCATTCCTACAGGAGCCGATCGTCACACAACGACAGGGCCGGTACGTGATTCCGTTGCGTGTGGAATTCAAGGGACGTATCCCCGGCCTGGTGCAGGACCTTTCAGGCAGCGGCGCGACCCTCTTCATTGAGCCTTTGGCCGTCGTGGAACTGAACAACCGCTGGCGCGAGGCGCAATTGGCCGAGGAAGCAGAGATCCGGCGTATCCTGGCACGCCTCACTGCCA
>Ga0326727_10018940_pt1 | contig 13956 bp, 9 predicted proteins | sample MB2enrmetagenome_FD_207643 | JGI IMG/M metagenome (GOLD analysis project Ga0326727, IMG submission 207643) | Lab enriched peat soil microbial communities from McLean, Ithaca, NY, United States - MB29MY | ecosystem: Environmental > Terrestrial > Soil > Wetlands > Peat | place: USA: New York... | reverse complement strand
GGCAACACTCGCTACTGACCTGTCTGCTCGACTTTGGTCAGGCGGGATTTACACCCGCTAGGCTGGATCAAAAGGTTTCCCTAACTCGTCATCAGTTCCCCCTTCTCCGAGCTTTTCCCAACGCGACACCACCCATCCCAGTGGGGCCGTTCCCTCCCCGCAACGCCTCTCCCTTACGTGCGTACAAGCGTACAGCAATAAGGAAGTGTCACCAGATTTCTTTCTCGTCTGAGTACCCCCGCTTCAGGCAACGGGCTTGGCAGAGGCGGAAGAACCTGTCAAGGGTCTCCGCTGCGCTGCGATGAACGGGCAACTAACGCCCGCCCTTGACAGAACCTTCCGCCTCCGCCCGTTGCAAGAGCCATGAAGCGGGGGCACTCAACGAAAAAAATTGGTTTGGGTGCTTTTGCTTCTGGACGCCAATCGGCCCCAACGGGGCTTCCAGAGGAGCATCGTCATGAAACGCAGCAACAACGTCACCAGCATCGCAGCCAACCCCACCAGCAATGGCACAACAAGCAGCCAAGCTGCGCCGCACAGGAAAAATGCGGCGCAGCGCAACCGCAGCGATTCGCCCTATCAGGGGCGGACAGCGCAGAAAGACAATCCTACCCAACTCATCATCAAGCAGGAATCAGTCGTCCGTTGCCGCCTGAACCAGGAGGATTCATGTTTAGGCGAACACGGTATCAACAAGGAAGCGTGCAACGCGAAAAGCGGCGGCAAGGGCCGGATGTTTGGGTCTATCGATGGGATGAGGTTGGTTCTGACGGCGAGAGCAAGTATCGCAAAGCGATTGTCGGAACCGTATTGACCTTTCCCACCGAGGCCGTGGCCCTCAAGGCAGCGCATGCGTTGCGCATCGACGCCAACCAACAAACCCCGCAGGCAGAGGGTGGGCCAAGCACGATTGCCGAACTCGTGGCGCATTACCGGTTGAAGGAATTGGCCGGCGAACGCAACGGACGCAAGGCATTTTCCACACGCGCCGGCTATGAGTGCTATCTGGACAATTGGATATTGCCGCGATGGCAGGATCACAAGTTGGACCAGGTCAAGCCTGTCGCAGTGGAAGCATGGCTCGACAGTATTAAGCGGGCAAGAGGCTCACGGGCCAAGATCCGGAACATCATGAGTGCGCTCTTTCATCACGCAATGCGATACGAGTGGTTGGATGCCAACCCTATCAAGCTCGTGCGGCAAAGCGCCAAACGGGAACGCACACCAGACGTTCTGGAACTTGAAGAACTCCGACTCCTCCTCACCAAGCTTGAACTTCGGGAGAGGACATTGGTCCTGCTGGATGCGGCAACCGGGCTTCGCGTGAGCGAACTCCTAGCGCTGCGATGGGAGGATGTGGATTTCAAGACTCTTGAGCTCCGCGTGACCCGCTCGATTTGGCACCAAGTCGTGGGCGATTGCAAGACCGAAGCCTCGGCAAAGCCGGTTCCTCTCGACAGCTACATGGCCGAGGATCTGCTGCGCTGGCAACGTATGAGCCCGTACCCGATGCCCAGCGATTGGGTCTTTGCCAGTCCGACCATGAAGGGGAAGCAACCCTATTGGCCGGACAACTTGATGAAGCGGTACATTCGGCCGGTAGCGCGAAAAGCCGGTATCAATAAACAAGTCGGTTGGCACACCTTCCGCCATAGCTTTGGAACTCTGCTCAAGGCAAACGGCGAAGATGTGAAGACCGTCCAGGAGCTTTTACGACACGCGAATAGCCGCATTACCCTTGAGGTCTACACACAAGCCGTGACCTCGAACAAGCGCGCCGCACAAAGCAAGGTTGTAAAGATGATGGTTCCGAACGAGAGCGCAATTCGGGCGCAAGCGCCAACTCAGGCTGGCCGGTAGAGCCAGTCAAAATCGGAAACCGAAGGCCCGATTTCCCGATGATTTTGGATATGGGCAGAGGTCGTGGGTGGAATGAGGTTTTTATACACCCAGATTTTGGAGCGGGTTCGGGCTTATTGCACCTTTATCGAACCCGAGACTTCTGCTTTTTTGGGGTCACCCATCATCCTAAGTTCTTTAGAATGATGGCGGGGACGACGGGGCTCGAACCCGCGACCTCTGCCGTGACAGAGTCTAATTGCTATTAGAATCATAGAGTTACGGTAGAATTTGCAGCACTCAAAGAAGCCGTAAGTCCTTTAGAGAGCATGGGGGCTGGGAAATTGTACCTTCGTTTGTACCTTTGTCCTCGCTTCACACCTCGCCCAACTCTCAGTGGAAAACTTGCGGGATGGAGCGCCGGGAACCAGCGCTCCGCAACTGCGATCAAGAAGCCCAGGCGCACTGGGTCCGGCGGATGGGGAAAATCCAATGCCGGTTGATGTACGGGCTTCATGTATGTCGAAATAAAGATCTTGAGCAAGAGCGAATGCATACAGAATGCCGGATAGATTGCCGGTTCAGGTTCCATGAGCTAGATAGGAAGAACGGCGTATCCCATCTGATTCGTCCTTGCATATCGCGCATGATGTGCGTAATATACAAGGATGGTTCCTCGATCTGTTGCCAAATCAATCGAGCAGGCTCTCAAGAGACAGGCCGCCGTTGCGATCATCGGGCCGCGGCAGGTCGGGAAAACCACCCTGGCGCGAGAGATTGCCGACTCCCATCCCGGAGCACTTTATCTGGATCTGGAAGCACGAGAGGACCGAGAGAAACTGATCGAGCCGCTTCTCTTCCTCCGTCAATATGAGAACAGCCTGGTTGTGCTGGACGAAATTCATCGCGTTCCGGAGTTGTTCAGCTCGCTTCGCGGCATCATTGATCAAGGACGGCGCACAGGCCGTGCCACGGGCCGTTTTCTCATCCTCGGTTCCGCCTCCATTGATCTGCTTCGGCAGTCTGGAGAAAGTCTGGCTGGACGCATTACCTACATTGACATGGGGCCGTTTTTTACCCTGGAGCTGCCTGCAAACGAGCCCACGCTGCTCCAGCTCTGGCTGCGAGGAGGTTTTCCAGGCAGCTATTTGGCCGAAGACGACAGCACAAGCCTGCGCTGGCGCACGGATTTTATCCGTACCTATTTGGAGCGAGATGTGCCTCAGTTTGGACCCCGCATTCCCGCCGGTGTGCTGGAGCGGCTTTGGACGATGCTGGCGCACGGTCAAGGCACTTTGCTCAATGCCTCGCGGTTGGCCGCGGCGCTCCAGATCTCCGCGTCCACAGCGCAGCGCTACATCGATCTGCTAGCCGACCTGCTTCTGGTTCGCAGGCTGCCGCCTTTTCATCGAAACGTAGGCAAGCGGCTGGTGAAGTCTCCCAAGGTGTATGTCCGGGATAGTGGCCTGGTTCACGCGTTGCTGGGGATCAAGACGTACAACGACCTTGCAGGCCATCCAGTTGCAGGCGCCTCGTGGGAGGGCTTTGTCATCGAAAACCTGATTCAGGCGGCACCTGAGCGCACTGTGGCCAGCTTCTATCGCACTGCGGCCGGCGCGGAGATCGATTTGTTACTGGAGATTCCCGGTCAAGACCTATGGGCCATCGAAATCAAGCGCAGCCTGGCCGGACGGCCGGAGAAGGGGTATTACATAGCCTGTCAGGATTTGAAACCGGATCGCCGCTTCGTGGTGAATGCAGGAAACGGGCAATATCCAATCGACGCGGAGATCACGGCGATTGGACTCCATGAGCTTGCAGCCATTCTGGCCGCACTCGCAGTCTAATGGCCCGTCGTATTCACACGCCGGAGGGCCGAATTCTCAAGTTGTGACCGAGCGCCTTAGTTGTGCATTTCATTTCACCGCGTGAAATGATTTGTTTCATGGTTTGGGGAGAACGAAACCTCGCTGGTCTGGTTGCAATCTCCAAACGGCCCTTCGGGTCTTGCCCGGAACTGTGTTGACGGTCGCTTGCAAGACCTGCAAGACCAATCCCTCGACGGCGCTCGTCAAGGCTCCGATGTTGCTCTGGACGGATTGCGGCCTTGCGGCCTGGCTCGCCAGAATCAAGTCGTCCGCCGACGTAACGACCCGCAGGGACGCGTGTTCCTGTTGGCTTCAATGAGGCCCCGGTGAATTCACCGGGGAAAGGCTAGAACCGGCTTCGGCCCGCGTTTGCGCGCGACGAGCTTCAATGAGGCCCCGGTGAATTCACCGGGGAAAGCCGTGTGATTCGCCTGCGGGTTGTCCCCATGAATCATGCTTCAATGAGGCCCCGGTGAATTCACCGGGGAAAGACAGCGCCCCGGTACGCCCCGGCCATGGCCGTTAAGCTTCAATGAGGCCCCGGTGAATTCACCGGGGAAAGTGGTACACGCTCCGAGATCGACTATTCCTACGCCGAGCTTCAATGAGGCCCCGGTGAATTCACCGGGGAAAGCGGCAGTATAGTCGAGCGAGACGGGCGCTCCATCGGGCTTCAATGAGGCCCCGGTGAATTCACCGGGGAAAGCGATCCCCACGGCGAATACGCTGGAAGACTACGTATGGCTTCAATGAGGCCCCGGTGAATTCACCGGGGAAAGGCCGGCCTCGGCGCACAGCTCGTCGACCTCTTTGCGGCTTCAATGAGGCCCCGGTGAATTCACCGGGGAAAGGGCGCCCGTACAACTGGCATATTATCAGGCAGTTCCACTACATTTTGCGAGAGACTGCCATCAAGCAACCGCCTCAAAGCATAGCACTGCCCAGGTGCGCAATTCAAGTCCTTCTTTTTGTTCAGATTACAGTGCGCGAGCGGCTGCCGGGATTCACGCACCACCAGACCGCTCGCTGCAACGTCAACGGGTAACGAATACTGGGTAGTCATCGATTTCTCCATTGATGAAGCGCGCCAGAAGCCGCGCTTGGATTTCCAGCAGGCGGCGATAGCTGACACGATACTCAAACATCGGGTGTGTCACAAGCGTATCCATGCGCAATTCATAGGCATGGAAGAAGCCCTTACGCCCACTCGGCTTCAGCGCGACGGACGGACCGGACCGTATGAAGTCAGCGGTGGTTACCATGCGCGTGTTGATCGCTGTCAACACCACCGAGTCGGCAATTAGTGGCCGAAACGGCTCCATCAAATCGAGTGCCAGCGCCGGACGCCCAAAACGCGGTTGGTGATAGAAGCCCCAGTATGGATCGAACCCCAGCGAATAGCAGGTGATCGTCAGATCCTTTACCAGAATACTGTAGGCAAGTGACAGCAACGCGTTCACCGGATCACGCGGCGGACGCCTGTTCCGCAGTGTGAAGTCGAAAGAAAACTCTGTTGGCCCTCCCCTATGTGCGCTATCGCTGTTTTCGTCAGCTTTCAGCATTCCGGCAAATTCGCCGAAGTAGACGCGCGCTGCGGACCCTTCGATTCCGAGCAGGACATCAAGTGCTGTCGCTGCCTCCGCCTTTTCGGCCAGCACTTTCAACTGGCGCAACGCTGTTTCGGGAGGTTCGATGTGATTCCGTTGAAGGAGGGTACGTTGATTGCGGATTTTGCCCACAACGAGTTCGCGCGAGAGGCGCAGAGCGGTGGACTCGTGTCCAGCGGAGATAAACTGCCGCTGGCGTAGAAACACATTCCGTGAATTCAGTCCGCTCGTGATGCCATAGAACCAGCCACCCTGAGAGAAGTAGCAGACGGGAACTTCGGCCGCGCAGAACGACTGGACGGCTTGCGTCGAAAGTTGCACGTTTCCAAACAAATTGATCTGAGATACTTCCCCGAGCCGGACTTCCTGTTTAAGGCTATCGCCATCCTTGACCTGAATTACTTCGCCCGATTTCCCAACCCGGAAACCCTGAGAGTTCAGATACAAAGGACGGAGGTCATTGCGCGCTGCCACTAACTGGCGAACCTCTGTGGTTGCGGTCTCCTCATTGTTGTCGAATAGAGAGAACTGCACCGGGCGACGCTCTTCAAATCGAAGCGCCCGTGCGCGTAGCGCATTGGTCTCATCGGGAAGGCAGATGCCGACCAGGGAACAACGTGGACACTTGGGACTATCTACAAGCGGCTCTGGAATTTGGTCATTCAGCGCGGCCATTCGTGCCTGCACGATGAATTGTTCAGTCTCGGATATAAGGGCATCATCTATCTCGATCCGCACGCGCTGCTTTGTGGCGGCATAGTAAAGGATGCCTTCATCGCAGGTATATCCGTTGTCCCGCAGCACGAGAGCTTGCGCCGCGATCTGAATGCGGTCTGAGGGCCAGGGCGTGGGTGATCCGTCTACCTCACGTGGCTTACCACGCTTATAATCCACCGGCCGTACAGATTTTCCATCGGCTGCGCCCACGTCACTTTCGATCAGGTCGAGCTTTGCAGTCAACCCGACACGCTCACTCGATAACGTCACTGAACGCGAGTGGATCGTTTCGCGATCCATATCCTTAGCCGCGGGCATCGCACTCGGCCCGGAATCAACTCGCGAGTGCTTGACTTGGCCATCCAGCGTGTCGGCACTATTCTCGAAAACGCCTTCCACCCATTCATAGAAAAAGAGCCGGGGGCAGTAGACGAACTCATTCAGCATACGCGCTGGAAGGAGGTCAGGCAGTTTCAGCTTGAGATGATGGACCAGATCCTCGTCAACGCGGACGGGCTGGATACGTTGCGCCTCAGCGGACATGAGAGAACTCCTTTCAGCAGCAATAGGATTCAGACGACAAAGCAGGGGCTATCGAGATTTGTGTACGGTTTTCCCAAGGCGGTAATGACGCGATCTCCGCGCCCTTCGGCAGGCCCGAGATTCACAAAGAGAACCTGGTCGTCGTTGTGATGAATCACCTCGCGCAATGCCTCGCGGCAACGCACCAGATCGGACGCCGTGAACTGACACTCGAAGACGGAGAACTGAAGATGGTCTCCAAAGCCGCGCATCAGCTTGAAGACCTTTCGCAGCCGCTTGTCATCCGAAATGTCGTAACAGACCAGGTAAGAACTCCGCATGGTATCTCCATTTAGGTACTTTGGATTCTCGCTCTCGTGAAGTTCATGAATTTGCCCACGGAAATTCGTTTGGCAGTCAGAACATGATCGACACTCAGATGTGCTAGAGCGCCGGTCTTGCGCAGGTCCGGGTGGCCAAGCAGGACGCGGATGGCTGAAAGCGTGGCTGGTTCCTTCCAGATGGGCCAACTGAAAGCGAAGCCTTCCGGGCCGAAGGAACAGCCAAGCACGGAGGGACGCACCCTTCCAGCCCGCGTCTCTGGCGCGAGTGTAAGCGCGGCGATCCCGACGGCCGCCAGGCGGTTGGCTCCGTGCTGCGTGCCGCCTTTGTAATCGGAATCTGTTGGATCGCCGGCCATGAGTGCATAGCGGACATCCTCTTCGGGGTCCCAACGGAATGAAAAGGTGGGGTCGCTGCGGTGCCAAGGTGCAAACAGAGCCTCGTCAAGGCACTCCGCCGCCGAAAGTGTGACTGCCACCTTGCCTTTGCCCCGCGGCGGAGGCGCGGGTTCGACCGGAACCTCAACAAGGCGCTCCAGGAAATGCTGATGTCCTTGACCGAACAGTAGACACAATGGCGTAGGGTCTATAGCAGCAATGCCGGGATTCTTGTTTTCCTTCACAGAGGCATCGCTCATAAGCGATGCCAGCAGATCGGCGTCATCGCGTTTCGAAGCGGTCGCTGCCAGAGCCGCCTTCTCCAGCATTGCGCGAGCTTCGCTGCACGGATAATTCAGGTCTTTACGCCCTTCAAAACAGTTTGCGGAGGTCAGAATTGAGACGCCCCTGCTGGCCGCTTCCGTTACGTTGTTTTGTGTTGCGGAGTGCGCAACGGAAAGCACAGGGCGCAGTTGCGATCTATCGAGATCCCAGAAAGCACGGGGGCGGAGTTTCAGGCTTTCCGTCTGCTCGCGGTCGACAGTTTCCAGAGACCGCAGCAATCCCAGCAGAGCCAAGAAGGCGAGCAGATTATCGGGTTCCAGTCCGTTCAAACGATGATCGGTCATTGGCCGCCTCCCTCGTCCGCGCCTTGCAAGCGAGCGGCTTGCTCTGAAGCGCGATGGTCGGCAAGACGCAGAATGGCTTCCATGCGGGCAAGCTCCCATACACCGTAGCGGGCCTTGAGCCGTTCATACAGACCGGGCCAATCCCATCCATTCCAGTCATAAGCGAGCGACTGGGGGCCGGGACCGGCGAACAATGTTGGCGGAATTCCAAGGACATTGGGCAAACCGGAGCGCGGCACTGCATCCTCTGGATCGGCATGAGGGAAGAAGGGCCGGCCATGACCGTGGTGCGTACCAATCAGCCATAACACCAACTCTTGATCCTTGGCCTCGGGAAAGCGGGACGCACACGGAGCCAAACGCACGGAGAAAGCTTCATGGCGCCATTTCACCGGCAGGCCGATGCTCGCCTTAGCATTGCGCGGAACGGGGCGCGCCGATTTAGCGAGAATCTCATTGGGGGAATCCGGGTCCGGTCCCAGCGGGTCGCCATAAGCCAACCAGGCCTGAAAGCGCGGATCGGCTTTGCCCGCATCGTGCAGATGGGCAGCCAGTTTGAGGTCTGAGATACGGTCCTCCGGCAGACCTGCCAGATTCGCTTTAGCAAACCGTTCGATCATTTCCTCAATGTCTTTGCTGTGCCGTTCGAGTGAAAGCGTAAAACCGGGAAGAGAACCGGCAATGTCATCTTCAGTGGCATTGGAGCATCCACATTCCTCGGCCTCTTCGCTTTTGGAGACATCAATTCCAAAAGGCGCGACGAATACAACGCCACGCGGACAGCCGTCTTCGATGCCATAAAGCTCCGTATAGACTTCGACCTTGTTCCTTCTCTTCTTTCCCTTTGCCAAGTCCAACTTGTCCAAGTTCTTTGCTAGAGCGTCCGGCAGGCCGACTCCTTTGACCGCATCTCGCAACGCTTCCCAATGGTGGGTATCTGCACTCGCCAAGGCTTGGGAAAGCTGGATTTCGTCGGCGGGATTTTTGAGGAGTCCCGGCGCAACACGCACCACAAATCTGCGCCCGGCGAAACTTGCCGCAGCCTCATTCGCCACATCTGTGGCAGGCTTGGCATTCGGATTCCAGCCGAATTGATCTACGCCACCGATGCTCGCGGGGACAATAATGGTATTGCCGGGACGAATCTTTGCCGCGCCTATCCAATTGGATTTGTCATCCTCTCCCGCCCAGCGGAACACCAACTCCTCAGAATTGCCGCTCCATGGTAAACGCTCGTCCTCTGGACTTGGAATATCGGCCAGCACCGAAAGGTCGGCTTTCTGGAGCCAGCTGCGTACAGCCCAAACAGGCAGTTCGATAGCCTCGGCGGCTCGTGGAGGCACAAGCAGAAGCAGACGACGGGTACGGTTATCCCGGTCCGCTCGCGGCTCAGGACTCACATCAGCTCGCCATACTACGGTCACCGCATCCGCAGCGCGACTCGGGCCGTGCAGGTAGAGCGATACCTCCGGGTCGGCGGTCGGAATGGGCGCAGTCTGACTCAATAAATCCAGATGAGCGGGCAGCAGCACCGGGGCATCCGGCTTGGGAGAGAGCAAATCTTCGGGTTTGAGAGGATCTGTAACCGGATGTTTATCGAGAAACTCTTTAAGAGCGGCCAAGCCGAAGTCAACCTTGGGGAGTTCCTTTTTTGTGGCGGGCTTCTCGGCGTGTTCCTTCAGATAATCCCAGGTCTTGATGATGGCTTCGCCGTAGACGGGGTCTTCTTTCTTATCCGCTTTGCCGCCAATGACGATGGCAGCGTACGGAGCCATTTCGCGCCCAGCTCGATTGAGGCGGCCAAATCGCTGGCGCAGGGCATCGAGGGGCGCGGCTTCCGTAATAAGGCCATCCAGATCGATGTCCACGCCAGCCTCAATGCACTGGGTAGAGACAATCAGCAGCGGCTTGTCGAGGCGGCGTGAATGGCCTGTTTTGATCGGATCGAGTCTTCTGGCAAGCTCATCGCGTTCTATCGAGCGCGAGGGGCCGATCATCAGAATAGATTCGATCTCATTTGCGTCCGGCCTCTTGCCAAGCTCCTCGAAGACTCCGCGCGCGCGCGCCACGCGGTTGACTACGATCGCCAAGACCGGTGGATGATCGAGACCTTGCTCCTTGAGAGCTTCGAGTCCCTTCACTGCCTGCTTTATAAATTCGTCAATGCGCTGCTTATCCGCAACCTTGTCCGATTCGTCCGCTTCGCCGTTGTCGTTTGCTGTGTCCGTGTTCTGCTTGAGCTTACTCGGCTCGACAAGCAAGGCAGGCTTGGTAGCGCACCAGCGAGCATGAAGTATCGAGTTAGCATAGTCTTCGTCTTCGAGGCCAAAAGCAACGCCTGCATCTTTGCCCAGAGTGGCCGTGAGCAGCGACACGCCCCACGGCGCGACCTTGTCTTTGTTCTTCCGCCATGACGCGAGTTTGTAACCCTGAACCCATTTGAGCGTCTGCCGGAACGGCTCGGAGAGGTGCGCCTCATCGAGCAGAATGAGGCAATCGGCCCCGATCAGGCCTGCATGGATGGGCTTCATGCTGTTGGAGACGCCATAGCCACGGAAGAGCAGCCGCGAGCCGACCTGATCGACTGTAGAGCAAAGAATGGTGGGCTGGGAAGGAGTGCGCGCCCAATCATCCTCGCGTGGAATGCCGCCTCTCAGGCGGCTAGCCAGCAGTGGCGGGTTACCCTCGCCCGCGAGCAACCGGAGCCTGTCGGCAACGCGGGCAGTCGTCGGTCCCGGTTCAGGATGGTCGAGAGCTTTTGCAATCTTCTCCGCCCGCGCAAATGCATCGTCCACCACCAGCCGCCGGTCCACCACCAGAGCGATGCGCACCGGGGCGCGCCGCTCTGCGCCTCGATTCGCTTCCAGGGCAAGATGAAAGATCGCCACGTCCAAAGCCGCTGTCTTGCCGGAGCCAGTTGGCAGGTCGAGCACATCAGGCCATCGGCCCTCATCGGCCACTCGACGAACAAGGCGCATCTGCCAGGGAAATGGCTCGCACCCATGAACCTCTCGGAAAAAGGCCGCAAAATCTTCGACTGTCAGATCGTGGGTCATGATCTGGTCTCCATGTCGATTGGACGGCACAGCCCCAATCCCACGAACCGGCCTGCGCCCAGAATCACGGGACCTTGCACCGGGCAGGAAAACTGAATGGTCGCATGCGTGAGCAGCCGCCCGGTCAAGGAGGCGGGAAGCCGCCAACGCATCCACTCCGGGGCATTGCCCGATGGCTGAGCCGAAGGCGCGCCTTCTATCGCCGAATGCTTGTCCGGGATAACAGCATCAGGCTCCGGCAGGCCAATGTTGACGCAGGCGGACTTAACCTGTGTGATGATCTCATCCTGACGTTCCGAGCCGGTTTTCTTGAGGTGACGGTCCAGCAGGATGGGAGTGACGGTGGCAAATGTGAATGCTCTTCTCGTATATTCTGCCGAATCGAGGGACCGCTTGGAAGGAGCAAAAGTTGGAGACAGTCTAAGATCAAAACGGTGCAAGCGCAGTTCCAGTTCCCGTCGCTCCCGGTCATCTTCCATCCGCTCCTGATTGGAGGGATAACGAGCGATCTCTCGCATGGCCTGAAGAAAATCTTTATCGCCGAAGAGCTTGCTGTCCCGCGGCGGCACCAGGGCGAAGCCGAGCACGTGTCCATCGGCATAGGGATACGCAACAAAGGCGAGGGGCACGATGGCCAGGTGCGGCATCTGCGCCGGACTGCCCTCCTGCGTATGCCCGCTAACCTCGGATGGGATACAGTCGCCCATGCCGCGCTGCCGATAACCGGAGAGCAACGCATCCCGAATCTCCTTGGACAAGAGTGCGGCGGCGCGAATGTCCGGCATCTCGCCATCAGTATGCTCCAGCACAAGCCACTCCGGCGAAAAATAACTCCGGGGTGTATCGTCCGCAGCGTTGGTTCTTGGAGGCACGCGGTCCCCAGGATGAGGACGGCACACCTTGCCGCCGGAATCGACATACCGCTTGTAATCCCGGCTAAGTTCGTCGAACCGCCCTTCGTAAATTCGCCGCGCAGGCGATTGAATCTCCGTCGACGGAATCGCTTCGCGGCGCAGGAACTGGCAGCGGGTGAGACTGGAAGAATGGCCAACATAGGCCGTATCCGCCGCAAGCACGGCCAAGGCTGCAAAAGTTTCCTCATCGGGGGTGGTTGCTTCCCAATAGAAACGAACAACGGGATCGTGCGGGCGAGATGCGGGAAATAGACGTTCCTTCCTTTCCCGATGGTCCGGCATTACGCCCAGAGCCCTCTTGTAGTCTTTTGGATTTGGCGGCAGTAGACCCTTAGCTAGGAAATCGCGATACCACTTTTGTTTGTTCAATTCGCCTTTGGGCGTTTCAAAATCATTTGCCGGCACATACACGCTTGGCGCGGTGCGCGGCTCCGTTTCCGACGCCAAAATCATCGGCACGGACTGCTGTTCCAGCCATCTAAGGGCCTCCGCCTCACATGCCTGCTCACCCCGTGCTCCCCATGTGGCGACAAGCGCGGAGAAGACCCGGTCGGGCTGCGGCGGCCAGTCCGGAACACCGGTGTCCGGCCCCTGAGCAGCGAAGGCGACGCCGGTCAGATATTCGATTTCGAGCACCAGCGTCATTGCTTTTCGTCCGTCTCGCCGTCCTCACCGCCCTCGCCGGCAAGCGCCAGTTCCTGGCTTTTGCGCACGATCTCCACCAGCTTCTTCTGCGGTGTGAGCCGGATAGGTTCGTCGGAGAATTGAAAGCCCGCGTCTTTCGCAGCTTTGAAGGCTTCGGCATAAAGGGAGCGAACGGCTTTTCGGTCCGCCGAAATCTCTACTGTGGTTCCGTCGGCATGAACGGCTTCCAACGGTTTCTTCTCTTCGCAGACGAGATCGCAGCGCGAGCGAAGCGCATAACCCTGAGCATCTTGCTCGGTCATCGCCAACAATCCGAGAGCAGCCAAGAAAGCTCGTGCGGTTGTATTCTTTTCGGATGAACCGAAGCTGAGGCGGCGTATCGCAGCAAAGCTCAACACAAATGTATGTTCGAGATGATCGCAAGTAATGCCGAGGGGCTGTAGCGATGGCGCAATATTGCCATGATTGATCTCGGAGGGGCGCACCTGTTTCGCATTCTTCCCCGCGCCCTCTGCGGTAACATCCCAGCCAGTTGTGCTCTTGTAAACCTCCACCTTGCGCAGCACACCAAGTGGATCAATACGGCTCCCAGTTCGTCGGCCCGCGTTGCGGACTTGAATTTCACCTGTCCGTTGATCTATCTGCTCATCCACCGGCACCTCAACGGCCACAATCTCCGAGACCAGGCTGCGAGCGAACTTGGCTCCGATTCCTCCGCCATCACCCGTGGAGTGCCACGAGCCGAAAAGCAACGCTGTGGGTGAAACCTCCAGCAACGCCGAAGCGTCGGCATTGCTCGCCTTGACGAGACGTTTTCCAAGGTCGCTTTTCATGAACCGCGTTCCATCCAGATCGCTATCACGGAAGATCGCGTCATAGACGCGGTGTGGAGCTTCGAGCGACGTGATGGTGCTGATGCCTTCGAGACCCTTCTCGCTGAAATCCACCACCACGTGTGGAATGCAGAGAGATTTTTCCCGGATGATTCCAAGCAGGCTCTCTTCCAGCCGGTTGGCCTGGGACTGTACGCTGTCCACGAGGACGCACCAGACCTCCCAGCTCTCCCTACCATCCCTGCCCTCCAAGCGGCGGCGCTCGAAGACGTGCCGCGGAGGAGCTTTTCGATCCCTGCGCTTTTCCTCATCGGAAGGTGGGTACGTCGGCGGAAAGATCTTGTCTCCCTTGCCCCCAACAGGCTGGAGCCGTTGACGACGCCGCAACGCGGCATCTTCCGCAACCATTTTGGTCAATGCAGCAAAATTCATGGACATTCCTCTTTCGGTCAAAATACGAACACGACATGGCCCTAGTTAGTCGATCCTGAAAAACCTAGTAACTATATGTAGAATCAATAACATATATCGTGTAATTGTGCTATAATTGTCGCAGATAGAACGCCAATTCGCGAAATAACTAGGGAAAAAGCATGCGCCCGAAGAG
>Ga0326727_10018939_pt1 | contig 13958 bp, 5 predicted proteins | sample MB2enrmetagenome_FD_207643 | JGI IMG/M metagenome (GOLD analysis project Ga0326727, IMG submission 207643) | Lab enriched peat soil microbial communities from McLean, Ithaca, NY, United States - MB29MY | ecosystem: Environmental > Terrestrial > Soil > Wetlands > Peat | place: USA: New York... | reverse complement strand
GGCCAGGGAACTCGAGTCGTCTCGCAGTTCCAGCGCCTTCACATTGGCTTCATCCAGAATCTGTGAAACGTAATCGGAATTCTCCAGCACTTTGCGGTCGGCAGCGTCGCGCGGAACGATGAAGAGCGTTCCCAGCGGCTGGCGGATTTTGACCTTGCTCGCGGTACGCAGATTGAGCGCCAGATTCTTGATGCGGATGACCGCGTCGGTCGCCTGCTCCAGGTGCTCGTCGACCAGCGAGGCGTCGACTTGCGGGTAGGGCGTGAGGTGCACCGATTCCGGCGCCGACGGGTCCACCGAGCGCACCAGATTCTGATAGATCTCCTCGGTGAGGAACGGCAGCACGGGCGCCATCAGGCGGATCACCGTCGTCAGGACCGTGTAGAGTGTCTGGTAAGCGAGCGGGTCGCTATCCCAGAAGCGGCGGCGCGAGCGGCGCAGGTACCAGTTGGAGAACTGCTCGTCGAACTCCTGGAAGGCTTCGATCACGCGGAAGTGCTCGTAATTCTGGAACGCGATGTGGGCCGATGCAATGAGACGTTGCAAACGGCTGAGGACCCAGCGATCCAGTTCGTTGGTCACCGGGAGGGGCGCACCGGGCTTCCAGCCGTCGGCCTCGGCGTACATGACGAAAAAGCTGTAGCAATTCCAGAACGTCAGCAGCTTGCGGCGCGCCTCGCCGTCGATCGTCGTGCCCGTATTGCCGGCCGGGTGCAGGTCGGGAAAATTGAGATGCTGCGCGGTCTTCTGCTCGACGTAGATGTAGCGCATCACCTCCGCGCCGAGCGCCTCGGCGGCCTCGTCGAAGGCGATGGAGTTGCCCTTGGACTTGTGCATCTCCTCGCCGCGGGCGTCGCGCACCAGCGCGTGCCCCAGCAGCGCTTTGAACGGCGCGCGATCGGCCATCATGGCGCTCATTGCCAGCAAAGAGTAAAACCAATTGCGAAACTGGCCGGGGAAGCTTTCGAGCACCAGGTCGGCCGGAAACCACTTCTTCCAATACTCGCGGTCGGTGGTGAATCCCAGGGTGCTGAAGGAGACGATGCCGGCGTCGAGCCAGGGATTGCCCACGTCTTCGATGCGCGTGGAGAGGCCGCCGCACTTTTCGCAGCGGATTTTGACGGCGTCGATGTAGGGCCGATGCGGCGAGTTGCCGTCGAACGTGTCCCATCCTTCCACGGCTTGGCCGCGCAGTTCCTCGCGGCTGCCGATCACCGTGAAGTGCTCGCATTGGCCGCACACCCAGATGGGCAGAGCGAGCCCCCAGAAGCGCTTCTTGGAGATCATCCAGTCGCTCATGTTCTTGAGCCAGTCGAGCTCGCGCGCTTCGCCCTCGGGCGGAATCCACTTGATGCCGGGCACTACGGCCTGAATGCGATCACGCCAGTCCATGCGGATGAACCACTCGTCCACCGGCCGGAAGACGAGCTCCGATTTGCAGCGCCAGCAATGCGGATAAACGTGCGGGTATTTCTCTTTCGCCACCAGGAATCCCGAAGCCTTCAGAGCCGCGACGATGTCGTCGGCCACTTCGCTGGCGTTCTTGCCGGTGAACGGGCCGAAGCCGTCGATGAAGACCGCGCTTTCATCCAGCGGGGCGAGGAACGGGAGGACGTTGTCCTTGCCCAGTTCCTGGTCTTCCGCGCCGCAGCCGGGTGCGATGTGGACCAGGCCCGTGCCTTCCGCTTCGCTGATGGTGTTCCAGGCGATGACGCGATGCGCCGCCGCTGCGGTGGCGCCGCCGCCGGTCTGGCCGTAGGGGAACACGCCTCCCGGTGTATTCTGCGCCAGCAGATCGTCGAAAGGACCGTCGTAAGTGAGGCCGAGTAGGGCTTGGCCGGGCAGTTCCTCGATGACTTCCACGCCGCCGCTACCTTTGAGGATGGTGCGGATGGAGGGCAGCTTGTGGCTTTCGTGCTTGCCCTCGACCTGCAGGTCTTGCAGGCGGTCGTGCTCGTAATTGCCCTTGGCGACGTAGTACATCCAATCGCCATGGCGGACCTTGAGGTACTTCATCTCGGGATTCACGGCGACGGCGACGTTCGACGTGAGCGTCCAGGGTGTGGTGGTCCAGACCAGCAGCGCGGTCTTTTCCTGTCCGCGAACCGGGAACCGCACGAAAACGGAAGTGTGGGCGGTGATGCGGCGGCCTTCGGCCACTTCCATTTGCGAAAGGCCGGTGCCGCAACGGCCGCACCAGGGCATCACGTCGTGGCCGCGATAAAGGAAGCCCTCGGTGTGGCACTTCTTGAGGAAGGCCCAGATGGTGTAATTGTTCTCGTCGGAGAAGGTGAAATAGCTGCCGCCGTATTCGAGCGAGCCGAGCTTGCGGACAATCTCGCTCGAGCGCGCGGTCACTTCCTTACCGCTGGGCAGGATTGCGGAGACCACGCGGTCGCCGTCGGCGAGCGCATCGCGGAGCGCGAGGAGGAGCTTGGGGTCGTCCCAATCGCACCAATAGCCCAGGCGGATGGATTGCTCGGTCTGGCGCGCGGCGTACGTGAGCACGCGCTCTTTGCACGCGCGCACGAAATTCTCAATGCCGAAATCGCGGATTTCTCGCTTGGTCCCGAGGCCGAGACTCTTTTCCACTTCGACTTCCACCCACAGTCCCTGGCAATCGAAGCCATTCTGATAGCGCAGTTCCTGGCCGTTCATGGCGTGGTAGCGCTGGTACATGTCCTTCAGAGATCGTCCCCAGGCGTGGTGCACGCCCATGGGATTGTTGGCTGTGATGGGGCCGTCGAGGAACGACCAGGGCGGGCCGCCAGCCGTCTGCGCCCGCAGTTTCCGGAAGATCTGGCGTTCTTCCCAAAAGCGCAGGAGTTCGCGCTCCATAGCTGGAAAATCGGGAACTCTCGGTACAGGCCTATACATATTCATGTTGGAGACAAAAAGGCAGAAGGGACTCGAAATGCCGGAAAATCCATGGTAACAAAATGAAAACCGCTCCCAGGTTGCGCCTGGGAGCGGTTTTCAAAAACGGCGGGTTTCGCTTGCCGGCCTGAAAGAGGGATTCGCAAGATTCCGCAAACCGCTTGCGGGCGCGCGCGGCTCATTATTCACGCGTTAAAACACCCTTACTCAGCCGCGACCGCGAGGGGGCGGTGTCTTTGGCCCCACCGAATTAGAAATAGAGCTTGCCGGAAATCTGCAACTGCCGCGGTCCCCAGATCAGATTGCTGGTGGAGGTGGTAGAAAGGAACGGCGTCGACGTATACGGAACGAAGCAGGCGTTGGCATGGCCGGCACAAGCGCCGGAGCCCGCCGCCACGTAGGAGAACGCAGTGGTGCTGACGCCCGATACGTTGGTGTGGTTGAACAGATTGAAAGCTTCGCCCTGGAGCGACAACTTCACCCGTTCGCCGATGGCGAACTGCCGGCCCAGCCGGAAGTCCACATTGTGAAAACTGGGGGCCGTGTAGTAATTGCGGCCCAGCCAGCCGGCGCGGCCTTGCGTAGGGCTGGCGTAACTGACGCCGCCGGTAACGCCGCCATCCAGCGGGTTCGGCGCACCGGTGATGTACGGCGTTACCGGTTGGCCGGTAGACATGGTCACGATGGTGGAAAAGGCCCAGCCATCGAAGATCGCCCGCGCCGGCCGGCTCGACAGATTCTTGAGGGAGGGCATCCACACTCCGTTGGCGACGAAGCGTTGGCGCTGGTCCAGATCGGAGAGGGCGTATTCGAGCTTGCGGTTATAGGGGTCGATGGGATAGTCGGTGCCATTGAATGTGCCGTTCGCTCCGCCCACCTGGGCGCCGTCGAACGCCTTGCTGAGGGTGTAGTTGGCGGTGAATTCCAGGCCATGCTGCATGGGGCGGCGCACGGTGACCACCATGGAGTTGTACCAGGAGTTCACGTCGCTCGATCCCACGAAGACTTCACCAGTGTTAGTGTTGATGCGGGTGGTGTAGAAGGGGACGGTATAAGTTTCGGTGGTCTGGCTGGCGGAATTCAGGATGTCGTAGCTCTTCGTGGTGGTGGAAGGCGCGAGGTTGGCGTCGTAGAAAATCGGCAGATGCTCGCCGCGGCTCACCACGTAGGCAATCGATCCGCTCAGGTCGCCGGGCAACTGGCGTTCGAGGGTGACGTCGCCCTCGTGGGTTCGCGGATTGACCCAGTTGGGGGACATGCCGCGGGTGACCTGTGATGCCGAGGGCGGAGTGAAGTTGACAACCTGCGGCGCCAGCGCTCCGGTAAATGGCGAAGTCATTCCCGGCCCCGGCGGGGTCCAGATCACGTTGGGGAACTGCAAGGTCGGGCAGTAATTGGAAGCCTTCGAGGACGGGCTGCAAGTATAGGTCTGCTGAAACACGCCGTTCTCCACGCGGGTGGCGTAGTAAGTGCTGTTAGTGGTCTTGGCGAAGAAAAGGCCGTAACCGGTGCGCAGCACCGTTTTGGGGGATATCTGCCAGGCAATACCGACTCGCGGGCCGATCTGGTCTTTGGGAATGTTGATGGTGGAGGTGTAGAGCGTGGTCAGTGACGTCAGGGTGTTGGGCTGCGGCGGCTGCGGAATGGTGGAAACGTCGTAGCGCACGCCCATGTTGAGCGTCAGCTTGGAACTGGCCTTCCAGTTGTCTTCGAAGAAGCCGGCGTAGTCGTTATTGTAGAAATCGTCCTTGCCGACGTGCGTGATGGGATCGTTCACCTGCGTGAAGGCATTGTAGTGTTTGCCGGTCAAGCCATCGCCGATATTGATTCCCAGTGCATCCTCCACCCAGGCGTTAAAGGTATTCTGCGCGCTGCCGTTGCTGTAAGTGTACTGGCCGGTCCCGTTGTACAGGTTGATCATCACTTCGTGGATGATATTGAAATCCACGCCTGCCTTGAAAGTGTGGCGGCCGTAAACCTTGGAAAGCGTATCCGAAATCTGCGTGCGGTGCTCATCCGGCTCGGCGGTGCGCGGCAGGGCGTAATTCTCACCGTAGGTCATCACGCCGGAGACGTTCACGTAGGGCGCCGGCGCGTTGGAGCCGGCGGCTTCCAGGTCGCGGCCCCATTGGAAGCGCAGGTTGTTCACCATGGTGGGAGTCAGGGTGGAGTCCCAGTTGGCTACGAAGATGCGTTCGTGGAAGATGTAGCTTCCATTCGTGCCGAGCGAGCTGTTATTCACCGTGGGAGCTGTGCTGTAGGCGTTGGGCGCGCGGTAGTTCATGAAATCGAACGAAGTGCTGAAATGATTGCGCGAGGTGGCCTGATAATCCAGCTTGCCGAAAGCCACATCCTGGTTGGTGTCGCGTGGGAATGTGCCTTGCTGACCGAAGAGGAACGCGTTGGCCGCGGCGCATTGGGCACCGGTTACCAGTGCGGGACAAGTGAACGCCTTGAAACTGGGGCTGAAGACGCTGCTGGTATAGGTAATGGGGTTGACCTTGCGCGAGCCGTCGTAAGTGGCGAAGTAGAATAGCTTGTCTTTGACGATGGCCCCGCCGCCGCTGCCGCCGAATTGCTGCCACTGATGGATCGGCTGGGTATAGAGACCGCGAGACTTCGAGTACGAGTCGAGCGCGTTGAACGAGGGGTATCGCAGATAGTAGAACAGATCGCCGTGAAAAGTATTGGCGCCGGACTTGGTCACGGCATTCACTACTCCGCCGGCGGCCTGGCCCAGTTCCGCGCTGTAATTGGCGGCGCTGACCTGATACTCCTTGATGGAGTCCATGCTATAGACATACGCGCCGCTATTGGCCCGCCCGCGCGCTTCCGAGAAGAACGCCTGATTATTATTCGCGCCGTCGACGGTATTGCTGTTGTAGAGTCCGGAAATGCCGCGATAGGAGACCAGTCCGGAAGTGCCGTCGTTGGTGACGTTCGGCGTGAGCATCACGAAACTGTCCCACCGCCGGCCGGCAATCGGCAGGTTGTTGACGGCGGATTCGCTGACCACCTGGGAGACCTCGGTTTTCTCCGTGTCCACGATGGGTGCTTCGCCCGTCACCGTGACCGCCTCCTGTACGCTCTTTACTGCCAGCGTGAGATTGATCGCCATCAGTTGGCCGACCTGCAACGTGAGGTCTTTCCGCAGGACGGAAGCGAATCCCGCTTTGACGATCTGGATTTCGTAATGGCCCGGCTGCAGGAATGCGGCGGTGTACACTCCGCCCTCGCTGCTCTGGGTCTTGCGTTCCGTGCCCGTGTCTGTGTTGCGGATGGTGACGTCGACCGCCGGTATCACGGCGCCCGTTGGATCGGTGATGCTGCCGGTAATGGTGCCCGAACCGGCAAGTTGAGCCATGCCACGATTGGGCAGCATGACCAACACTGCTAAGAACAAGCTGCTGACAGTGAGGAATCCTCGAAGAAAACTCGATATACGCATGTGAATCTCCCGTTAAAGAACTAAGTCACTACCGCCAGACCCGAGTTCTATTGAAAATTCGAGACGCGCAAACACGGCGCTACGGCTCATTGCCACCCAAGACAAGAGCCGGCCAACCTTTAACCAAAACCCCGAGCTGCCGCTGAATTACAGACGTGGACTGCAAATCAGCTTTTCGATTTTGCCAGTATAGCGCACGGACGCGCGGAATTCGATTCAAATTGGGTTAATTTGCGCGCGCTCGGCCGGAGATTCCATTGGATCAGTGAAATGCCTTTTAATCGATAGCGCGGATTACTTGCTCGCGGCGCGCGCCTGCGCCACCATGTCCTTCACCTTCGCCAACAACTCCGGAGCGTGATAGGGGATGCCATCTTTGATGGTCCATTCCACGCCGCCCGAGTGAATCTGTTTGCCATCGCGGATCTCGTCGACGCCGGTCGGGTAGAGCACCTTGAGGTTCTCCAGGGGATTGCCGTTCACTACGATCAGGTCGGCGTTCCAGCCGGCGCGCACGCGGCCGAGATGGTCCTCCTGGCCGAGAATCTTGGCGTTATTCCCGGTGGTCTGCTGGATGATCTTGAGCGGATGGAATCCCGCCTCCTGGTGCAGTTCCATTCCGCGAATCAGGCCGAAGCCGTACATCTGATAAATGAATCCGGCGTCGTCGCCCATGCCGATGAGGCCGCCGAGGCGGTCGAACTGACGCAGGGCGTCCATCCAGATGCGGTAATTCTCTTTCCAAAATGTTTCGTCGGTGGAGGTCCAGCCGATGAAATACGAGCCGTGATTGGCGGGATTCGGACGGAAGTATTCTTCCAGCGTGGGATGCAGCAATTCGGCGAACCAGGGCTGTGTCTGCGCGCGCTGCAGATCGCGGCTGGCCTCGTAAATGTCGAGCGTGGGAACCCACGCCACGTGCGCGTCCACCATGCCTTGCAGCACTTCGGTGAGGCGATCCTGATCGGCCTCGCGCCACAGATGGCCGGCGTAGCGGAAGCGGTCGGTCTCGTTGTTGTAGTTGTAGCTGGGAGGGAAATTCTGCACGCCGCCGTCGATGGCAGCGTCGGGGATGCCGTACCAGTGCTCGATGCTGGTAGTGCCGAAATGGATATCGTCCCAGGCGTTGGTCTCTTCCACTCCCACATGATGGGCGATGCGGAGGCCCATTTCGTGCGCCTGGGCCTCCATCGCCTGCATGGTGTCGCGGTCGATACCCAGAATCTTGATTCCGTCGGCGCCGGCCTGCTTCAGTTCGCGCACGTGCGCGATGGCTTCCTGCGGCGTCTTGGGGCGGCCGAACATGGGGTAAACGAAGATGCGGGGAGCGGCGATCTGGCCTTCGGCGCTCAGGCGGCGGAGTTCGATGGCGCGCTTCATGTCGCTGCCGACGTCGCGGATGGTGGTGATGCCGCAGGCCAGCCAGATGTCGAGCTCGTATTCGATGGGCTGCGGTTTGCCGCCGCGCTCCTCCTGCAGGTGGGCGTGCGCGTTGATCAGGCCGGGAAGAACGTACTTGCCGGTAGCGTCGATCACAGCATCGGCGGTGAGCTGATTGCGCGCGCCGCGGCCCACTGCCACGGGATCGAGGGCGATCACGTCGGCGATGGTGTTGTTCTCGATGACGATGTCTTTCGGCCCGCTCGCCGGCGTGCCGTTGCCGTCAATGACGGTGGCGTTGTGAATGATCAGGCGATGGACGCGGTGTCCGCTGACGGGAGCTTGGGCTGAGGCGGTACCGGCGGCCAGAAGAAGAGCGAGAAACGCGCGAATCGTCATTGGTAGATTGTGCCACAAAGAGTGAGTTAGGTGGCCGGGCTGTTCGCCCGGCTGGGCAAGCTAAAGCATGCCCCACGTAGGACATGCTTCATCAGCTTGTCCAAGCGAGCGGAGCTCGCTCTGACGGTTCAGGTGATGGTCCACTCCCTCGCGGTCGCGGCTCATTAATTAATCGCGGCCCTTACATCAACGAGGTCGGACGCCGCGACCACTTGCCGGCGGAGATGCCTTCCATGTCTTTTACGTACGCGGTGGCTTGCGTCAGAATATGGTGCAAATCGTTGCCGATGGAGATGAAGGTGAAATCCTTGGCCAGAAATTCCGCTACCCGCGCCGTACCGAACAGAAACAGGCCCAGGATGACGTTGTTGTGCTTCGCCGCAGCGCGTAATTGATCGGTGGCCGCCTGCAGCTCGGGCGAAGTGTACATGTGCGGGAATTCGTACTTTTCGTAGAGCCCCATGGACATGCACAGATCGTTCTGGCCGAGAAACAGAATATCGACTCCCGGTACAGCGGCGATCTCGTCAATGTTCTCGATGCAGGACGCGGTCTCCACCTGCAGCGCCACGATGGTGTTGCTGTTGGCCGCGCCGGCGTACCCCAGCAGACCGGCCTTGTTCATGCTCCGCTGCGGAAAATAAACCGACCGCGTTCCAGCGGTAGGATAGCGACAGCAGCTCACTGCCTGGCGCGCTTCCTCAGCCGTATTGATGTACGGCACCAACACGCCGTCGGCGCCCATATCGAGCGACTGCTGGATCCCGCCGCGATCGTGGTAGCCCGCGACGCGCACGATCGACTTCGCGCCTCCATTGGAAATCCCCGCCAGCATAGCGGATAATTCGAGGTTTCCCATGGGCCCGTGCTGCGTGTCGACCAGCAACCAGTCGTAGCCGCTGTGGGCCAGTTGCTCGGCCACCGTCGGGCTATGCGCGTTCAAAAACAGTCCCATTTTCGGGTGACCCGCGCGCAATTGCGCTTTGAAGTCAGCCCCACTGAGTGCATCGCTCATCCGTTTCAATTCCCTCCGCAGAGTGCAGTATACACCGGGTGGGGCGCTGGCGTAGTTGCACGCGCGCCGGTATGGGAGTAAGGTCATTTCGTGACCCTCACACGACGCACTGTTCTCACCGCGATATCGGCGGCTGCCGCCGCCCAGGCGCAGCGCAACCGCCCGCCCAATTGGAAGCCAAAGCTAGGCGTATTGATGCAATACTCGGAATCCAATCTCGACTTCGTGAAGGCCGAAGGATTCACTAGCGCGCAGCTGCGGCTCAATCCCGACGATCTGAACGATGCGGCCATCGCCGGCATCAAGGACAAAATCGCCAGGAGCGGAATTTACATTTCGTCATTGGCGGTGGACGGCAATCATATCGATCCCGATCCGGCGAAGCGCGGGCAGCAGAACGCCTATACGCTCAAGTGCCTGGATCTGTGCGGCAAGCTCGGTATCCCCAACATCGGCGGGCAGAGCGGCACCATTCCGGGAATGGCCCTGCAGAAGCAGGTGGACGAGATCGTCAAGGTGTACAACGAAAAATATTTTGCTTCCTGCGAGAAGAACAAGGTGCGCATCCTGTGGGAGCCCTACGCCGGCGGACCGAACATCGCCACCGGACCGGTGGGTTGGGAAGCGCTGTTCAAAGCATTCAACGACAGCCCGCACGTGGGGCTGCAGTTCGATCCGTCGCATCTGGTCTGGCAGTTCATGGACCCGGTGGCGGCGGCGCGCGAGTTCGCCAACAAGATCTACGACGTCCATTTGAAAGACACGGAGATCCTGTGGCACCTGCTGAAGCGCGGCGGGATTCAGCCGGTGAACGGCCAGCGCTGGTGGCGTTTCCGTCTTCCGGGAAGCGGATCGATGGATTGGAAGGGCTTCTTCAGCGTGCTCTCGGAGGTGGGCTACACGGGCGCCATGAACATCGAGGGTGAGGATGAGTTCTACTACCCGGCGTACCGCGGGACGGAGTTTACGGAGCAGTATAAGCGCGGCTTCCGCGTGGCGCACGAATTTCTGAAAACGCTGGTGCCGCCGGTGGTGGCGTAGATTCCGGCCGGCGTCAGTCTGAACCCAGCTTCGAGGAGGGCAAATTAGCCACCGATGAACGCCGACAAAAGCGATGACTTTGCTTATCGGCGTTTATCCGCGTTCATCAGCGGCCAATAATGCTTTCGTTACGCCGGCTCGAAGTACGTCTGGGCCAACTCGGGCTTCTCGCGGATGGCGCGGCGCCAGAAGGAGCGCGCTTCCTCCTCCTGACCCAGGGACATGAGTGCATGTCCTAAATTCAGGAGCGCTTCGGCGAATTCCGGCTCTTCGGTCAGCGCCTGCTGGTAGAACTTGACGGCCTCCTCGGTCATACTGCGCTTCTGGCAGATCAGGCCGGCGTTGTAGAACAGTTCGGCGCCGCGCTCACCCATATCGATCAGGCGGCGATGCAATTCGTATGCCTCCTGGTAATCCTGCTGCTCGAGGGCCAGGGCCGCCAGGCCGCGGACGGCGTCGGAAGAATCCGGCCGGATCATGAGGGCTTCCTGGAAATAGCGGCGGGCCGCTTCCGGATTGCCGCAGCGGGCGAAGGCGATGCCGGCATTGAGACAGGCTTCCGGCCAGTCGGGCCGCCGCTCGATGCAAATCTGGAACGCCATGGCGCTCGATTGATAGTCGCCGCGCAGAAGGCGCAAATACCCCAGGCGGAAGGTGGCGTCGCAGGATTCGGGCGCTTCGTCGGGGATGCGCTCGTAGAGGTTTTCGGCCCAGTTGCGCTCTCCCTGTTGTTCCAGCACCAAGGCCAGGTTCCACAGCACGCCGGCCTGCTGCGGATCGGATTCCAGGGCTTTTTCATAGCAGGCCCGGGCGGCGGGCAGATCGCTCATCTCCTGCTGCGCCACTCCCAGGTTGAGATGCGCCTGGGCGCAATCGGGCCGCAGAGTGGTGGCTTGGCGGTAAGCCTGAATAGCCTTCTCATGCTGGCCGAGTTTATGATAGGCAACTCCCAGGTTGAACCAGTTTTCAAAACGGTCGGGCGCCAGTTCGGAGAGGCTGCGGCAGTAGCGGACCGCCGCCATATAGTCGCCGTCGCCGAAGGCCAATGTGGCTAGGGCTTCCGTCGCCACGGTGGATTCCGGTTGCAGCTCGGAAAGCATTTCGGCGTACCGGCGGACGGAGTCGTGATCCTTCTTCTCCAGGAATAGCGCCACCAGGTTGGAAAGCGCCTCTTCGCAGCGGGGGTTGCGCTTGAGCACCTTGCGATACTCTTCCACCGCTTCGGCGTGCCGCCCGGCCTGCTGCAGAGAGACGGCCTTTCCGAACAGCGCCTGCTCATGGTCGGGATACAGGCTGAGGTATTTTTCGAGCGGTTCCAGCGCCTCCACGGGCTGTCCCGTGTGGATCAGGGAGGTGCCCAGGCCGAGCAGCGAATCGGTGCGCGTGGCGTCCACTTCGGCAGCCACCCGGAACGATTCCGCGGCGTTGGTCCAGTCCTTCAAGTTTCCCTGGCAGACGCCCAGATTGAAGTACGCGGTGCGGTGCAGGGGCTCGATTTCCACCAGCTGGGTATAGACCGCCGCGGCAGCCGCGTAGTCGCGCATCTCGTAGTGGATGTGGCCAAGGGCGGAATAGAGCGCCGGATCGCGTTCCCCGGATTCAATCGCCTTGCTCAACATCTTGGCGGCGCTTTCCAGCTTGCCTTCCAGGTGAAGAGAAACGGCCTTGGAAAGCGTTCGATTGGGACGCTTGAGCTGTTTGGCTTCGTCGATGGAAGTCACGGCGGCCGGCATGATTTTGGCGCCGCTCGTGGTAGTTGTCTTGGTCACGACCTGCATAGTTCGGTCCTCCCGTATTTCGAAATCCTGGCCCTCTGAGGGCTGGTATGTGAGAATTCTTCAATCTCTTCGGCTGCCGCCAAGGTCACCTCGGTGGCCGGGGGCGGCGCGGGTTGCGAGGGCTGCGACGGCGCGTGGGGAGCCTCCTCGCGCCACAGGTCCGCCGTGTCGCTCCGCGATCCGCTGGACAGGTACGCACAGACACGTCCCAGCCAGTCCTGGTTCTTGCTCACCCTCATCCAGTAGAGCCTTGCGCTTTCGCCCACTTCGCTGAAAAAGCCGACGCCGCCTACTTTGATGGCATCGTCGGTCCAGGAATCCACTTCCTGGCCTTCGACAGAGGTGCTTACGCGGTTGCCTTTGACATCCACGGCGACGTGGTAGGGCTCATTATTGTGCATCATGATGCTGAGCGGCGTTTCCACGCGCTGCCCCCTCTTACCCCCCACCACGGCGTAATGCACCATGGCCACCACGGGCCGCAGACCGGGCTCGATGACGGTCATCTTCATGCCGTAGTAATTCTGCGGGTCGTGCGCGCGCACCGCCCAACTCATGCTCTTCTTTTCGATTTCGCCGAAGAACTCAAAATGGTAGTCGGAGAAGCTCTGCGCCGGACGATAGAGCGCCAGCTGGCCGGTTCGCACGTAACCGTCGGCATTGCGCGACCAGCCGGCCGGCAGAGTCATGGCGTTCGAACCCCACGCCTCCATGCGGCGGAAGGTATCGGTGAGCTCCACCGAGGCGCGGCTTTGGATGGCGCGGCGGACGCGGGCGATGGGTCCCTCGGGCGCTTTCGCCGCGGAATACCTGGGCGACGGGAAAGTGGCCGGCGCGGAGGTGTCTATGCCTGACGACGTGTTATTGGAACCGATGCCGCGAATGTGGGTGTTCAGGGCAAACAGCTGCCTGCTGATCTTCACGGAACCGGCGCCGAACCACATCCCCAGCCCAACGATCAGGCTCGCGGCAATCAGCTTGCCGGCCGAAAACAGGCCGGAGCGGCTGACGGACGATCTCCGCATGGCCTTGCTGATTTCGAAAATCTCCGCAAATGCCGGAGTTTTCTCCACCGGTTTGGGCGGCGCCACGCCTTCCTCGACACGCTCGAAGATCGGCCGGACAACGAATCTGGGCGCGAGAACGGCAACCTTGGGCGCGATCGATTCGAGCGATTTGACCGGCGCCATGGGTGTCCGTTGGCAGATGAAATCGGCGGTGGCCGCTTTGCCCATCGGGAATCCGCAACGGAGCAAGGCGGCAGGCGAAGCCGGCTGTTGTAGCGCGGCGGCGGTATCGAGGCGGGTAGCGTCACTACCCGGATTCGGTTCGGCCGCGGCCGGCTGGAGGGCCGGCGGTACGGCCGGGCGGAACGGTGCGGCGCGATTGCCGGTAGCGTGGTCGAGGGCGAAATTGGGCAGGCGAAGCACCTGGTCCTGGCGGCCAGACTGCTGGTACGCGGCGGCGACGACGGGCGAATCGCTTACCGGCGCGATCACTTCCGGCAGACGCTCGCCGGCCGGCGCGGCCAGATTCTTCTGCTGTCCGGCGGCTGCTCTCTCGAAAGCGCCCGTCTCGGGAGCGGCAACCGGCAAGCTGCCGGAGAGCGCCGGCTCAACGTGTGGCGCCACGAAGGAAATGACCGGTTCGGCCGTCGCCGCCGGACGCCAGTCGCCCTCCCAGTGAATCGCGGGCGGCTGTAGCGACAGGTCGGCCGGCGCCTGCAGGTTCACCTCCGCCGGAAGCGCGCCACTGAACGAAGGAATCACCTCGCGGACGGCCTCGCAAGCCGGCGCGCTGGCCATCCAGTCCTGACAGGCATCGGCAATTACCAGCGGCGGTACGAACTCCTCCACCGGTTCCGGTGCGATCGCGGCCAGGGTGAATTGCGGCAGCTGGAGCGCTTGCTGGAAGATGGGGAGCGCGCAAGGTTCGGTAGCCGCGGGGAACAGCGATTCGACAGGTTCGGCGGCAGAGCTGCTGGCGGCCTCGGCGATGCAGGCGTGGAGCACCCAATCGG
>Ga0326727_10018937_pt1 | contig 13962 bp, 13 predicted proteins | sample MB2enrmetagenome_FD_207643 | JGI IMG/M metagenome (GOLD analysis project Ga0326727, IMG submission 207643) | Lab enriched peat soil microbial communities from McLean, Ithaca, NY, United States - MB29MY | ecosystem: Environmental > Terrestrial > Soil > Wetlands > Peat | place: USA: New York... | reverse complement strand
GCACTCCCTTATCTCCGTTTGCCTGGCCTTCTTCATTGCCCATCGACCACATAAAGACGCTGGGACGATTCCGATCGCGCCGGACCAAATTGGCGAACTGGCTCAGACCCTCGGGATTGGACGACATCATGCGTGTCTCGTCGAACACGAGCATGCCCAGCTCATCGCAGGCGTCAAGCAGCTCCGGCGTGGGCGGGTTATGCGAAGTGCGCAGAGAATTGCAACCCATCTCCTGCAGCTTGCGGATGCGGTAGTACTGCACAGCATCAGGCAGGGCCGCGCCTAACCCGGCGTGGTCCTGGTGATTGCAGGTCCCTTTCAGCTTGACCGGCGTGTCATTCAGAAAGAAGCCCTTTTCCGAGTCGAAACGGATTGAGCGAATGCCAAACGTGGTCACGTATCGATCGACGGCTTCGCCGCCGGCTCTCACTTCCGTGACCAGCTGGTAGAGGTTCCGCTCCTCCAGGGACCACAGCAGCGGCCGATTGACCACGATCTCCTGCTCGTAGGTATGTTCTCCGTCTTCCGCGATGGACACTGGTTCCGTAGCCGATTTTCCCACTTCCTTGCCCGAGGGATCGAGAATGGTCGAGACCACGCGCGCACTCTGCGCCGCCTTGCCGTGGTTCTCCAATTCTGTCCGAACCGAGAGGCTCGCTTCATCTGTCCGTAACTTGGCGGACACAAAGGTGCCCCATTTTTTCACATGAACCGCGTTCGTCTTCACCAGCCAGACGTGCCGGTAGATCCCCGCTCCCTCATAGAACCAGCCGTCGCTCGAGGTGGCATCCACGCGAACCAGCAGGACGTTCCGGCCACCGGCGTTCGCAAAGTCGGTCACATCGAAGCTGAAGGGATCGTAGCCGCCGCTGTGGCGCCCAACGTAAAACCCGTTGAAGACCACCATCGTTTCCCGGTACGCGCCGTCGAATTCGAGGGTGATCCGCTTGTCGGCGTCGGCCGCGGGAAGCTCGAAGACGCGGCGATACCAACCCACGCTGGTGGCCGGATAGGTCCGTCCCAGCGGATAGAAGCCTTTGTTCTGCAGCGCGGGGTCATTCTGGAATGGTAGGTCGACCGCCCAGTCGTGGGGCAGGTCCACGCTCTTCCAGTCGCCGTCGTCAAAGGCGATTGCGCCGGCGGGAATGAAGTTCCCCGTCTTCTGGAAATTGCCGGTCCTGCCGCTTCCGAACCCAAAGTCCTTGGCCGGATCGTTGGCATCCCCGAAATGAAAGCGCCATCCGAAGTCCAGCAGCAGACGTTCCCGTCCAGCGCCGGAGATTTCCGATTCGCGCCGGGGGTTTGTGGAGAGCGGGCCGGAGCTCTCTGCGGCAACCTGAGCCGCGACGCCCATCGGGCCCAATCCCTGAGCTGCGGCCACGGCGGCCGGCGCCAGCAGGCTGGTCTTCAAAAGATCGCGGCGTGATAAGGTTTTCATTTTTCCTCCCATCAAGGTTGCCGCGGCCGGTTTGCCTTGCAGCCGCTGGGCATAGCCTCTAAGTCTTCGTTTGGAATCCAGAAACACGCAAGTATACGCCGCGCAGGCCCACCCGCGACGGATATTCATTGCGCTGTCAAGCCGCCTCGCTTACGGCGATTTCGGCTTTTTCTCCCGGATAAACTCGATCAGTTTCTGAATCTGGTCGCTGTCCAGGCGACTCTTGAAGGCAGGCATCTTGTCCGTCCCGGCCATGATGGCCTGCGCCAGCTCCGCGGCGGACCTATCCTGCACTTCCTTTGAACGCAAATCCTTGACCTGAAGCCGCGTGCCCAGCGTCGTTCCAGCGCCATCATCGCCATGGCATATGACGCAGTTCGCCTTGTAGATTCCCGCGCCTGTGTCGTCTTTTGCCGGGGCTTGCGCCGTCGCGAGCGAGCCGGCTGCTGCAATCACAAGGACCACAAGCTGTGCGGTCTTCACGCAGTTACTGGTTCCCGCTGTTCGTAAACGCACGGTCACTCCTGACCCGCCCTCCACATCTCTAACTGCCGATAACTGTTCCAGCTGCTCAGGCAGCTTACCTCTCGCGCAAGTTATACGCCTGGCACTGGAGGGCACCCTGGAAACTCAAGGAGATAAGAGTTCCCGATATAGCCCAGATATTGGATGCCGATCTTGCTGGTAAAAAAACCGTCCGAAGTCATGTTGCGTAGCATGGAAAAGAACGCCACGCCCTGGCTCAGGCTTTCGTCCGTGGCCGCGTTCTTGCGATAGGCGATTAGATCGAGAATCTCTTTCCTTTGTTGTGGCGTGCAGTCGAGATACACCCTGCCATAACGGTCAGTACACATTGAGTCAAGCCATACAAGACCGCCTCCCAGCTTCAACTGGTATTCCGGGTTTTCACTGGTGAGCAGGTCGATAAACTCCGGAGCACCCGCCTCGATCGCGCCCCCCGAATCCGCATCGGCGGGGATGATGGTCTCGCACAGCGATTGCAACGTCCTGTACAGATGGCCGGTAAAATATTTCGGGACATACCCGCCTGCCTTGGCGTCGGCCTTCTCAGCTTGAATAAGGCTGTGGGCATATGCGGCAGCTTCTAGCGGTATGGCGCGCAAAACCGAGCCCACCGCCGCCCCCATGCTCAGCGACTTCAATACGTTGCGCCGTGTGACTGGATCTGGCAGCATAGTTTGCGCTCTAAAGCTCTCCTTTTTTGGCCTGCTCGAGCAGATACTCTGACGTTCTCCACGACAACGCCATGATGGTCAGTGTTGGGTTTTTGTCAGGATTGGTCACAAACGGCGCAGCGTCGGCGACAAAGACATTTCTTACATCGTGAGCCTGGCAGTTCCTGTTCAAGACCGACGTTTTCGGGTCGTTCCCCATGCGCACCGTGCCTAATTCGTGAATGATCTCGCCACCCTCGGAGATGCTGTTCGAGGTTGCTCCTCGCCGCCGGCCGCCGGTGACCGTTCCTCCCGCAGCCTCTATGATGGAGCGGAATGTCTCTTGCATATCTTGCGCCATCTTGATTTCGTTCTCGCCCCACTGCCAATGAAAACGCAGAACGGGAATGCCCCACTTATCCACCACGTTGGGATCGATTTCGCAGTAGCTCTTCTCGTTGGGGATCATTTCGCCGCGTCCGCTGAATCCTATGTGCGTGCCATAGGAACTGTGGCACTTCTGTTTCAGCGAGGTCCCATACCCTTCATGCTCAGCGCATACGCCGTCGAAGCCGCCCACGCCGGGCATGCCGCGTCCGCCGCCAAACTCGATGTGATAGCCGCGCAGGAATTCGTTCTTCTGCCCGAAGCGCCACCAAGGCATGTACATGTGCATGCCGCCTACGCCGTCATGGTTGTGCGCCGGCATACCCTCGAGTTGCGGAAAGTGGCCGGCCAGACTGCTGCCGACCGAATCGGTGAGATAGCGGCCGACCACTCCCGAAGAATTTGCCAATCCGTCGGGAAAGGCCGGCGAACGTGAATTCAGCAGCAGTCGCGCCGACTCGCAGGCGCTGGCCGCTATCACAAAGGCTTTGGCATATATTCGCTGCTCGCTCCGCGTTGCCTTGTCGATGTACGAAACCGCCTCCGCTTTGCCACTCTTGCCCATCACGATCTCGCGGGCCATGGCGTTGGCAATCATGGTGAAGCGACCCGTTGCCTGCGCGGGCGGAATCATCACCTGGCTGGAGCTGAAGTTGGCTGCGCTGATGCATCCCCGGCCGCACTGCGCGCAGTAGTGGCATGCGGGGCGTCCATTCAAGGGTTGCGTCAGGATCGCAAGGCGCGACGGAATGCAGGTGATGTGCAGGCTGTCGCAGGCCTTCTTGATGATCGTTTCTGTGCAGCGCGGCTTAGGCGGCGGCAGGAATACGCCATCGGGAGAATTGGGAACATTCTCCCTTGTCCCGAACACGCCGATATACGATTCGACCTTGTCGTAATAAGGCGAAAGCTCGCCGTAGGTGATGGGCCAGTCGTCGCCCATTCCGTCGGTGGAGCGCGCCCTGAAATCCGCGGGACCGAAGCGTAGCGATATGCGCCCCCAGTGGTTCGTCCGGCCGCCTTCAATGCGCGACCGGAACCAGCGGAAGTTCGAGCCCGGCGCCGTGGTGTAAGGCTCGCCCTCGATCTCCCAGAATCCGTTGGGAGCCAGAAACTCATCGTTGAACTGGAACCGCCCTCCGCCTGCGACGCCCACGCCGCGGTGGGCAAGCTCGTAGGGCCACACATGCTCCTTGAAGTCCTTGTCAGGATTGAGCCGCGGTCCCGCCTCCAGCATCACCACGTTCAGTCCGCCCTCGGTCAGCACTTTGGCGGCGGTTCCGCCGCCAGCGCCGGATCCGATGATGCAGACGTCGTAAACCTTTCGGGACGGGTTCAGATTTGGCATCCACACTCTCCATCGGCGAAGTCGTCCTGGGAAGCGGCTGCGTCCCGCGCCCATACGGTTGCCTGCGACGGCTCACCCGCAGGCATCATTCCACATTCAAGTGGTAACGCTCATTCTTGCTTTTCCGGCAACGAACCAATATATCGTCCGGTTGCCGCTGCTTGCCATTCCTTTTTTCCCTGTCTCAAGGCCAACAACGCCGACTTCCCGGCCAGATAGCTTGCCGAAGCGGCGAAGTGTCGCGATTTGAAGATTCCAAGTCTATGATCGGACTATGCAGAACAGCACTAAACCAATCCCCATGTTGGATCTTCACGTGCACCTGAAGGGCGGACTCACGCTCGAACAGGCGCTGGAGCGATCGCGCCTTGACGGAATTCAATTCGGAATTGCCGTGAATTGCGGCAAGGGCTTTCCGGTTCAGAACGATGCGGCCGCCATCGAATTCTGCCGCAGCCTGAGGGGCCAGCCCGTCTATATCGGCATGCAGGCGGAGGGCCGGGAGTGGACCAATATGTTCTCTCAAGCGGCCGCCGCGGAGTTTGACTACATTTTCACCGATGCCATGACCTGGACCGACGATCATGGCCGTCGCATGCGGCTCTGGATCGCGGAGGAAGTCGGCACCATTGAAGATCCTGAAGGTTTCATGGATACGCTGGTGGCGTGCACCGTGGAGATCCTTGAACATGAGCCGATCGACATCTTTGTGAATCCCACGTTTCTTCCCGCATCGCTTGCGAACGACTATGACCGGCTCTGGACCAACGACCGTATGACCAGAGTCATCGAGGCCGCGGTCCGGAACGGGGTGGCGATCGAGCTGAACGATCTTTATCATTTGCCGGGGAAGAAGTTTGTGCTCATGGCGAAGGCCGCGGGGTGCAAGTTTACGTTGGGAACTAACAACACCGGCCCACACGACCTGGGACGTTCTGAGTACGGGCTGCGGACAGCGGCGGAGTGCGGCCTTACCGGCGATGACTTCTTTGTCCCCGGCAAAGCCGAGCCAAGAGCGGCGGTGCGCAAGGCCGCGGCTTTCCATTCCTGATCGGCTGCGCGTTTATTGCCTGCCCCGTACGAATCGCCCAATGGCGCAGGCTTCTTGCCGGCTCCAGCTATTGCGGTGCATATTTCGCCGCGTAGCGACGGATCATTGCCTGTTGTTCGCTCACCAAGCCGAAGGTGTCCACTCCTCCTTGTCCCTCGTATTCGCTCGAAATCCAGCCATCGTATCCAGACTCCACGAGCACCTTGACCACCTCTTCAAAGCGCACGTCCGGCTCCTCGCCGTCCTTCATGCTGAAGAACTTCCCGTGGATATGAATCACGTGGGGGAGGATGTCCTTCAACTCCTCCGGATCAGATTGGCCAAACGATCCCCAGATCATTTCGATATTAGCGATGTTCTGCTTGCGCAGGCCCATCTTGAGCAATTCTGCGAGCGCGTCATGATCCGGCGTCTTTGCGTTCCACAACGTAATGGCACGTTGCACCAGTTCTTCGCCGACTCCTGCCGCGCGCGTGGCGGCCAACCGGAAAGCGGGAATGCTGCGCGCGAAAATACCGGTATCGGGGATCAGGCCAAGCCAGGGGGAGCCGATCCGCTCGATCTGCTCAAGCAGTGCCTGGGTCCTGGCTGACTTGATCATCAACGGCACGTGCAGTTCGTAACCCAGCTTCAAGTTGAGCCTCTCCGCCCAGGGCAACAGCCGTTCAATCACGGAGAAGGAGAAGTATTGCAACCGCGCGATGGTGAAGCCAAGTTTCGCCGCCGATTTGAGTTGCGGAACGATGTAATCTACCATTTCATCGGGATTGAGATCGCGGTCCTTCAGCATAAACGGGTCCGCATAGGTCCCGTACGAAGTAGGCGTCAAGCCCCAACGCTCAACCGAGCTCTTGAACAGGCGCTCGAATTCGTCCGTGAGATAAGGATAGCCGCGTTGGTGGGCAGGCCCCACGATCTCGAGGCCTCCGCCCAGGACACTCGTAAGCTGGAAAAGATCTTCGAGCGACCACTTGTAAGTAATGTACTCAGAGGTGAAGCTGTGCAGCGTGACACCGAGCTTCAGGTTAGCTTTTGCCGTCATAACACTTTCTCCTGGTCCTGATGGTTGTGCTTACTCCGCGACAAGCGTCGCGCCCGCCGGATGATAGAACGAAAAGCGTCCAGCCGTTACGTAGGGCTCGACGGTGATCAAGGTTGCTTCCACTCGGTGGTTACCCTCCGTCAAGGGACTTTTGCTGGGGACGAACAGCGTCGCCGGGTCCAGGATGAACCACCACACATGACTCAATGCCGCCAGCTCTTCGATCTTGTGGCTATAGCCATTCAGGGTCAGCACAATGGTGGCGGGATCGATCTCATCGCCGTCGACCTTCAGCAGCACGCCCTCAATGCAGGAAAGCGGCAGTGCGCGGTAGCTGGTCAAATTGACTCCCAGCTCATAGCCTGGCACGCCATTGCGCGCCACGTTCCGGATTGGCTCCTGGCGCAGAAACGACCTCGGCTTTCCGGTGTGTGCCAGGATCGCGCGCACGCCTGCCGGCAAATCTTGTTCGGCAATCGTTGGACTTGGTTGGTTCGGCAAGTTCTTCCTTCCTTTCGCGAATCAGAATCTTTCCTCTGATAATTCTGTCTATATCTGACACCAAGGGGATATTGGACCGGCATGAATCAGAGTCGATATTGCAATAACACCAACGCGCAACTTGAAGCCTTCGTCGAACTGGTGGGTTGCAAAGATGCGGAGTCAGTCGCGCAGTGCCTTGGCGACGCAGTGCGGACCACCGGCGCTCCTGCGTAGCCTCGCGGTCCGGTTGACATTTATGCTGGACTCAAACTCGAAGGATTCCGAACTCAGCAGGAACAGGCTTACGATCCGCCCCAGGTCGTCGATGAACTGGTTCCACTGCGAGCCGTCGTTGGATGGCGTCACCGTATCCAAGTCCAGGTGCTTGGCGATGGCCGCATAGGTCAGGTTGAAGCAGAAGCCGACGGCATGTTCCGGTTCGGGATGACTGAACTCCTCTGCATGCTTCAGAAGGAGGGACTGAAACCTCGCGGCCAGGCGGGCGTGGGCTCTCTTGCCCTTTTTCATGATGACCGGATCCACTAACTCACGCGAGATGAGGGCCCGCAGAATGGGCGCGTGCCTGCGAAGAAACTCGGCCATTTCACGCACGAGGAACCGGATGAGTTTGGCGGGCTCAACATCATTCCATTTGGCTGGATCGAGGATCGATTCCATCTCCGCATCCAGCCTGGCCAGCACATGATCCTGCACCGCGTGAAAGAGATCGTCCTTGCTCCTTACCCGGCAGTAGATTGAGCCGATCGAAGTGCGCGATTGCTTGCTTACCTCATGCAGTGTAAAGCCCTTGTACCCATGCTCCTTCAACAACTCCTCGGCGGTATCCAGAACACGCTCGAACGAGGCCCGGCTCCGATCCTGTTTGGGTACGTTGATCGAGGTTCTGACGCGAGCGGGCATCGCTTTGGCCGGTTTCGAGTTCAGCATAGCACGCAGTCTCCGTTCCTCGTGTTCAGATAACTCACCAGATCCTCGTTGACATCGGACGTCAAGCGAAAGGCGCACCGCTCCCTGCGGATCAGTGCGCCTTCATCCCTCGCCCTGGAGAGTCAGCGTCTTTTTGTCTTTGCCGGTTGTGAGGACCGGAACATAGGAGACGCGAAGGATTTCCACGACGCTGACTTCGTGTGGACCGTGTGTGAGCCCACCTGCCAGCGGCACCGTCAACTGAGCCACTTCGCCCATTTCCCAGCGCTCGTTGTACTCCGTCTCCATCTGCTTGTAGGTGAAGGTGCGGCCGCGCACTGTGAACAGATTCTCTTCGCGCGGAAACTGCCGGCCATCCACAGTGACATCGAAACCCTCAATCATCGACAGTCCCAGGCCGCGATAGTAGGCGATCCGGACTTCAAGTTGAAATCCAATGATCTTGCCACCTTCCGCGACATTGCGGAAGCCATTTTCGCCAATCACATACTTGTCAAACATCGCATTCTCCGTCTACGGTTGCTCGCCGATCAGTTTGCTCAGCATGTGCTGATGACGCCGCACCTGCTCCACGCTGTCTACCGGGAAGGCATCCTGCAAGTGCCGGTTCCCCTCGTATTCGCTGGAGATGTAGCCGTCATACCCGGCCTCGGCCAGCGTGGGCACGATCGCGTCATACGGAATGCTGAACTCGCGGCCGTCTTCTGTCATCTCGTAGAACTTACCGTGGATGTGCCGCACCGCCCCGATTACATCGCGCAGCTTGCGGGGATCGGAGGAAACAAAGTGACCCACCGTCCGCGCCAGTCCAATATCTTCTGCATTGCCGCCTGACTTCTCCACCTCTTCGGGAAGCGAATGCAGACCCTCATGGCGGTCGTAGCGTTCCACGATCATGCGAACTAGATTCTCATGCGCGCCATTGCGCAGGAATCTCTCGTAGATGACACGCGGAAAGCGCTCCACAAAAATGCCCATATCCGGAACCAGACCCAGCTTGTCAGTTCCCACACGGTAGGCCACTTCCAGATGCTTCTGAATCCACTCGTGGTCGATGTACCAGGGCGAATGCACTTCGACACCCAGCCAGATTCCGTGGTCAGCGGCGATGGGCGCGCAGCGTTCCATAAGCTCCGGCGAGCAGATGACCAGCATGCGGACGCATTTCGCTCCCAAGCGCGCGGCGTGCTTGATGTCGCGCGTCACTTCGGCCACCTGCTCGTCGAGCGACAGAAGCCGATGCTTGTACTTCTTGGTGTCGAGAAAGGCGTCGTGGCAGGTGGGTGTGACGCCGTAGAGGCGCATCCATTCGTGCCACTGCTCATAAAACGCATCCGAGAGCTTTGGATAGCCGGGCATCATCTGTTCCGCCAGGGTCTCGATGCCATAGGCTCCCATTGCCGCCGAGACGGCAACACACTGCTCCAGCGACAGCTTGCGCAGGTAGAACTCCTCCTGGTAGCTGTATAGACTTACACCTCGTTTGATTTTGCTCATCGCTTCACCATCGTTTTCCGTTCTTTCGTTGCGGGGCCGGCGCACTTGCTGGCCCAGGAACCTGCGATTCGAACTCAGACTGGCTCAACCTGGGCAGTCCCATCCAGTTCGTGCATCTCCGCTGCCAGTTTCGAACGCGCATTCAAGTCGGCCACAATCTGCGGATGGAGCCGGTCCAGTTTGTAAAACGCGATGCAGGCGATCTGCAGCACCATGATGGCGATCGGGGCACCATAGTAAACGCTGCGGATCGCTCCAATCGCGGAGCTTGAGGGGTGGAGCGCATCAAATCCGGCCCAGGCCAGGACATACGCCACCAGGGACGTGCCCGTGGCCATTCCGATCTTGGTGGCGATGCTGACCGAGGAGTACACCAGCCCGTCGTTGCGCATACCGAAAAGCCACTGCTGGTGATCCACTGAATTGGCCGCCATGGCGTAGATCGAGGTGGTGCACGGCCCAACCGAGAGTGCCGCCGCCAGCGTGTAGACCGCCAGAAAGGCCCAGACGTTGCCTTCAAGCAGGGGCAGGATCGCCAGCAGGACAATCGACGCCGTGAGTAGAACAACGATTCCGCTTCGAATGCCCATTCGCCTGAAGTACGCCGGCGCCAGAGGCGCCACGCAGAGCGAAGTAATGGAGAGAATCGGAAGCAGTACCGAGATCAGCTTTGGTTGATGCAGAACCTGGATGCAGAAGAAGGCGGTGGAGGCAATCAGCGCGCCCAGCCTCATCAGCATGAAACAGCCAAAGCTGAAGGTGACCTGCCAGGAGCGATTGCGCGCCAAGTTGAGGAAAGCCTTGCCCAGCGCGCCCTTTTGTTGGCTGAAGGGATCCCGGTACCGTTCCTTGCAATTCGCAAAAACGACCAGGAAAAGCGTCGACAGAAGGAACGCGAAGATGGCTGCAGCGCAGGCGAAGCCTTCTTCCCGGTTGGCGCCGAAGAGCGAGACGATCGGCATGGTTAGTCCGGTAGCCAGGAACGTGCCGGCCGAGGAGCCAATGGTGCGGAGACTGCTTAACTGCATTTTCTCGTTGGCCTGCCGCGTCATCAGGGGCATCAGCGTGCCATACGGAATGCTTATCGCGGCGTAGAACAGCTCCACAAGGATCAGCGTCACATAGGCGTAAACGACCTTCGCGGCAACCGAATAAAAGGGCGATAGGAAGAGCAGAAAAGACAGCACGCCCATCGGAATGGCGCCATAAAGCAGATAAGGACGCGCCTTGCCAAAACGGCTGTTGGTACGGTCCACCACGATTCCAATCAGAGGATCCAGGAATGCGCTCATCACCATGGACACCAGCATCAGGGTGCCGGCCATGGCGACCGGAATCAGGGCGACATTCACATAGAAGTAGAGCAGGAAACCGGAGATCATGTTCCAGGAGAGATTGGACGCCAGGTCTCCCAGGCCATAGCTGAGCTTCTCTCTTCGACTGAGTCCGACATCCGTCATAGCGCGTCCCAGGGTTGGAGCGGCACTGCGGATCGTCCGTGATAAGTGCCGTTATGCTCAGAATAAGAACAAGAATTCTAAACATTGTTATGTGTTTCATATCGAATGGCAAGCTGTCAAGGGATTTCTAATTGGCGGCGCTATGATCAAGCTAAAATACTCAGAATAATATGAATAATGACACTGTGGAATAACCGAAACCAATGTAATGAGGCGGATTTCCACCGCTGGACATGTGCAGGATCTCAGTCCAAGACCGTCATTCAAAATCAACTCTTGACAAAAATAAGAATTAATATTCTTATTTCGATGTGCATGGAAAGCGAGTGCGGATGCTCTTCCACTGCCGGGCACCCGGTTAGCCGGCACAAAAAGGAGAAATCGACGTGGATAAACTCAAAATTGGCATCGTCGGCTGCGGCGGCATCGCTGAAATGAAGCATTTTCCCGCCCTGGCCAAGCAGAAGCAGCGCGTTCAACTCGTCGGCTTTTGCGACATCGTGGAATCCCGCGCCGAGGACGCCAAGGGGCGCTTTGGCGACCCGGGGTCCACTCACTGCACCGACTACCGCAAGCTGCTCGACGACCCATCGATCGATGTCGTCTACGTGTTGACGCCTAATGTCTCCCACTCTGAAATCACAGTGAACGCGCTCGATGCCGGCAAGCATGTGCTATGCGAGAAGCCCATGGCCCCTACAACAGCGGACGCGCAGGCCATGCTCGATGCCGTCAAGCGCACAGGGAAGAAGCTGACCATCGGCTACCAGAACCGCTTCCGCACCGATTCGCAAATCCTCCATCAAGCCTGCCGTGCCGGCGATCTGGGCGATATCTATTTTGCGAAAGCGCATGCTGTCCGGCGCCGCGGCGTACCTACCTGGGGCGTCTTTCCTGACAAGTCAAAGCAGGGCGGCGGGCCGCTGATCGACCTGGCGACGCATGCCCTGGACCTGGCTCTGTGGATGATGGACAACTACCGGCCCGCGCTGGTGATGGGCACCACTTTTGAGAAGATGCGGGACAAGTTCGACGGAAACTGGTTTGGCCGCTGGGACCCCAAGACCTTTGAGGTTGAGGACTCCGCTTTCGGCTTCGTGAAGATGCAGAATGGCGCCACCATTTTCATTGAGGCGGCGTGGGCGCTGAATGTTACCCGCTCACGCGAAGGGCAGATCACGTTGTGCGGCACAGAAGCTGGCGCGGAACTGGTCGGCGATGGCGCTGCCGCGCCCAATTCCTCGATCCATTCCGGCGAGGTGATTTTCAACCAGATCAAGTACAACCAGCAGTTGGAACTGGCGCCGACGCCGGTATCGCCGATGGTCAAGGCGCATATGGGTGATCACGGACCCAAGGTAGGCGATGCCGAGCTGGATGCATGGCTCGATGCGTTGATCAACGATACTGAGCCCTACGTCAAGCCTGAGCAGGCGTTTGTCGTGACGCAGATTCTCGACGCTATCTACAAGTCGGCGGCCGAGGGCCGCGCCATTCAGTTGTAGTTGCTGCGCGCGCCTGCGGCGCGCGTCGAGTTACTTTGGCCCTTGTCGCCGCTCGCGCACAAGTCTCAATCCCTCCTGCGCCTTCGCATTGCTTCGGTCGCAGGCAAGGACTGATTGGAAGTCCCGCTGGGCATCGTCGAGCTTTCCACCGTGCAGGCTGTTCTCGGCCCGCGCGAGCATCCTCGGGATTCCGGCGGAACTGAGGTCGCACGCGACTGTAGACTGCTTTTCGCCGGATGTATCTTCCGTCTGTCCCTTGGGGTGAGCCTTTGAGGCATCCGGTCCAGGAGGGTTGGGTATTGGAGCTTCCGGCTTCTGTTGCTGAGTTGCGGGAGTTGGCGACGATGCAGGTGGGGCTGGCGATGGCCCCGGTGTCACAACCGTCATTTGCGGCACCGGAGTGGGCGGGGTTGCCGGAGTTTGCCGGTGGAACGCAATTGCGGCCAGGCCGGCTGCGCACAGGAGCGCTGCCGCGGACGCGCCCCAGATGAGCCATTTTGAATTCCACCGCGAATGCGCGGTGTCTCCATCGGCACGATTCTGGCTTGAATGCCCCAACGCCGCCGTGCCATGAGAATCGCCCTTGGCGTCTGCCGCTGGCTCCTTCAATGGGACGCCGCGGCCTTGCTCAATGAGCTGACGAAACGAAGTCTGTTCGTCCGCAATGGAAGCCGACTCTGCTTCAGGGCGGCGCCAAAGGAGCGCACGGATGTCAGACCTGGCCGTCGGTTCGGTCTCCAGGCCGGGCAAATCGTCCAGAACGAGACATGCCTTTTCGTCCAGCAGAATCTTGCCCGGAGCAGCCTGCTCAACGAGGAACAGGGCATCGAGCACGCCCTCGCGCTGCAAGTCCCCGCTGGCCTTGACCAGGACCGCTGACGCCAGACCTGCGAATCGGTCAATTTCCAACAGTCCCTGAAAAGCCCATTGCAGGCGGCGTGCTGTCAGGACTCCCGCTGGAGTGCCGGAAAAAGTGGCAACGAGAATCTGGCCGCGGCTATAGACCACATCGCCCCCTGACGTGGCAACCAAATCTGCCGTCAGACAGGCAGCCACGTTCAGTTCCTGGGAAAAGAACTCCATCGGCGGATCACCCTCGCGGTTGATCCACACACGGATGATGGCGACGGCTCCTGCAGAATTGAGTTTCACCGCATCCAATGCAAGGGTTTGCGTGGCTATCCGGTCCAGAGCCCGATCATGCTGCAACTCGTTCATGTTTTGTATCGATAGTACTTTACGCCCCGGCGCGAAGGCACGCAAAAACGATTGCGCCTCACGGTGGGAGATGGTAGTTTAACAGCAACGGTGCGGGTCAGCCAGTTGAATGCGCGGTTTTCTAAGCGTCTCCCCAACGACGCCGAAGACCCCATGATGAAATCCGCACATGGCTTTCTGAAAGTAGTTTTGCGATCGAGGGCAGCGAGCGGAAAGCGGCCTATTCGGTTCGTGAATCTGGGGATATCATGGCATCGCTTGCAGTTATGAATGTAGTAGCACCCCCGCAAAGCTCTCTGTGCAAAGCGATATTGCTGGGACTGCTCGGGCTGGGATGCTGTGTCCCGGCGGCCTCGGCTAAGGAACCCTCACTAACTGCCATCGAGCTGTACGACGCGTCAGCCGGCGCA
>Ga0326727_10018935_pt1 | contig 13964 bp, 16 predicted proteins | sample MB2enrmetagenome_FD_207643 | JGI IMG/M metagenome (GOLD analysis project Ga0326727, IMG submission 207643) | Lab enriched peat soil microbial communities from McLean, Ithaca, NY, United States - MB29MY | ecosystem: Environmental > Terrestrial > Soil > Wetlands > Peat | place: USA: New York... | reverse complement strand
GCTCGCACGAAGGCTGCTGGTCGGCGTCGAGTCGGGCGCGGGCGCGGCCAGGGGCGCGGTTTTCGGGACGTCGCTGGTCGCGACACGGGGCGCGTCGGCCGCGTCGACAGCGTCATGAGCCGGCTTCTTCGCCTTCTCATGCTTAATCAGCGCGGGGTCGTCGTCGCGCGAGTCGGCGGCCGCGACGCGCTTCGTCTTCTCATCGGCCGGCGGCGCGCCGCCGGCGTTGTAAACCGGGACGACGAGCCGCATGCCGTCGTGGACCTCGGCGGGGCTCGACAGGCCGTTCGCTTTTAGCATCGCCGCCGGGGGCACGCCGTAGCGGCGCGATAGACTGTCGAGGCTGTCGCCGTTTGCGACGACGATCGGCGTTCCGCCGACCGGGCTCCAGCCGGCGACGGCGCCGCGTTGGATGCGGCCGGGGGCGGCCGGCTCGGCCGGCGGCGCGGCGGCGACGGCGACCGGGGCGGGAGCGGCGGCGTATTGAGGGCTCGGCGCCAGAGGCGCGGAAGCGACCGCCGACGTCGGCGCCGCGGCGTCGTTGGACGCGGTCGCGAACGGGTTGGAGAACGGACTGTCGGAATTGTCGCTAAATCGGGTCGCGTCGGCCGAGCATCCCGAAAGCCAAACGCCCACCGCCGCGGTCAAGGCCAACTTGACGGCGCCTCGACCGACGCCCAACGCTGCGAACTCACTCATCGGCTGAACCCACTCGACGCCGCCAACCTCCCTGACATTGCCCCGATTGTGTTAAGAGAACGTTTAAGATGAAGGCGTCGCGAGGGCCGCGGCGCGTCAAAGGGCGCGCGAAAGGCCGGCGACCAGGGGCGTGAGCGCGCGCGCCGCGCCGCACGCCTCGGCGACGATTTCGCCCCCCGGCGCGCGCCGCAGACGCAGGATGCGCTGCCCGCCCGCGCCGGGGTCGGCGACCGCCGCGACCAGCGCGCCGCCCTCGGCGAGAAGATCGGTCAGCGGCGTGGCCGGCCGTTCGAGCAAGGCGTGGACGAGGACGCCGTCGAAACGTTCGCCGCCCGGCGCGAAGGCGAGCGCGTCGGCCCAGGCGACCCGCACGTTGGCCAGGCCGAAGGCGCCCAGCCGCGCGGCGGCCTCGAGCGCGAGCGTCTGGATTCGCTCGAGCGAGACCACTTCCGCCGCCAGTTGCGCGAGCAGCGCCGCCGCGTAGCCGGAGCCGGTCCCCACCTCCAGCACCCGCGCGCCCGGCGCCGGCGCCAGCGCCTCGATCATCGCCGCCACCACCGACGGCGGCGGCGCGGTCTGGCCGCAGCCGATCGGCAGCGCGATGTTGCGCGCGGCGATGTCGGCGTAGCGCTGCGGCATGAACAGCGCGCGCGAGGCGCGCTCCAGCGCCCTAAGCAGCCTGAGGTCGCGGATGCCGCGCGCGCGCAGGCGCATCATGAACTGGGCCCGCTCCTCGGCCTCGGGGCCCGCCATCGCGCCGTCCTCGTCCCCCTGCGCCGGCATCGCTCATCGGCTCCCGAACGCCTTGGCGTAGCGTCGCCGCGTCGCCTCGTCGGTGAGGTCGAGCCGCAGCGGCGTGATCGACACCTTGCGCGCCGCGAGCGCCTCGATATCGCTGCCCTCGCCGGGAGGAAAGCCGCCGCGGCGGAACATCAGCCAGAAATAGGGTATCGCCCGCCCGTCTCGCCGCTCCTCGATCTGCATCAGCTCGGTGTCGCGCTGACCCTGCACGGTGGCGGCGACGCCGGCGACTTCGGCGGCGGCGCAGGCGGGGAAATTGACGTTGACCAGCACGCCGTCGGGCACGCCGACGTCGAGGATGCGGCGAATGATGTCGGGCCCCAGCGTCGTCGCGCAATCCCAGTTGGGCTTGTCGCGGCCCTCGCGGCCGTCGTAGGCCTGCGACAGGGCGATCGACGGCACGCCGATCAGCGCGCCCTCCATCGCCGCCGCGATCGTGCCGGAATAGGTGACGTCCTCGGCGACGTTCTGGCCGCGGTTGACGCCCGAAAGGATGAGATCGGGCCGCGCGTCGGCGAACAGCCGGCGCACCCCCATGATGACGCAGTCGCTCGGCGTGCCCTGCACGGCGAAGCGGCGCGGGCCGATCTCGCGCAGGCGCAGCGGGTTGTTGAGCGACAGCGAATGGGCGACGCCGGACTGGTCGCTTTCGGGCGCGACGATGACGACGTCTTCGGACAGGCGGCGCGCGATCCCCTCCAAGACCTTGAGGCCCGGCGCGTGAACGCCGTCGTCGTTGGTGAGCAAGATGCGCATGGACCGCCTTTCCTCGCCCGGCGCGGCCGGGCCGCCCGTTCTAGCGCGCCGCGACGATTCGCGCGACGCGGCGCCCGCGCGGACGCCGTTTGCTTGCGCCGGCGACGCCGCGGCCGGTCAAGGCGCGAAGCCGCGAGCGTCCCCCTCACGGCGCCGCGTCGATGCGCGCCAGCCCGCGCATATAGGGCCGCAGGACTTCGGGGATGGTCACCGAGCCGTCGGGGTTCTGGTAGTTCTCCAGCACCGCCACCAGCGCGCGCCCGACCGCGACGCCGGAGCCGTTGAGGGTGTGGACGAAGCGCGTGCGCTTGGCGTCGGCCGCCTTGCAGCGCGCGTTCATTCGCCGCGCCTGGAAATCGCCGCACACGGAGCAGGAGGAAATCTCGCGGAAACGCCCCTGCCCCGGCAGCCAGACCTCGATGTCGTAGGTCTTCTGCGAGGCGAAGCCCATGTCGCCCGCGCAGAGCACGATAGTGCGGAAATGCAGGCCGAGCCGCTTCAACACTTCTTCGGCGCAGGCGGTCATGCGCTCATGCTCGGCGAGCGACTGCTCCGCCGTGGCGATCGACACCAGCTCGACCTTCTCGAACTGGTGCTGGCGGATCATGCCGCGCGCATCCTTGCCCGCCGCCCCCGCCTCGGCGCGGAAGCACAGGGTGCCGGCGGCGAAGCGCAGCGGCAGCGTCGCCTCGTCGACGATGCTCTCGCGCACGAGGTTGGTCATCGGCACTTCGGCGGTGGGGATGAGCCAGAAACCGTCGCCCGCCGCAAACTGGTCCTCGCGGAACTTCGGCAGCTGCGCCGTGCCGAACATCGCCGCGTCGCGCACCAGGACCGGCGGGTTGATCTCCTGATACCCGTGCTCCTGCGTGTGCAGGTCGAGCATGAACTGCAAGAGCGCGCGCTCCAGCCGCGCCAGCGCGCCCTTCAGCACGACGAAGCGCGAGCCGGAGAGCTTCGCCGCCGCGTCGAAATCCATCAGCCCGAGCGCCTCGCCGATCTCGAAATGCTCCTTCGGCTTGAAGCCGGCGGGGAACTTCGGCGGCGCGCCCCAGCGGCGGACCTCGACGTTGTCGTTCTCGTCCTTGCCGTCGGGAACCTCGGCGAGCGGCGCGTTGGGGATCGCCGCGAGCTCGACGTCGAGCCTCGCGCCGGCGTCTCTTTCCGCCGCTTCGAGCTCGGGCAGCACCGACTTGAGGCCCGCGACCTCCGCCTTGAGGTCCTCAGCCGCCTGCAGGTCCTTGCGCGCCATCGCCGCGCCGATCTCTTTCGAGGCGGCGTTGCGCCGCTCCTGCGCCTTCTGCAACTCGAGGATGGCGGCGCGCCGCTTGTCGTCGAGGGCGATCAGCGATTCGGCGCAAGGCTTCAGGCCGCGCCGCGCCAGCGCCTGGTCGAAGGCCTGCGGATTGTCGCGAATCGCCTTGATGTCGTGCATGAATTCACCCGAGTGGCGGCGCTGGAGCGGCGCGGCGGCCGGTCGCCGGAAAAAGCCGAGGCCAGCCCATTAGCAGATGCGCGCCGCAAAGCCCAAGCGCGGCGGCATCGGGCGGCGCGGCTCAGGTGTTGGCCTTTTCGGCCGCCTCGCGGCGCTTCTCGACGAAGCGCACCGCGATCACCGAGCCCTCGTAGAGAATGAGCAACGGCAGCATCAGCGACGCCATGCTCAGCAGATCGGGCGGCGTCAGGACCGCCGCGAGGCCGGTGACCGCGACGATGGCGTAGCGCCGCATGCGGGAGAGATAGGCGGAGCTGACGACGCCGATCCGCCCGAGCAGCGTCAGCACCACGGGGAGCTGGAACGCCGCGCCGAAGGCGAGGATCAGCGTCATGATCAGCGACAGGTACTCGCTGACCTTCGGCAAGAGCTCGATCGTCGCCTCGCCCGGGGCGTTGACCTGCTGCAGCGACACCGAGAAACGGATCAACAGCGGCATGACGACGAAGTAGACGAGCAGCGCGCCGAGGGCGAAGAAGATCGGCGCGGCGACGAGATAGGGCAGGAACGCCTGCCGCTCGTGCTTGTAGAGGCCCGGCGCGACGAACTTGTAGATCTGCGCCGCGATGATTGGAAAGGCGATGACGGCGGCGCCGAACATCGACAGGCGGATGTTGGTGTAGAACTGCTCGAGGAAATGGGTGGCGATCAGCGTCGCCTTCTCCGCGCCGACCACCCGCACGTAAGGCTCGGTGAGGATGTTGTAGATCGAGCGTGAGAAATAGAAGCAGACGAGGAACGCCGCCAAGAAGGCGTAGAGCGAACGGATCAGCCGCGCGCGCAGCTCGATGAGATGATCCATCAGCGGCGCTTTGGTGGCGTCGATGTCTTCGGCCGTCATTCCGCCGCGTCCTTGGCGACCGCCGCGGCGGCGGCCGGCGGTTCAGCCTTCTCGCTTGCGGCGGCGGCGACAGGCTCGGTCTCGGCCGCGGGCGCGCCCTCCGCATGCGGCGCGTCGTTCAAGGCGATCGCGGAGACGCCGACTTCCTTCGGCGCCTCCACGGCGTGGGTGATTTCCTGCCGCACCGCCATCGCCGGATCGAACGCCGCGTCCTTGGCCGAGCGTTCGAAATCGCTCAGCTCGTTCTTGACGTTGGCGAGCTCATTCTTGACGCTGTCGAGCTCCGCCTCGCGCATCGCCTCCGCGAACTGGCCCTGGAACTCGGCGGCCATGCGCCGCATCTTGGCCATCGCTTGGCCGACGGCGCGCATCACCCGCGGCAGATCCTTCGGCGGGATCACCACCAGGGCGACGATGCCGAAGATCAGCAGCTTCTCGAAGTCGAAATCGAACATGTGGCGTCCCGGCCACAGGAAAACTCACGCTCGCGCGCGCCGCCGCGCCGCGCTCGCCCGGCGCACGCTTCAGTTGACCTTCTTGACGTCGTTCGCGTCGGCGTCGGCGGCGGACTGGTTCTCTAAGCCGCGCGGCGCCGCAGGCTTCGCCTCCGCCGCGTCGTCGGCCAGGCCCTTCTTGAAGGCTTTGACGCCTTTGGCGACGTCGCCCATGATGTCGGAAATCTTGCCTTTGCCGCCGAACAGCAGCAGCACGACCGCCACGATCACCATCCAGTGCCAAATGCTCAAACCGCCCATTGCATTCGTCCCGTGAAGCCGCGCCCGTCATCGCCTGCTTAAGCGGCGGGCGGCGACGATCGCTGGGAAACTATGCGCGCCGGGCGCCAAACACAAGCCGAGAACGCGGCCAAGACATTCTTCCGCCGCCGCTTCCAGGCGACTATGCTTGCGCGCGGCGGCCCCGCGCCGTCGCCCAGGAAAAGGATCATGAGTCTCGTCGCCAAGCGTCTCGAAGCCCTCGGCGTGATCTTGCCGAGTCCGGCCCGGCCGGTCGCCAATTACATCCCCGCCGCGCGCGCCGGCGCGCTGCTGTTCGTCTCCGGCCAGCTGCCGCTCGGTCTGGACGGCAAGCTCGCGCCCCGCCACGTCGGCAAGCTCGCCGCGGGCTCGCCCATCGAGCCGGCCGCCGAGGCGGCGCGGCTGTGCGCGATCAACCTCATCGCCCAGGCCCAGGCGGCGCTCGGCGACCTCGACCGCGTCGCGCAGGTGGTCCGGCTCGGCGGCTTTTTCGCCGTCGACGGGCGCTTCGAGGCGCTGGCCAAGGCGATGAACGGCGCCTCCGACCTGATGGCGGCGGCCTTCGGCGAGCGCGGTCGCCACGCGCGCACGACGGTCGGCGTCGCCTATCTGCCGCTCGACGCGCTGGCGGAGATGGAGGCGGTCTTCGAGGTCGCCCCGTGAGCGCGCCGGTCTGGCTGACCGCGCTTCCCATCGCCCACCGCGGATTGCACGACCCCGCCAAGGGGCTGGTCGAGAACTCCCTCGGCGCGGCGCAAGCGGCGATCGCCGGCGGCTTCGCCATCGAATGCGACGTCCAGCTCAGCCTCGACGGCGAGGCGATGGTGTTCCACGACGAATCCTTGCGCCGCCTGACGCGCGCGCGCGGCGCGATCGGCGAGAAGACCGCCGCCGAGCTGCAGCGGATCGCCTTTCGCGGCTCGTCGGAAACGATCCCGACGCTGCCGAAGTTCCTCGCCTATGTGGCCGGCCGCACGCCGGTGATCTGCGAGCTGAAAAGCGCCTTCGACGGCGACGTCCGGCTCGCCGACCGCGTCGCGGCGCTGGCGCGCGACTATGACGGGCCGTTGGCGCTGAAGAGTTTCGACCCGGACGTGGTCGTGCATTTGCGCGCGCGTTGCGGCGACGTCGCGCCGCTCGGCGTCGTCGCCGAGGCGAGCTACGAGGGCTGGGCGTGGCGCGCGCTCAACCCCGCGCAGAAGCAGGCGTGCGCCGCCTTCACCCACTATCCCGAGACGCGGCCGGACTTCCTTTCCTGGCGGGTCGACGACCTGCCGCACGCGATTCCGTACCTGCTGCGCGGGATGTTGTCGGTTCCGGTGATGACCTGGACGGTGCGCGACGACGAACAGCGCCGCAAAGCGGCGCGCTGGGCCGACCAGATCGTCTTCGAAGGCGCGGCGAGCCTCGAACCGCGCAGCTACCTCGCGACCTCCGCGGCGTCGACCACGCGCAGCTGAGCCGTCTCCCGTCCGCCATAGCGGTTGATCGCCAGCGCGCCGGCGAGATGGACGTTCGCGCCCCTGAGGCGGCGGAGCGCCTCGCCGAGCGGCTTGCCGGCGGCGCGAAACGCGATCGCCTCGATCGCGCGGCCGTCGGCGGCGAGCGCGCGCAGCCGCAAGTGGTCGGCGCCGACGGGAAAGACGTCGGCCAGGCGATGGCGCGGCAGGGCGAAGATCGGCTCGGGATTGCCCGCCCCGAACGGCCCCGCCGCTTCGATCATGCGCGCGAGCGCCGGGGTGGCGGCGGCGGCGGTCAGCGCGGCGTCGATCGCCAGACCGGAATGGGCGCGCGCGGCGGCGACCGGCTCGGCGAGCTTCTGTTCGAGGAAGGCGCGGAACTCGCCGATGCGGCCCTTGGCGAGCGTGACGCCGGCCGCCATCGCATGGCCGCCGCCCTTCAGCGCCAAGCCCGACTCGACCGCCGCGCGCACGACGCGGCCGAGGTCGACGCCGGCGATCGACCGGCCCGATCCCGTAGCCTCGCGCGCGCCGACCGCGAGGGCGAAGGCGGGACGCTCGAAACGCTCCTTGAGCCGCGCCGCCACCAGCCCGACCACGCCGGACGGCCAGCCCTCGCCCGCCACCACCACCGCCGCGCCGCGCTCGTCGAGCCCCAGCGCCAGCAGCGCCTCGGCTTCCGCCTCGGCGAGCGTCGCCATCTCGATCTCGCGGCGGGCGCGGTTGAGCCGGTCGAGCTCGGCGGCGATCTCGCGCGCGCTGAGCTCGTCGCGCGTCGTCAGCAGGCGCGCGCCGAGCGCGGCGTCGCCGATGCGGGCGCCGGCGTTGATGCGCGGGCCGATGAGATAGCCGAGGTGATAGGCGCTCGGCGGCCCGTCCGCCCCCGCCGCGTCGAACAGCGCCGCCAGGCCGGGCCGCCCGCGCTGGCGCATCACGGCGAGGCCACGCAGCGCGAAGGCGCGGTTGAGGCCGACGAGCGGCACGACGTCGGCGACGGTCGCCAGCGCCACCAGGTCGAGCGCCGCCATCAGGTCGGGGGTTGAGCGCCCGGCGAAGAAGCCCGAGTCGCGCAGCGCGCGGTTGAGCGCGACCAGGCCCATGTAGACGACGCCGGCGGCGCAGAGGTGGCCGAGGCCGGAGAGATCGTCCTGGCGGTTGGGATCGACCAGCGCGTCCGCCTCGGGCAGGTTTTCCGGCGCCTGATGGTGGTCGAACACCACGACGTCGAGGCCGAGCCTTTTCGCCTCGGCGATCGGCTCGTGGCTGACCGCGCCGCAGTCAACGGCGACGACGAGGCTTGCGCCCGCCGCCGCGAAGGCGGCCATCGCCTCATTGTTCGGCCCGTAGCCTTCCAGGACGCGGTCGGGAATACGGATCGTCGTCGCGCAGCCACAGGCTGATAGATATTCGCTGAGCAAGGCGGCGCTCGCCGCGCCGTCGACGTCGTAGTCGCCGAAGATGGCGACGCGCTCGCTCCCGCGCACGGCGCGTTCGAGGCGCGCCGTCGCCCTCTCCATGTCGCGCAGGACGAACGGCTCGGGCATCAGCGCGCGCAGCGTCGGCTCGAGATGGCGCGCGACCGTTTCGAGGTCGACGCCGCGGCCGGCGAGCACCCGCGCCATCAGCTCGTTCTGGCCGCCCGTTTGCGCGATGGCGAGCGCGCGCGCTTCGCCTGCGGCGTCAAGCCGCGCCCGCCAGGGCCGGCCGGTCAGCGAGCGTTCGACGCCGAGGAAGAAGCTCATCGCGGCGTTCTCGCCACGCGCCGGCGCGCGCGGTCTTCGCGGGAAGTCATGGGCCGCGGTCTAGCACGAATCGGGACGCCGCGGCGCGAGGGCGGCTCAGGCCCGCAAGCGGGCGCGGACGCTGACGAGATAGACGAGCCCGGAGAGCGCCGTGATCCAAAAGCTGGTCGGCCAATCGGTGTAGTAGGCGAGCGTCAGCCCGCCCCACGCCTCGGCGAGCGCGATCGCCGCCGACAGCGCGATCCCGGAGGGAAGCCGGCGGGAGAAATTCTGCGCCGCGGCGGCGGGGCCGACCATCAGCGTGAACACCAGGAGGACGCCGACGATCTGCGCGCATTCGGCGACCGCGATGGCGACGATGGCGAGGAACGCCGCCGCGACGAAGCGCATGGGAACGCCGCGCGCCTCGGCGAGCTCGCTCTGCAGGGAGGCGAACACGAGCGGGCGCGCGATCGCCGCGAGCGCGGCGAGGCTTCCCGCCGCCAGCAGGACGAGCGTGACCAGCGCCGAGTCGTCGACGCCGAGCACGTTGCCGAACAGCAGCGCCGCAGCCTGCGTCGCCGCCGAAGTGTAGAAGTGGAGGAACAGCAGACCGAGCCCGAGCGCGAGCGACAGCATCATGCCGATCGCGACGTCGCGCTCGGCGAGCTTCTCGCCGAACAGGCCCATGCCGACGCCGGCGATCACGGTCAGGCCGACCAGGCCGGACAGCGGCGACAGGCCAAACAGCAGCGCGCCGGTCGCGCCGGCGAAGCCGACGTGCGACAGCGCGTGTCCGGCGAAGGTCTGGCCACGCAGCACGAGGAAGAAGCCGACGATCCCGGCCGCGATCGCCGCGACGCCGGAGGCGGCGAACGCCGTGCGCATGAAGTCGTACTCAAACATGGGCGCCGTCGCGTTCGTGGCCGTGGCCGCCGCTTTGTTCGTGCCGGTGCGCGTCGCTCTCGATCTCGACGTCGTCGGCCATGACGAAGACGCGGCCGCGGACGCGCGCCACTTCGATCTCCGTCCCGTAGAGCCGCGACAGCACCGGGCCGGTGACGACTTGGTCGACCGGGCCGATCACCGCCGCGCCGCCGCCGAGGTAGAGCACGCGGTCGATCGCGTTGACCAGCGGATTGAGCTCGTGGGCGCTGAACACGATGGCGATCTTCAGCTCGTCGCGCAGCCGCCGGGCGATGTCGACGACGCTTTTCTGGTAGGCGGGGTCGAGCGAGATCAGGGGCTCGTCGAGCAACAACAGCCGCGGCCGGCCGAGCAGCGCCTGGCTCAACAGCAGGCGCTGGCGCTCGCCGCCCGAGAGTTCGCCGATCGAGCGGCGCGCCAGCTCGCGCGCGTCGACCTTGTCGAGCGCCCAGTCGATTTCGCGCCGCGTCGCCTTGTCGAGCCGGACGAAGCCGAAGCGGGCGCCGAGCGCCGCGCTGGCGACGACGTCGTAGCCGGTGAGCCTCGACCCAGCGGCGAGGCCGCGATGCTGCGGCATGTAGCCGATCGCCGCGTTGCCGCGCGTGACCGGTTGGTCGAGAACCTTAATCGAGCCGGAGGCGAGCGGGATGAGGCCGAGGGCGGCGCGCATCAGGGTCGTCTTGCCCGCGCCGTTCGCGCCGAGCATGCCGACGAACTCGCTCTCCTCGACGACGAAGCTGACGGCCGCGAGCACGTCGCGGCCGCCGAGCCTGATCGTCGCGTCGTCGAAACGGAGCGCGCTCACTTCGCCGCGCCGCCGAGCGCCGCGTCGAGCGCGTCGAGCTGCCCGAGCATCCACTTCTGGTAGTTCGAATCGGGCGGCTCGGTCTCCGAAACGCCGACGACCGGTATGCCATTGTCCTTCGCCATCTGCACGAGGCGCTGGACCGCTGGCTCGCTCGCCTGGGCGTTATAGAGCATCGCCTTCACCTTGTGGCCCTTCAGGTCATTCTCGAAACCGGCGACTTCAGAGGCGGTCGGCTCGGCGTTGTTCATCACCGCCAGCGCGAATTTCTCGTTGGTCACCTTCAGGCCGATGAGGCCCGCCATGTAGCCGAACACCGGCTCGGAGGCGGTCACCGGCCAGCCGGCGTATTTCGCGCGCATCGCGGCGATCTTGGCGTTGAGCGGGTTGAGCGAATCGACGAAGGCGGCCTCGCCCCTAGCGTAGTCGGCTTTGTGCGCCAGGTCGATCGCGGCGAGGTCGGCGGCGAGCGCCTTGGCCGCCGTCTCGACATAGGCCGGGTCGTACCAAAGATGGGGGTTGTCGCCGGCGCGCCGGCCGACCAGCGAGGCGACGACGATCTCCCGGCGCGCGGGCGCCTTGTTCGCCTTCAACAGCTTCTCCATCCAGGGATCGTAATCGACGCCGTTGACGATGACGATTTGCGCCCCGGCGAGCGCCTTCGCCGTGTCGGGGCTCGCCTCAAACAGGTGCGGATCTTCGTCGGGATTGCTCAGGATGCTCGTCACGGCGACATCAGCGCCGCCGACCTGGCTCGCCATGTCGCCCCAGAAATTTTCGGCGGCGACGATCCTCACCGGATCGGCGAAGGCGGGCGCGGCGCCGAGGCCGAGCAGAGCGGCGGCGGCGGCGAGCGACAACTTGGCGGTCATGAAGGCCTCCTTGATTGGACGGCGCGCCTCTGGCGGCGCGGCGCGGCGAGTGTTATGTTATAACAGTGCTGGACGCAAGCCCTTGAGCGACGGTTCGCCGCGGGCATGCTGGGCAGAGCGGCGGAGAGGCGTGCGATGGAAATGGGCGTGGAGCGGCCGAGCGGCGCGGCCTGGGCGGCGAAGGTCGAAAGCGCCTGCGCGAGCAAGGGCGTGCAACTGACGCCGCTGCGCCGGCGGGTGCTGGGGATTTTCAGCCGCAGCGCCGGCCCGCTCGGCGCCTACGCGATCGCCGACGAGCTGGCGCGTCTGGAAGGCAAGCCGATCGCGCCGCCGACGGTCTACCGGACGCTCGAGTTTCTGCTCGGCCACGGCTTTCTGCACAAGATCGAGAGCCGCAACGCCTATGCGCCCTGCGAGCACGTCGGCCACGCCCACCAGGGCGTGCTGCTGTTGTGCGAGAAATGCGGGCGCAGCGACGAGATCGAGGATCCCGCGGTGGCGCGCCTGCTGCAAAAGGCCGGGGCGCGCGCCGGCTTCGCGCCGCGTCGGCAGATGATCGAGGTCCAGGGGTTGTGCCGCGAATGCGGCGCGGCGCGCTGAGCGCGCTTTAGGAGGCGCGCTCGAAGCGTCGGGGAAGCGCGCGAATGATCGCGCCCATGCCCGGATCGTCGACCAGGTCCGCCGCGTCCAAGACGTCGAACCAGCCGATCTCGCGCTGGCCGCGCTCCTTCCAGGTGTCGAGCTGGCTCTCCACTTCGAGCAGGAACACCTTGACGCGGCACAGCTCGAAGCAATCGCTGAGCCGCTTCCAGTATTCGTACTCGCCGATCGGCTTGCGGTGAACCCGGCCGACCACGCCGGCCTCCTGCCGCGCCTCGATCTCGGCCGCGCGATAATCGGGGAGGTCCTTCATCGGCCAGCCTTTCGGCGCGACCGGGCGCTTCGTCTCGCGCGACGTCATCAACAGCACGCGGATGCGCCCCGCCTCGTCGCTGCGGACGGCGAGCGCGGCGACCTGTCTGCGCGGCTTGAGACTCGCCTTAGCCATTGTCGAACTGTACGCGCGCGGCGTGACGCCTGCACTAAATCCTTAGTCGGGAACCGGTTAATGACGCCTATTTCGCGCCGTAGGTGAAGGTCAGGCGCAGCGGCATGCCCATCGGCGGCGTCGGATAGGGCGCCGCCTCGGCCACCGCCTCGAGCGCGGCCGCGTCGAGGTCGGGCGCGCCGCTCGGCTGCGTCACGCTGCGTTGAACGAGCGCGCCGTGGCCGTCGACGACGAAATCGATCTTTCCCTCCAGGCGCTCCGAGTCGACGCGCATCCTGTCGGTCAGCCGGAGGCGCGACATGATCTTGCCGTAGAGCACGGTGAGGTAGGTCTTGCGCGCCTCGCCGGAAATCGGGCTCTCGCTCTTTTCGGCGGGGGCGGCGAAGGCGAAGTCGGGCGGCGGCTCGAAAGTCGAGAACGGCTTGCCCTTTGACCACGAGGGGAAGGGTTGGCCGATCATCGCCGGCCGGTTGGCGGCCGGCGCGGCGTATTCGTCGGGCGTCGCGTTATTCGCGGGCAGCGGGCCGCCGTCGTCGGGGAGCGCCGCGGTCGGCGCCGCGGCCTGTTCGGCGTCGGGGGCGCTCTTTTGCTGCGGCTTCGCGTTCGCGGGCGGCGTCGCGCTCGGAGAAGGCGTGGCGTTGGCGGACGGGGTCGGGGTCGCGGGCGTCGCCTCGGGGGTCGGCGACGGCGGCGCTTTCGTCTTCGCGTCGGGCGCGTCGCGGTCGTTCTTTTCTTCGTTGGCGGCGCGCGGCGCGTCATGCGCGGGTTCGAGGTCGAGCGGGCGCGCGGCCGCGCTCGCTTGCGGCGACGGCGCCGCGGCGGGCGACGGCGACGCCGGCGGCGGCTCGACGACGACCTCGACCGGGATCTCGCGCGTCGGCGGCGCGGCCTCCGGCGTCCAGGCGCGGGCGAACAACGCCGCCAGGATCGCGACGTGAAGGGCGAGCGTCGCGGCGAGCCCGGCCCATCGATCGGCGCTCGCCCGCGGCGCAGGCGCCGCGACGCCGTCGAGCCGTTCCGCCGGCAGGGCGCGCAATCCGTCGTCGCCCGCCGCCGACCCGTCGGCGCGATCCATCGCGACCGCTGTCATCCGCTCCGTCATCGCTGGCGTGGAGCCCCATCATAGCCGAACCCGCGCCTTCGTCCCAGCCGCCGAGGCCCGCGGGAAGCCCCGCCCGGCCGCGCCCATCTGGCCGCGCCCCGCGGTTGACAGGCTTCGTTGGTTCGCCTCTAAACTACAAGCGTCGACGGTCGTGGCTTCGTCGGGGGAGATTGGGTGTCGGCGGATAAGCGCTCCAGCGGTCGCCGCGTCGCGCGAGGCGCGGGCGCGCGGCCGCGATTCGCCAGCCTGCTCGCCGCCTTCGCGCTCCTCGCCCAGCTTTTCGCGCTGCCTTACTGCCGTTCGCAGGCGCCCTCCGACCTCGCCGTCGTCATCGCGACGCTGAAGGCGACCTTCGGTGGGAGCGTCGTTCTCTGCGCGCAAGCCGACGACCCCTCCTCCCCGGCGCCGCGGCGCGGTCCGCTCCACGGCGACGACGAGTGCCCGCTCCGCCAATTCGCGGCGCGGACGCCGTTGCTCGCCCCGCCGCCGCCGATCCTCCCCGAACCGCTGGCGCTCGCCGGCGCGCCGCCGCCGCCGCCCGTCGACGTCGCCCCGCCGCGACGCGGCGCTAGCCGTTTCGCCCAACCCCGCGCGCCGCCCGTCGCGGTCTGAAGACGAATTCGCGGCGCGCCGCTCGCCCGAGCGGACGCGCCCCCGTTCCTTCAGACCCTAGGGGTTCCAT
>Ga0326727_10018934_pt1 | contig 13965 bp, 11 predicted proteins | sample MB2enrmetagenome_FD_207643 | JGI IMG/M metagenome (GOLD analysis project Ga0326727, IMG submission 207643) | Lab enriched peat soil microbial communities from McLean, Ithaca, NY, United States - MB29MY | ecosystem: Environmental > Terrestrial > Soil > Wetlands > Peat | place: USA: New York... | reverse complement strand
GGAAGCGGGGCCCCTCCTCCTGAAGAAAAAACCCCAACTGGAGAAGAATAACGCTTCTCAGCTACAGCGCTTAAAGGTGTTATTAAAAGATTGGCCGGTTAATACCCGTTATACATCCAAGTGGAAAGTAGCGCAGACCCAGACATCCCAGAACCCCGTATCTCGGGAGTTTGCATAATTGCTGGTGGGAGGGGCTGCGCTCGCCGCCTATCGGACGCGAGCTTCGGCCGAAGTTAGATCAAGCCTGTCGTCGGTTGATTCGCGACTAGAACAGGACGGGCATGACGTCATACCCGAACCATTGCAGCGAATACAGTGCCTGTCAACGGAGGTCAGGAGGCTGTCCGTTTCTTCTGTGATAACACGGGCACGGCAAGTCGGGCATTCGATCTGGCCACTGCCGCTGCACATGGTGCATTCCTGAATCGCAGTCGATCGTAACGGCGCTGCGGGGCTCCAAACCATGGTGGACGCTACCGCGGGCTCTGCAAACTCTCCCCTGCCGATTCTGTCGCGGATGTCCGAGATTCGTTCGAATAAGAGTTCTGTGCGTTCTAGGGCCTGCTCTAGAATGCCGGAATTTGCCCCGCCCTTGATAATCAACCCCAGCCTATATTCGAGCTCATAGCATGTCTTCAGGAGCTCTGGCCCTATGTCAACGTAAAGCGTCTGTACCAAGAGTTGAATGCATCCATGAGAAAGAGGCTGAGCCTCGCCGCTTGATAGCTGCTGCGCAATGGCCAGACGATTTCCGGATAACTCCGTCAATAGCGCACCAAGCTTTTTGACGTTGTCGCGCTGGACGTAGTGCGAGATATTGATCTGTTCCCGGTCCAGGTAATCCGCAACCGGATTGTCGCTCCTGTTGGGAGCTTTTCGAATGGCAGCAATAATTTTTCGGATGGCGGACTTAAATTGAAGTACCTGTCGAGGTCTGAGACCGTAAGTGAGATACCAATAGCCTCGGAGATCAGATGGTACGTGTTCGCCGTCTTGAGAAACGATAATTGTCCCGCGTCGAAGAGAATGTCTGACGCCAAGTTCATAAAATACGTTGGGATTGCGATCAGTGACGTCTGCAATGACTAAGTCAGCTCGCCTCAGCGATTCGACGATGCTAATAATCAGGCTTCCCGTTGAGGGTGCTGCACGTTCGCAGGCGTAGCCGCATTCTTCGATGGCCGGTTTGAACACGGTGTCGAAGATCTCCGTCCAGTTCTTTTCGGATGCAGTTGGCGAGAAGGGCATTATCACGAATGCACTTTTCTGGTTGGCCTCGTGCACGGCACTCGAGCGCGGGTTTAACACGATGCAATGCATATTAATCCTCGTTGGCCGAGCGGGCATCGACGCCGCCTCGGAGTCTTGAAATGACGGCATTCCCCGACTCGTTACCACTCTAGACTACGCCACGTCCGCTGGATCTGCAAGCCGCGGACGCGCCACAGGATGGGCCGAACTTGAATGCCTGTGGAAGGCAGATGGCCTGGGACTGAGCCTGCGCCGACCGCAAGCTGGCGCATAGCGAAGCTATGCGACTCGTAACCGCCGCTTTCCTGTGGTTTCGCAGGGCTGCGCCCTGCGCCAGCCAGCCGTCCACGTAGAAGCAGGAAGCGCTGAGGTGGGCGTACCCTGGCCTTCTCCGCGGCTCGTCATTTGGGGGGCCGCGACGAAACAGCTTTTGCACCGCAATCAGATGCGGGTATCTTCATCTGTGGCGTCGCAGACGCCGCATGCCGCCCATAATAGGCCTTGCACACCTGCGTGCAATCGGTTATTTCCCGAATAGCTACTGCGGAGGGAGGCAAACCGCGCCCCCCTCCGTGCTACCTGCCGTGCACCTTTGTATTTCGATGCGAGGCGCCTGAGAATCAAGGTTGGGCGGATGACGTCATTGCGTCCGGTTTCCAGATCGATCTGTATGCGTCTTCTCTCTTCTCAATTTCAGTGTCTAATCCGAGACCAAAGAATTCATTCTGAAGCCTCAACATCTTTAGGAGCAGTATGTGGCCTAGATTCACGGCGAATCGCCCCTCGTCCCCGGAAGTCTCTTTGTAGGTCCAACCTCCAGAATCCGACCTTACAAGGCGACGTTCCATCCCCAGCGAGTTCGCGTGCGATTGAGCCGTTCCCTCCAAGTAAAACTGACCGTAAAGGCGAAACAGGGTCTCGTCTACCTCTTTAGCCATCGCATCAATTCCCTTACGTGTCCATGGGCTATCTGGCAAGGATTGCTTGCACTTTGGGCAGACTGATGCCTTCAGTTTCTTTCGAGCGGCATCGCTTGACTCCCTCAGAAATTGGAGGTCCTCCTCACTCGCACCTTTTGCCATTTCCGGGAACGCGGCGACCGTGCGTTCCCACAGTTTATGCTTGTCAATCGCCGACTGTTCTGCAAATACGCGCGCCTCGGTGGGGTTTCGGGCAATGTAAATTGCCGTGACGACTCGCTCGAACATTCCCCGAACAATCTTGTGTGCTCCGAACCCGTATCCATTGCCAGCGAGTACGAGTATCTCCCCAAAGTCATCCGCGGCAATCCTGCCCAGGTAGAACACGATCGGCTCAGAGCTAAGCTTGTTCTCAAATTCGATTACGGCGGCGCTGTCCTCTGGGAGTTTGCGGATGGCCTCCAACTCTGCTTCCGGAGGCTGGCTAAGAGCGCGGATGAAGATCTTGGTCTCAAGTCCTGCAAGCTCGGGGTACTCGCGGAGGAAAACCTCGTTTTCACGCAGAAAAACGGCCTGTGATTGCGCATTACCTATGGCACTCGGTAGCTCAGACATTGATTTTTCCCTCGGGGCAACCTCTCGCGGGTCAAGCATCAGTCTACACCAACTCTCTGGCAGGGAAAGCGTTCTCCGGGATTGGAAATGAAACGCCCTTCTCTGGTCGTATGAGAATCAAAACCAGGTGGTTCACTTGGTCGTAAAGTCGGCTTACCGTTCTTGTGACTTAGAAATCGACGGCGACGAGCCAAGAGCACTGTTGGGTTGCTCGTCAAAGCGCCCGGCGTGGCGGGACTCACGGCGACCGCTAGACCCCTGGCGACGACTCAATAGTGATGCCCAGCCAATAGGAGTCTGGTCCGCTTTCAAAGCGCAGTCCCATTTTCCGGGTCGGGCATTTCCCAATGCAGCAATGCAGCGGGCCCGACCTGCCAGGACACTCCTCGCCCCAACCGTTAAATAGGAGTGATAGACTACTCCCACATATGCGCGGGCCGAGCAATGCCGAGGTTTTCATATCCTATGCCCGGAAAGACGGTGCGGAACTGGCCAAGCGTCTCGAAGCGGACCTCTCTGCGGAGGGCTTCAATGCCTGGCTCGATACGGAACGGCTGGCCGGCAGCCCTACCTCTCGCTCGAACGGGAGAAAGGGGAAAGGGTAAAGGGTGAGAGAATCATCCGGGAAATTCGGAATGGTGAATAGTAAATGGTGAAGGGGCGGGGGTTGGGAGGTTGGTGGCCCGCTTGCAGGAATGGAAGATTTCAGATTCGAGATTTCAGATTCGCTCGCACTGAAAACTCGACTGGAGATTGAATTCAGAGCGCGCTCCGGCGTATACTGCTGTTCGGGCGAAAACTGAAAACGGAATTCAGGTTTAAGTTCGCCAACCATAACCGGGCTCTCGTTCACTCACAGACTGTCACTCGCAAACCTTTGCGAGCAGGGAAAAAAGGAGGTCTGTCATGGAAAAAATGCTAGTTGTGGTGTTCGACGATGAAAAGAAAGCTTATGAAGGATCGCGTGCTCTCACTCAGCTCGATGCGGAAGGAAGCATTACGATTCATGCTGAATCGGTGGTCCAGAAGAACGCCGATGGAACGGTTTCGGCCAAACAGACGGAAGGTGATTTCCCGATTCGAACTTTAGGGGGAACAGCCATCGGGAGCCTGATCGGCCTTTTGGGTGGACCGATCGGGTTAGGAATCGGCGCCGGCGCGGGCGCGCTGGCCGGCATGATGGCTGACCTCAATGTAGCCGGGGTGGACGCGGGTTTTCTCGACGATGTTTCCGCGACGCTGAAACCCGGGAAGTGTGCGGTGGTCGCCGATGTTAGTGAAGAGTGGGTGACGCCGGTGGACACGCGGATGGAAGCTCTGGGCGGTGTCATCTTTCGTGACGCAAGAAGCACGGTTGAACAGGACCAGAGTACCAGGGACGAGGCCGAGCTCCGAACTGAAATCGACGCGCTGAAGGCCGAGCACGCTCAGGCTCGCGCCGAACGCAAGGCAAAGCTTCAGGCCACGATTGACGGTCTCAGCGCCAGGCTACAGAATGTTCTGGAGCAGGCAAAGCGCCGGTCAGAGGAAATGCGACGCGAGACTGAAGCCAAGGTCCAGGCTCTTCAGCAAAAAGCCGCGAAGGCGCAGGGCGACGCCAAAGCGGTACTCAACGCACGCGCGACCCAGCTCCGCGAGGCATACGAACGATCAGAGGCCAGGCTGAGGAGCGCGGCAGCGGGAGAACTGAGGAAGGCGGCTGACCAGATCGGGAAGAGTGCAGCCCGTTAGCGGTTGTATTCCGCGGGCCGGTCATCTCGCAATTCGTGGATAACACCAGTGTATCTCAGCGGCGGTTCCCGGCAAACCATAGCTCAGAACCGCTCAACGACACGTTCTCGTAAGTGTATCTCAGCGGCGGTGCCTGGCGGGGATGGAAGATTGCAGATTCAAGATTTCGCATTTGAGATTTTGGACTCGCTGGCGGGGGATGGAGGACTTCAGATTTGAGATTCGAGATTTCAGACTCGATTGCGTGGGGATGGAGGATTTGAGATTTAAGATTTCAGATTCAAGATTCGAGATTTCAGATTCGGGACTTCGGATTTTGAGGTTCCGTAGAGGTAATGATCGAGGTTCTTTGCGAGGTCCTTCGGGACGCGCTCCCATTGTTCGTCGGGGACGGCTTGGGTGATGGCCGGGAAGGTTTTGTCAAGGGAGGGCGCGGGCGCGGCGGGGCGCAACACCGCGACCGGATGCGCATCGTGCTCGATGACGACTTCGTCGCCGGCGCGTACATGATCCAATAACGCGGCAAAATCGCTTGCCGCTTCCGTAGCCGAGATGTGGATCACACGGTTTCCCATGCCCTGATTATACACTGAGCGCAGAGTAAGTCGTGTGAATGTTCGGTAGTGGACTCGTTTGCACGATGCAGACGCGCCGGACCACACGTCATTCCCGCGAAGGCGGGAATCCAGTACGTAAGGCGCTCAGTTCCGGAGGTTTGCGGAATGGATTCCCGCCTTCGCGGGAATGACGTGTGGTCTGGCGCGCGCTTCCATCGCGGCGGCCGTTGGGGCGGAGGAGCAGGGATGGAAGATTTCAGATTCAAGATTTCAGACTCGCTGGCGCGGGCATGGAGGATTTCAGATTTGAGATTGTCGAGCGGCAGAAGCCGGCGGCGGCCGGCACGTCAACAGGGAATTGACTGTCAGGGAGACCCTTGTGGCCGCACCAGGGCGGCCACAAGGACCGCCCCTACACGCATCATGCTAGACTTGTTCCGGCACTTCATACGGCGCGCGATAAGTGCCGCGCAAAAGCTTATTCGCTTCCTCGTCGCCGATAACCTGTTCAGTTTCCGGATCGAAGTTGAGCGTCCGCCCCAAGCGGTACGAGGCGTTGGCCAGATGCACCAACGCGCAGGAGATGTAACCCTCCTCGATGGGTCCGTTGAGATCTTCCTGCTTGCGGCTGCGCACACAGTCGATAAAGTTCTGCCAGTTATTTCCTTCCCGTGAGCCGCTGGGACCGCGCTCCTGCTCCTCTCCTAACCAGGTGCGGTAGGAAGGGAATTCCTCGTTCGACATCGCCATGTAGCCCTTCGATCCGTAGAAAATATTGCCCACGGAACCGGGAACGGCCTCCCGGTGTGGGCGAGAGGGATTTCTACGGGGCGGACCCAGAAATCCCGGAATGGCGACTCCGAATCCGACAGATCCGATGCCGGCCTCCTGGTTGGTAATCCAATGGCGCACTTCAAATTCCAGAATCTTGGGCTTGCCTTCCGGCTGATTGAATTCAAACGCGGCGTTGAGCGTATTGGGAGTCTCCTGGTCGTCCACAAACATGAAGTGTCCGCCCACGGCCGACGCCTTGTTCGGGAATTTCACTCCCAGTCCCCAACGGGCCACGTCCATTTGGTGGATTCCCTGGTTGCCAATGTCACCGTTGCCAGTGTCCCAAAACCAGTGCCAGTTGTAGTGAAAGCGGTTACGCGTGAACGGGTGGAGAGGTGACGGCCCTGTCCAGAGGTCGTAGTTCACGCCCGCTGGGACCGGCTCGACCGGAGCCCGCCCGATCGTATTCCGTTCATTGAAGCAGAGACCGCGGGCGAGATAGAGGTCGCCGATCAGACCATCACGCATTTTCTGGATGCCCTCGATCACCGCTCCCGCAGAACGATTGTTGGTTCCATGCTGAACGATGCGGTTGTATTTCTTCGCCGCGCGAACCAGTTGCCGCCCTTCCCACAAGTAATGGCAGCAAGGCTTCTCGAGATAGACATCCTTGCCGGCTTGGAGAGACCAGATTGCCAGCAAGGCGTGCCAGTGATTGGGTGTGGCGATGGAAACAGCATCGATAGAAGGATCTTCCAAAAGCTTGCGCACGTCGGTGTAGGTTTTGGGAGCAGGCAGGCTCATGAGATCCATATCCGCCAGCCTCCCCTTCATGATGTTTTCGTCCACATCGCACACGGCCACAGTTTCCACGTTCGGCATTCGCGCGTATTCTTCGATGTGCCCAAAGCCTTGTCCACGAAGCCCGCAAACGCCGACCCGGACGCGGTCGTTGGCGCCAAAAACCCTTTGCGGTTCGGTGATGAAGGTAATCCCCGTCAGGGCCGCGGCAGTTGCGCCCTCTTCGAAGACTCCCTTGGTGACGCCTTCGGTCTCACTCTTGCTTTCTTTCAACATTGTCCCCACCCTTTGTGATTCACGAATCCCAATCAGTGCAGAGGCGAGTTTATCTCGCCGCCTCGGCGCAGAAGAACACTACAAGTTATGAACAATACCAAGGGAAGTCAAGGAAGAACATGGGACGAATGTGCAATTGGAGTCACCGTGCAACCGACCCCTCACCCCCGACGCGGAAAAGCAATTCAAAATTCAAATGGCAAAGGGCAAATGGCAAATGGTTGATCATTTGAGATTTGCGATTTGATTTGCAAGGAATTTCTGGGGACGCTGGTCGCTTCCTGGGGCTTGGCGGAGAAGCAATTCGAAGGGCAAATGGAAAACCATTTGAATTTTGCCATTTGCCATTTGCCGTTTGAATTGCCCTTCTGTCTTTTCGGCAACCGGGGGCGACAAGCTTCGCGACCCCTCACCCGTCCCGCTCCGGCTGATGAAAGCGCCGGCAGCGGGACACCCTCTCCCCAGGGAGAGGGCGGTCGATACCCAGGGAGAGGGCCGTCGATACCCAGGGAGAGGGCCGTCGATACTCAGGGAGAGGGCGGTCGATACTCAGGGAGAGGGCCGTCGATACTCAGGGAGAGGGCCGTCGATACCCAGGGAGAGGGCCGTCGATACCCAGGGAGAGGGCCGTCGATACCCAGGGAGAGGGCCGTCGATACTAAGGTAGAGGGCGTCAATACCCGGGGAGAGGGTTGTCGATACTCAAGGATAGTCGCTAGCACCAGCCCCTGCTCTCTGGCGCCAGTCCCCAATCCCCAGCCACCAGCCCCAAGCCCCCAGCCCCTAGTTCCCTGCCCCTAGTCCCCAGTCCCCAGCCCCCAGTCCCCAGCCCCGATTTGATTGACCTCATCAACCTAAACCGCTAGAGTTAGTGGGCACTTTTTTGACATGCCTTCCTGGGAGGTAAGGAATGAGACTCATACGACGCGCTCTGCTGCTGGTACTGGTTGCCCTGGCATTGGCTTCCTTGGCATTGGCCCAAGGAAAGTTCTTGCTCAAGGACGGCGACCGTGTGGTTTTCTACGGTGACAGCATCACGGACCAGCGGCTCTACACGACTTTCGTCGAGACGTACGCAGTCACGCGCTTCCCGCGCCTGAAGGTTTGGTTCGTGCACTCGGGCGTGGGCGGTGACCGCGTGACGGGCGGCTGGGCCGGCCCTATTGATGTGCGCCTGCCCCGCGACGTAATCGCCTACAAGCCCACCGTCATGACCATCATGCTCGGCATGAACGACGGGAGTTACCAAGGCTGGGACGACGCCGTCTTCAAGACCTACTCGACGGGCTACCAGCACATCATCGACACCATGAAGCACGCGCTGCCTGGAATTCGTATCACCGTGATCCAGCCTTCGCCCTACGACGATGTAACGCGTCCGCTCAATATTGACGATGGGTATAACGCCGTGCTGGTTCGCTACGGCCAGTTCGTCAAGGGGCTCGGGTACCGTGAGCAACTGCTGGCGGCCGATCTGAATGCACCGGTGGTGAGCATGCTCGAGAAGGCCAAGGCAGAGGACGCAGAGCTTGCGAAGAAGATCATCGAGGACCGCGTTCATCCGGGGCCGGGAGGCCACCTCATCATGGCCGAGGCACTGCTCAAGGCCTGGAATGCGCCGGACACCGTGGCGTCGGTCGAGATCGACGCAGCGGCCGGGCGCGTGGCGCGCGCCGACAACGCCAAGGTTCAGGACCTCAAGGCCGGATCGAGCGTTACCTGGAGCGAGACTGACGGCGCGCTTCCCATGCCGCTGGACCTGGAGGACAAGGTGGTGGCCCTCAGCCTTCGCAGCTCGGACTTCATCGCCGCGCTCGACCAGGAGCCCCTCAAGGTCAAGGGGCTTTCCGCCGCCAATTACAAACTGACAATCGACGGCGAGAAAGTCGGCGACTTCACGAAGGAGCAGTTGGAGGAGGGGGTCAACCTGGCAACCCTCCCCACACCCATGGCCAAACAGGCATCCAAGGTTCACGACCTGACGTTGAAGCATAACGACATCCACTTTGCGCGTTGGCGGGACGTGCAGATAACGCTCCAGGACTACAAGTTTGCCGCAGAAAAGGCGGCCGCGGACTCGTTGGACAAACTGGAAGAACAGATCGTCCAGCAGCAGCGCGCAACAGCCCAACCCAAAGTGCGGCACTTCGAACTGGCGCCAGAGTAAGAATATCGGGTAATCGGGTGATCGGGAGATCGGGTGATCAAACTCCTCGGCTGTTCTTCCGTCTGCCCTTCCGGTCGCCGGATTCGAGAGGTCTTTGTTCACTCGATCTCCCGATCTCCTGATTATCCGATTCAAGCGGGTGTGCAATGCTGCAAAAAGCGAACGCGATATTCGCCGCCCTGGTTCTGGTGGCCAGCTTCGCGTCGGTCATCAGGGCGGAAGTGACCAATAGGGGAAGCGTGCCGAGCCGCGGCGGGGCTGTAGTGACCTGGCCAGCTCCGGCTGGAGAGAAGCTATTCCCGGACTACATGCTGCGCGTTGACGGCAACACGGTGCCGGTATATTCCTGCCGAGTCTCGGCCATGCCGTTCAACCAGGTATGGCCGGGCTACCAGCGGCCCATCGATCAGACGGAATTGGCGGGCTTTGCATACTGGAGCATGTCCAGCCCAGTCAGCGTAGAGATTACCTCGCTGCGGCCCTTCACGTCGGTGGCCGTGCGGCCCAGTTCCCAGGGCATCCATCCGGTCATAAAGGGTCAGCGCATCACGTTCCAGATTTCACGTCCGGGCCAGTTTACGGTGGAGGTGGACGGGACGCATCATGCCTTGCACCTGTTCGCCGATCCGCCGGAGGCTGAGTCTGCCAAGCCTAGCGACCCAAGCATGTTATATTTCGGCGCGGGCGTGCACAGGCCGGGGAAGATCCAACTGAAGAGTGGCCAGAGCGTGTACGTGGCGGGTGGGGCGGTGGTCTACACGGCGATCGAGGGACGCGGAGTGACAGGCGTTCGGATTTTCGGGCGCGGCATTATCGACACCAGCGAATTCGCGCGCGGCCAGGGCGGCGGCTCCATTCACCTCGAGGACTGCTCGGATGTGAAGATTGATGGCGTGATTATTCGTGATTCTGACCTGTATGGCGTCAGCGCGTTCGGCTGCCATAAACTTGCGATCTCACGTGTCAAACTGGTTGGGTTCTGGCGTTACAACACTGATGGCATTGATCTGTGCAATACCCAGGACGCCACGGTCCGGGATTCCTTCATCCGTTCCTTCGACGACAGCATGGTCCTCAAAGGCGTTAAAGGCCGATCCGGCGGCGCAAGGCCCCTACCCGGTCAGTCTTACGACGAACTACCCGTGCGGAATATTCGGGTGAGCGGACTTGTCATCTGGTGTGACTGGGGACGGGCATTGGAGATTGGAGCTGAGACCAGCGCCCCGGAGATGGCGGACGTGGTCTTCCGCGACATCGATGTAATCCGCAATACGCACATTGCGATGGACATCCAGCACAGTGATCGGGCGGCAATACACGACATCCATTACGAAAATGTGCGCGTGGAAGTAGACGACTTGAATCCCTTGCCGGTGATCCAGAACAAACCAGGCGAGAAATACAACCCCGGCTCCGAAGCTCCTGCTGCGGCCTGCGGCGGGTGCGCAACTCTCCCCCCGCACACCGCCTATATCCCCAATCTGTTTGTAATCGTAATTCACCCCACCGCCATCACCCGGGACCGGGAAGCCGGCACGGTACGAGACGTGATTTTCAAAGACATAGCGGTGAGGGGGAAAACGATGCCGCCCTCGGCATTCACTGGCCTGGACGCCACGCACGACGTGCGAGGAGTGACGATCGAGAACTTGCGCTTTAACGGCTCCCCAGTCAACGGTCCGGCACATCTCCAGATCGGCAAATACGTCGAGGAGGTACGCTTTCTAGCGGGGCCTGCCTGAGGAAAGTCTCAACACAGATACCACAGATACCACGGAGGGTCTCAGTGAACTCTGTGTTCAGTCTATCGAGGCACAGGGAACACGGAGAAGAGATCTTCGCAGAATAACAACGTCCCGTGAACTAGTGCTCGAGATGGTGTGCGCGTCACGAATTCCGCTCTTGCTATTTCTCGCCTCTACCCTGATGGCGCAGATGCCGCAGAACCCATCGCCGATGGTGGAACACACGAGAGAACATCCGCGGCCGAGCAAGCAAACACCCGCCGGCCGGAGAGTGGATCTTGAACTAGGCACATTGTTCGTCCCGGAGAGGGTGAAGAAGACTCGCGGGGTGAGGCTGCTGTTGTTCTTTCATGGTGGTGACTGGCTCCCTGAGATTGCGGCGGCGCGCCGGCGGAACATGGCTGTGATTAGCGTCCAGGCGGGGGCTGGTTCGAGCACTTACGCAAACCTGTTCGCAGACCCCCTGCGATTTCTGAAGTTAATCGCTGACGCCGAGAGCAAGAGTGGCTTGCAATTTAGCGAAGTAGAACTGGGAGGCTGGAGCGCGGGCTGCGGCGCGTTGCGCCAGATTCTGAAAGACCCTTCATCCTACGAGCGCGTCAGCCGCGTGCTCTGCATCGATGGGATTCACACCGGGTACGTTAATGGCAAGCCGGGTCCGGAGGAATCTCAGATTGATCCGGAAAATCTTCAGGTATGGTTGCAGATCGGGCGCGACGCCATGGCCGGGAAGAAGCGTCTGATCATCACCCACTCGGAGATCTTCCCGGGCACGTTCGCAAGTACCACCGAAACTGCTGATTACCTCCTGCGCGAATGGGGGGTGAAGTCGCATGCGGTGGTCAAGTGGGGGCCTCTGGGGACGCAGGTTTTGAGCGAGATGGAAGCGGGCCGACTGCTGCTGCTGGGTTTCGCGGGCAATTCGGCGCCCGACCACGTGGATGAACTTCAATCCTTGCCGGAGTACTTGCGCTGGCTGATGAAGAGATAAGAGGCAATAACCCATACCGTCGCACACCTGCACAGGGCGGTAGTGTCTCAGTTTAACGTAGAGGCGGCTTTACGCCGCCACGTGGGGAGGTAAACTCGCCGCTACAACTTCAAGCGCGCCTTGACGCTACTCGGGCGAAGGCGATATGGTAGCAAGCATGGAGACCGAAAGTGCCTTCAGCCTTTACACCGTCAGGCAACGCCCGGAAGAGGCGAGTGAAGGAACTCAGCAGGTGATGGACTGGATTGCAAATGGCAAGCTAAAGCTGGTGATCGGATTGGAGTTGCCTCTGGCGCAAGCGGCCGAGGCGCACCGCAGAATGGAAAGTCGCGGCACAGTGGGCAAGATTTTACTTACGGTGGGGTAAGGGCTGACGATGGCATTGTTCGGTTCAGAGACGAAGAAGATCAAGCCTGCCAAGGGACTGACGGGCACCCTTCAGTTTCCCGGGGACAAGTCCATCTCGCACCGCTATGCCATGCTGGGGGCAATTGCAGAGGGAGCGAGCGAACTCCACTTTTTTTCGACCAGCGCCGATTGTCAATCCACGCTTTCCTGTTTGAAGCAGCTTGGGGTGAAGATTGAGCGTAGAGACCATGTGGTGACGATTCAGGGCGCCGGCCTGGGCGGGCTGCGGCCTTCCACCGAACCGCTGAACGCCGGCAACTCCGGTTCAACCATGCGCATGCTGGCAGGCATCCTGGCCGGCCAGCCGTTTCGCTCCATAATGGTGGGAGACGCTTCACTCTCACGCCGTCCCATGAAGCGCGTCGCAGATCCGCTTTCTAGCATGGGCGCGCGGATCAATTCCCAGCCCGGAGGATTGCCTCCCCTCGAGATTGAAGGCGGCACGCTCACGCCCATCCGCTACGAAATGCCGGTGGCCAGCGCGCAAGTGAAGTCGGCGGTACTGCTGGCAGGATTGTTCGCCGAGGGTGAAACACAAGTAATCGAACACGTCAGGACGCGGGACCACACGGAAATTGCGCTGGAGCAAATGGGCGCCGACATCGGCCGGCACCAACGGACCATTGCAGTGCGCGGTAGGGCACGCTTGGAAGGTAAGAAGCTCTACGTGCCAGGCGATTTTTCTTCGGCGGCATTCTTCATCGTGGCAGGATTGATCACGCCGCACTCGAACTTGATGCTCCATAACGTGGGCCTGAACCCGACGCGCACAAGTATTCTCGATGTCCTTGTCCCCATGGGCGGACGGGTAACAGTAGTCAATTTGGAAATGATGAACGGCGAACTGATCGGCGACCTGCACGTGGAGGCCAGCGCGTTGCGAGGCGGCGAAATTCCGCAGAGTTCGGTTCCCGGCCTTATTGATGAATTGCCCGTCCTGGCGGTCCTGGGAACACAGACGGAGCAAGGCCTGACCTTCCGAGGGGCGGGAGAGTTGCGCATAAAAGAGAGCGACCGGCTGGCAGCGGTGGCTGAGAACTTAAGGCAGATGGGCGCAGAAGTCGAAGAATTCCCGGATGGGCTGCGGGTTGCGGGACGGCAAACCCTGCACGGGGCCCGGATCGATCCTCATGACGACCACCGGATTGCCATGGCTCTTGCAGTGGCGGGGTTGGTGGCGCAGGGGGAAACGCACATCAAGAACAGCAGTTGCGTTGATATTTCCTTCCCCGATTTCTTTGCAACGCTGGCCAGAATAACAGAGTGACGCTACTGCCACTCCGCCGGGGTGTAAGCGTCAGGTAAGTCTCCAATCTTTATCCCCTTGCCGCACTTCAACCATTCACACAGTCGCATCAACGGGAGAAGACTGACCGCGCGGCCCGCGGCGGGGGAAACGCGGTGGTGACGCGCGGGCGGATTCCAGGCTCGCTTCTCATCCCCGGCCGGCGGATGGGGCGGGGTGGGGGGCGGCGTGGGGCGGGCCCCGATGTGCAGCAACCGGATGGTCCCGTATTCCGTGTCGAGCCGGATTGGAGGACCACCTTTGCCGATGCTTCCACTGATGGATGGGTTGTCGCCTTCCTTCATGATTTTCAAGCCCGACCCCGAAAAATCGCTTTCCACTTCACCGTGACGGGAAGCCGCGTCGATCTGGAAACTGCTCGAGGAGGGGAGGCTCAGTTCGATCTCGCCCTTCTTGAGATCGACCTCGATGGGATGGCTGGGC
>Ga0326727_10018933_pt1 | contig 13965 bp, 14 predicted proteins | sample MB2enrmetagenome_FD_207643 | JGI IMG/M metagenome (GOLD analysis project Ga0326727, IMG submission 207643) | Lab enriched peat soil microbial communities from McLean, Ithaca, NY, United States - MB29MY | ecosystem: Environmental > Terrestrial > Soil > Wetlands > Peat | place: USA: New York... | reverse complement strand
GACTGATAGACGGCAGTGGCGAACTGCTGCGACTCGAAGAGGCTCTGCGGTTGGAGCGCCCGTGTTGTTCCATCCGCGCGCTCGGTGACATTGAAGATGACGGCGTGGGTGTGAAGCTGCGGCGCGGCGTAACCATCGACGGGCCGCGATGTGTCGTGCTCGAATTTGGCGACGATAAATTGGCCGGTGGACTCGGCGGGTTTATTGCCGCCGAGCCGCGCCTGTGTGTACCGCTCCAACTCGCCGAGAGCGGTCGTGACCGCCATGCTGTGAGCCTCGCGGACGCGGCTGTCGCCGCCAACCAGCGCGGTTACCGAAACCGACTTCGGCGCACTGAAGGTCGCATCCCACCCGGCGCGGTGCTCGACGGAGTTGAGTGTTTTCCCATTGGCATCCTGATACTCGAAGGACTGCCGATGCTGGACAAGTTGTTCGCCGGTCTGTGGGTGCTGACCTTCCGAGAGCCGGTGAAACTCATCGGCGGTGACTGCCCCGGCAAGGCCGTATTTCTCGGCAAGCTGACCTTGCCATTCGCCCTGCACGGTCTGCCCCTGGCTCCAATAGCTTTGATCTGGCGAAGTGAATTCTTGCCGGTGGTAGTTTTCGAGTTTGCCTGCGGAGAGTGCTTTCGAGATTTTCAGCATGGCTCAGTCTCCCAACGAGAATCCGCTTTGAATTGCTTCTGCGCTCTCTTCGATTGCTTCTGGCTCTGACGGTTTCTTCACCAGCGTCTTTGGATCAAAGCCGAGTTCATCGTCATCAAGCGGGCGCGGCACGAAGGCCGGTTGCGTTGCCGGGATGTCATGATAGGCAAATGAGAAGCAGGCGACGTAGTTGCCAAGCTTCAGATAGGCGTGGCGGTCGGGCAGGCCGGAGATTTCTGAATCCATCACCAGTGGCTCGACCTGCCGCTCCAGCGTGAAGTTTTTGCCGGTGCGGCTGCCGTCGAAATGCGTCTGCCGCATCCGCTCAATTTCCACTTTGCCGATGGCGCTCGATACCCACTCGGCGGCCTTTGGCTCGGTAGTTTTCAGAAAGATTTTAGTGGCAGGCTGCGAGAGCATGACCTCGGCCATGTGGCCGTAGATGTACTCAAGCTGCGCCTTCCCCTGAAAGCCCAGCACAATCGGATTCTTCGATTTGCGATTCTCAGTGATGGCCGTATGGAGTTGCGGCAGACGCTGCAAGCTGGCCAACTCGTCCAGCACGAACCAGACTGGATGCTGACCTTCCTTCGGTTCATTCAGGAGCCGCAAAACCAGCAGATCGATCCACAGACTGTGCAGCGGTCGCAGCGCCTCGCGCTCGCTGGGCTTCGAGGTCAGAAATATCCAGCCCTTCCTGTTCTCGGACCATTCTGTCGCGCTCCAATGATTCCGGCCACTGTCTTTGCGCGGCAACATTCGCAGGCTGTCGGCGATCAGGCCGAGCGAGGCCAATACGCCGTTCCGTTGCTGCTGTGCGCCCTTGGCGATCATCGTCGCCATCTCGGTATTTTGGACGCGCCGGTCGATCTCGTCGGGGTTGGCCATCCACTCGACAAGTTCCTCGGGTGAGGGGCCGAAGGTCAGAAGATGCGCGAATATCTTCTGCGGCGTCTCGGTAAAGAACTCGCCCTTCTTGTCCGTAGTTGGCTGGTAAAGAGAGGCTGCAATCGCCTTGGTCTCGGCGCGGCGGCGCAACTCCTCCGATGGCCCCCAGTACGGGCAGCGAGCGTCCAAAGGATTGAGAATGATGTCGCCGTTTTTGCTGTCATAGAACCGCTGCACGAACTCGCAGGCTGGATCGTAAACAATGGCCGAGTGACCGCGCTCCTTGATCTGCATGAGTATCTGCATAATGAGCCGGGTCTTGCCCGCGCCAGTGTCACCCATCAGCTCGATGTGCTGCCCTTCAGCGAGCCGGGGAATGCGCATGAGCTTCTTCGATTCGATGGTTCTGAAGCCTACGCCGTCGCCCTTAACGGCGCGATTGAAGCCGACGGGAGTGACGCGAACCGGGCCTTTGAGCAGGCGGCCATACTTCATTTCTCGAAATCGATCCACGTCCTTGCGAGCGGCAAGCGGGAGCACGCCTAAAAGCACGGCAAGCCCGGCGAGCAGCGGCCAGCGGAAGACTCCGGCGACGGAGTGCCCGCCATAGACGAACTGCTGAAGATAGGCATGAAGCGGCCCATTCCGGTAGATGGTTTTCGGTCCGCGATAGAGGTAAACAAGCCCGGCGGCGCGAGCGTTCCTGGTCAACCGAAGTGGCAACGGACGGGCGAATTCTATCGTTGTTATGCCCGGCTCCACATCGGTAGCGGTGGCAGGATGCGCATGAAGATGGTCGTCCGAAACGTCGAGAAGCTGATACTGGCCGGTCTGCTTCAGGCCGGCCAGTGCGCCGGACTGGATGTACGGCCAAAGGTCGTAGCGTTCGAGCGGCGGCATGAACGCACCTATATAGATGCGCAGAAATACAGCAGTCAGAATCAGCACGAGCGTGATGGCCGCATAGCTATAGACGGGTGCCTGCGGCGGCGTAACGATTGTTTCTTTGCGTCCCCAATGCGTCGTGTTCATAGCTGTTCCGTGCTCCTTTCCGCATAGCTGGCGACAGCGTCTTCCGCCGCCTTGCGCTTGTTTGCCTTCACGTAGCGAAGCATCTCCTTGAACTGATCCGCGGTCATTTTGTCACCGCGCAGAAGCGGTTCGAGTGTGTTGATGAGCAGCAACCGGAGTCCCGCAATCTCTCCTATGGCCGCCAGAGATTGCGATTGACTCGTGCCACGGCCAAGTTCGCGCAACACCAGATCGCGCAACCATTCGCCAACGGCCTTTCCTTCGGTGCCCGCAGCGGCATCGACAGCAGCAGCTTCGGTAGCTGTTAGCTTGGTGTTGAGTGAACGATTGCGGCATTCGCGCCCTTTCACAGCACCTTTGCGGCGCTTCATTTCGTTGCCCAGAATTGGCATATAAAATCCGCTCCTTTCGTCAAAATCGCGTGGAGCTTATGAGTTCCCGCGATTTCAAAACCTGTTTCTTTTCTGTCGGAACCAATTGGCTCCCGCAGGGAGCTAAACAGTTCCCTATGAGGGGTGGAGTATCGAAAATTCTTCCGGCGCGCAGCGCCGCAGTGGTCCGGGCTGGGAAGTGAAGGCAATTCATGCCTTCGCTCCCACTGCAACTGATGCTTTCGGCGCAGGCTTTGAAGGCGCTTCAGCGGCTTCGGAAGCAGGCGCACGACGGATGCGCAGAGTCGGCGTAATCCGCTGCGCTTCAGGAGTGCGAAGGAACTCCTGAAAGTCGCGGTCTTTGGAGAAGACATAAGCGAGCGCCTGCTCGACGACATCGTCGGCGGAAGCATGGATGAATGCGGCGTACTGATCGACCTGCAATGCTGTCGTATCAGTGAGCCGAATGGATGCGCTGATGTGGCGGGTTTGTGTGACTTCAAGCAGTGGCATATCGGTCTCCTTCGACTGTGGAATCAAGCCGTCTTCTGACGGGCAATCATGCGCTGTGCGGTGACCGCAATCTCCCGCGCACGAGCCTTGCAGAGTGCGGCGGGAATTTCAAAGCGGCGGCGGACTTCAAGCATGGTGATTACGTCGTCGATGGGGATGCCTTGGTCCAGCCAAAGGCGGGCCGAGGCTACATCGACGGTGCGTTGGGCGTAGTAAAGCGGATCGGACTTATCGGAGCGACGTGAGGCGAGTTCACGCGTCAGCTTCGCGGCGTCCATATCGTGTGCAAGCTGCGCGCAAACCCATGCCCAGTCCTCTTCGGAATGCGAGTGCTTCGACGGAGTTGAATGGACGGGCTTCTTCCGTGCGTTTCCGCAGAGCGGCAGCACGGAAGAGACCTCGATATTCTCAAGCCGAAAATTCGCTGGACTGTAGATCGCATCGGCTGGGTATTCGACCGCGACAGGATGTGCGGGAGAATACTTCCGGTTGAGGAAACCGGGGACGCGCAACACCCGGTTTCGATCGGTGCAAGCGGGATCGCCGCCGAAGGCCTGGGCAATCAGTTTGAGTGTCTCTTCCTGCCGCTCGAAGTCGAAGCCTACAACGCGCCAAAGGGCCTGGTATTTGCCGGGCGAAGTCGAGATGATCGCAGTCGGTGTGGGAACCAGATCCGACGCCCGCAGCGCAGCGAGCCGGGTGTCGCCGTCTTCATCAATATCTATATAGATGTGACGGACAGATGCAATGCACTCCTTGGTGCGCTTGCGGCTGCCTGCGTGGAGTGGATTGGCCGAGACATAAACGTTTGCGCCGTTGTCATTCTCGAAGTTGAGCCATGCCATATAGCGCGGCGCGAGAACCTGTTCAACCGTTACCACGCGCTGCTGTGGCCGGGGCGCATCTTCCCGGCGCAGCAAAAGCGCAATTGTTTCGCACGACGCGAATGAACGGGTGAGGAAGTTTGCGGCAATCCGGTTCATAGGTTAACCTCGCAAGAACGCGATTTCACGGGCATTCCAGTAGGAAAGCCCGGACTATGCCGGGCTTTCACCGTGAGGAGAGCGGCCTACTCGGTCGCTTCGTCGAAGGGCAACTGCTCGTCGGCTTCCTGCTCTTCAGGGGCGGCCTTCTCTGCGCGGTCGAGCTTGAGGATGGAGTTGACGCGAATCGAGTCGGTGCGGACCGGCTTCTTCGCCTTCTTGGGCGTGTACTCGGAGTGGCGAATCTCGCCCTCGATCTGGATGTGCGCGCCTTTCTTGAGTGTGGCCGCGAACTCGCCGAGTTTGCCGAAGACGATGGAGCGATGCCACTCGGTGTGCGAGATGTATTCGCCGGACTCTTTGTCCTTGTAAGAGGTCTTGGTTGCGAGCGAGAGGGTGGTGAACTTCTGGTTATTCTTGCCGGTGCGAACTTCGGCGTCGCCGCCAAGAAAGCCGATGAGGATAGCTTTGTTCTGATACATGATCGTGTCTCCGTTTTTGAATTCCCGATCTGCTCGGGTCACACCTTGCGAAGCTATGCGAGTGGGCGCGACTCCCAAGCGCCAAGCCGTGCATTCTGGAGCAGGGGCCCAGACTTGCTCTGGGAGAGGAGTCCGGAAAGCAGAACGGCGCAGTGCCGCAGGGCGACGCAAAAGCCCCGAAGCAGTGACCGAGCTAGTGAGGAATGGAACTGGGAGACACGCTTCAAGAACAACGCTGCTCCCGCTTCCTGGCGATGCCATTCCCCGGCAAACCAGATCCATACTTCTCGCGCCTGACCTCGGGACAAAGAGTGGCATCTCGCATCTGTTATCACGCTTCTGCCACTCGGCGCGGTCACGCTCAAGAGCGCACAACAAGGGCGTGATTCCGTTTGCTTCACCGTGCCCAAGAAGACTTTGCATAGCCGCTCCTCCGATCCGCATTCCATCCTGCAATCCGCGCTGCAATCTACGCCGCCACAGTGGTGGAAGCCCGGTAGATTTCCTCCGTCGCGAAGCACTGGTCCGCGTGGCTGTATCCACTCACGGTGATCAGCTCGCGCACCCGGCGCCGGCCCGTGGAATCGCGCTCGCAGTAGAGAACAAAATCCACTGCCTTTCCGGTCTGTGACCGGATGAATTGTTGATTGAGATTGGTTCGGGCGCTGAGCGCCATATCTGCCAACCGGTCAAGTGCATCGAGGGCGGAATCCGCGTGCAATGTCGAGAGGGTTCCGCCGTGGCCGGTGTTCATGGCCTGCAAGAGGTCGTAGCCGCATTCGTCGCGGATTTCGCCCATGATGATGCGGTCAGGACGATGGCGCAAAGCGGCGGCTACAAGCTGGCTCGGTGTGACGGCAACCTGGCCGGGAATCTCTGCCACTGCTTCCCAGCGAACTGCATTGGGATGCGCGACGTTCAACTCGGCTGGCTGCTCGATCACGATCAGTCGCTCACGGAGCGGTACGTGGTCGAGTAATGCCTTCATCAGCGTGGTCTTTCCCGAGCCGGTTCCACCGGCGATGATGCCGTTCTTCCGCCTCTCGATGAGTTGCACAACCGCATCTCTGACTTTGGCGGGCAAGCTGCCTGCTGAGACCAGCTCATCGGAGGTGAACCAGCGGTTGAATTTGCGCACAGTGAATGTCGGTCCGTTGATCGAAGAAGGCGAGCCGACAACGGCCACGCGCGAGCCATCAGGCAAGCGCGTATTGAGAATCGGATTCTGCGTCGTCAAGTCCTGCCCAAGGATGCGCGCGACGCGCTCAATGGCGGCTTGCAATCGTTCGTTCGTGAACGGCTGTGTGAGTCTGATTTGCTCCACGACACCATTGCGGTCTGCAAAAACTCCGTTCGTCCCATTGATCATCAGATCGGAGATTGACGGGTCGAGCAGCAGCTCGCGCAACTCTTCGGGAAAGAACGGCAGGATTAGGTCGAAGCTCATCGCGTTGCTCCCGATACTGCGTCTGGATTGTGCACATCGACAGAGACACGGTTTTCATGGAACTCGGTGATGGTCAATCCCAGCGGATTGATGAACTCGTACTGCGGATAGACGCGGGCCTGATCGCTGACCTGCTTTGGATTCAAGTAGTAGGTGATGCTGAGCAGCCAATGCTCCGTGCGCGGCTCGTGCGAATTCTCTGCCGAGTAGAAGCGGTCAACTGCCATCAGCGCAGTTCCACGGGCAATGCTTGCGCCCTGAAGCATTTCCTCAGACATTGTTGTAATGGTCACGTTCTGGACCTGCACATCGCTCGCTTCGATCTGCCCAGCCGTGACCTGAGAGACGAGGTGGTTGGCGTTGTCTTCACCCATCAGGCGCGATGCCAATGCCTGCGAAAGAAAGTAGTAGTTGAGCGGGTATTTCTTGGCGATTACGTCCCGATTGACCGTGTAACGGTAGTTTGCCCAATCGGTCAGATAGGTGCGGACTTCGCCCTCGCGCGGGCTGTAGTTCAAGTCCGAATACTGAATCGCCTGTGCGCGGCCCATCTCGTCGATGCGGATATAGCGATTCGCAACCGGACGGCGCGTCAGCATCAGGTTCATGCCGAGCGAAGCGAGCAGCATGACCGTGCCACAGGCGAGGATGAGCCGGTAGGCTTTCCGCTCGGCATAATGCGACGCATAGACCTCGTTGCCGATGTGGTCAACGAGCAGGGATTCCGCAGGTGTAAGCGGAGCTTCAGAAGAAGTCGAGTGTCGTGGCATGGTATGCACTTATCCTTTCTTCAAGCATGAGAAACAGGCCCATGGTGTAGATCAGGACCACGATGAAGAGGCCGATCAAAAGCACGGCGAGCACGTATCGGAAGGGCTTCGATAGCCTGAGCCGGCGAAAGAGCAAAAAGCTGAAGAGATAGGTCCACATGACGCCCTCCTCAACCGGCCATCATGGCGATGGAAGCAACCGCGCCGCCGACCTTGGAAACGCTGTCGGCCAAGCCAGCCGTGCCGCCGAAGATCGCCTGCGTCATGCTCGGAATGAAGAGCATGTTGATGATGAAGGCGATGAAGACCATCGTGCAGGGAATCAGATTCGCCAGCCACATCTCCATCGAATAGGTTCCGTTGAAGGTTTGCTGAATGAAAGTATTCAGAAAACCGGCCCACACGAAGATGAAGGCGGCTGCCACGGCGCGAATCATTGCGAAGCTCAGCAGCACATCGACAAAGTGGAAGAACTTCCCTCGGAATGTCCTGGTCATCAGCAACGGAATGAAAACCGGACCGAAGAGCGCAGTGACGCCGTAGAGGATGAACGAAGAGCAGTTGATCAGAAAGAGAATCGCCGATGCCAAGCCCATAAGCGCCTGAACGTAGAAGTAGCAGAGAATCTGGACCGGAGCGGTCAACGATGGCATGGCGGTGTTGTCGCCTGCGGACTTCAAAAGCTGAAGCAAAGTGTCGAGCGAACTCTGGTCGAAAGCGGCAACCATTGCCTGAGCGATATAGCTGAAGAAGTGATTCAGCCCGAAGCTTGCACCGGGCAACGGATTCACCCAGTAATTGATGAGCAGGCAGCAGATGATAAGCCGCATCAGAAAGTGCGTCAGATCGCCCGCGCGAACCGGGTGCGCGTGGAAGCGCCACACGGTCATCCCGGAGGTGTTCCAATTGATGACCATGTTGATGAGCGAAAAAAGGGCGATGCAACTCAACTCGGTCAATCCAAGTTGCGTCAATACACCGCCGTTCTGCGTGGTCAGATTCGTCAGATTGTTGGTGAATTGGTAGAGCCAATCCACGCCGGAACTCGTGCCCGGTAATGCCTGGGCGAGCAGCGTCGGTGAAATCATAGTCATCACCTCGTAGTGGAAGGGGCGGCGCGGGCTGAAGCAGCCTGCGCCGCGCGGATTTAACTCACGGAAGGTAGGTCTTCCAGGTATTGCTCTCGCTGGCAGCACTGACATTGTTCGTTGAGCGTTGCTGCTGCACGAAGGCCGCGGTATTGATGTCTTCGACGGCGGCATTGCGTCGTTCCATGTTGGCGACGGTCATCTGCCCAGCAAGGCAAGATTGAAGCGTTCCCTGCGACTGCATCTCGCTGAGCTTTTGCGCCTCAGCCGCATTCAAAAGATTGAGCTGCTGAACCTCGCTGTTCGTGCCGCTTGAAATGTCGAACTGACTCGAAAGAAGCGAGGAATTGGCCGTTGAGTTTTCGGTTCTGTTGGCCCGGTACTGGCCCACTGCGGTGAGGCAGTCGGGCGAGATGGAATCCGACGTTTCGATCATGGCAAGCTGCGAGATGCGCGCGCTGCCAAGAGACTGTCCCGCAAGGTAGCTGCTCGTGCCGCTATTCATCGAGACCGTGGCCGTCTTCCACGCCGTGGCTGAAGTGGAAGGCGCGTTCGAGTTGAGCGCAATCTTTATGCCTGCCGTCTCGCCAAACATATTGGCGACGTTTGCGTTTTCAAGTTTGTGCAGCGTCGTTTGCCACTGCTGCTTGAGCGAGAAATGGGTGATGTTGTTTTTGACCATGTTGTACTGCATTTGGAGCGTGGTCAGTTGTTGGATCAGGCTGGCGTAGCTGGTCGGGTCGAAGACGATGTCGCCGATACCGAAAAGCGCAAAGCTGGGTGTTGCGGTCAGCAGCACCGCTGCCGCAATGACGAGCCACTTCTTCTGTTTTCTGCGTTGCGTTGGCATTTTACCTCCTCGTTGTTGGTTGAATTGGCTGCCGCGCCGTGTCATAGCCCTTCGTTGAGTAGCTCGCGGGCAATCCGAGGAATGACGACGATCCATTCCTCGCCCGCCTCCTCGATGGCTTCGGCCAGAGTGCAGCCAAACTCTTCGAGCCAGTCGGCACGATTGAGCACGAGCGCCACAACCACCTTGTCGCTCAAGTTGAACGCTGCCCATGCATCATGACCACGGTGCATGGCACGGCGCGAAACCTCAATCAGATGCCGCGATCGTTCACTCTGCTCAATCATGGCCAGTCTCCGGCGCTACAGGGTTGGGTCCATGCGATGTTCCGCATAGGACGGAATCAGAATGTCGCGGCCCACATAGACGCGGGCACGCGAGCCTTCCTTGAGGGTGATAACCGGCAGACGATTGAGAAAGTGATTCAGAATTTGCTCGCCTTCGCTTGCCATCTGCTCCGAGATGCCATTGCGAATCTCGGTAGAGGGGTTGAGAACGCTGCCGTTGTTTCCGATCTGCGCAAGGCCGCCGATACCGCCGATGGCGGCTGCAGCGGCGAAGGCCTGGAAGTATCCGTGATCGACTTTGGTTGCGAGTCCGGTCGTACCCAGCGGATCGAGGCCGATGTACTTGTCGAAGTCAAGCGAGAATCCATCAGGGCAGACGGCCCGATGGAAGGTGACAAACATCTTGCGCTGCTGGGAGCTGCCCACGCTCTGCACGGTGCCTATCAGGCGCGTGCCTTGGGGCATAAGCAGTTGTTGATGGTCGTGCGAGTAGTAGTCGGTGGTCAGCATGACCAGAATCGGCCCGTTGAGTCCGCCGTCGATGTGGTTGGTGACGACGCCTTCGAGAACCGTTCCCTCGAAGATCCGATAGAGACGCCCCTGATACTGGTCAAACGGATACGGCCCCATCGGGTCGGTTTTGGTGTTCGTCACCTGTGATTGTTCCGATGCCGCCGCATTGGAACTCTTCTGCGACGGTGCGCCTCCCGCGGTTATGCCTTCTTCCGATTTCACGGAAGAAGGAGATTCCGAGCGTTCTGCCAGCACCGCAACTGTCTGCGGATTTGGTGATGCACCGGTCGCAGGTTCTCCAGTGTGCGCAAAGTCAATTGCCATCGTGTCACTGTTGATGGCGTCCTGCTTCTGCCTTTCACGCGCCAGTGCACGTTGCTTGGCCTCGGCTTGCGCCTCGGAGACATTCGAGGTGCGCTGCGGTGCATTGGAACTTCCGCCGTAGATCGCATCGCGTTGCGCCGCCGTCATCGGCGCGGCGCTGGCGGACTCCGGGCCGGGCGTTTCCGCAGATTGAAGTTGTTGCATCGCCGCTAACAATTCTTGTTGACGCTGCTTTTCCTCGGCGTCATGCTGCGCCTGCAACTGCTGCTGTGTCTCGAAACTCGATACTTGCTGCGCGCTGGGTGAGGCCGGGCGCATTGGCAGCGCGCTCGTTGGCGCCGTCTTCTTGTTGCCGCGCAGCAGGCTGGTTACGTTGGCGATGCCGAGGATGGCGAGTATCGCCACCAGTGCGATGACCACCGGCATACTCTTCCTGAGTGGTGGCTTCGCATCCGGCTGCTCTGGAATAGTTGCGGGAGTGTTCGGATTCAGTTCTGTCATGGCTACTTCACGCCTCCCTCGCGATGGAATTCGACTTTCAGTTTGCCGATGGCCAGATATCCGTGCTCCAACTGCTTCGGCACGGTGTAAAGCCCACCGTTGAAATCGAAGTTGATGAGCGAGCCTTTGCCGTCCTTCAGCTCGTAGAGCGCGGGCGTCTCCTGGAACTGTCCACGCAGGTAGGTAAACTTGTCGTCGCGCCAGATTTGCTGGAGTCCAAGTTCTTTGCCCTTGCGCTCGTCCCACACAAAGTCGAAGTGCAGCGAGCCGGGGTATTCGCTGCGGTACTGCTCAGCTTTCGTCGCTTCGGCTTTGAGTACGGCCTCCTGAGCAGCCTTCGCGGCAACAGCTTCCTGTTTCGCCTTGTCCAGTTCGGCAACCGGCACAAACACCGGAAGCTGGGCCAGCCGGTCCCTGGCTGCCTGATCGCCGGGCGCGATAAAGACTTTGGAATCGAAGTGTGTGTCAGGATCATCGGAGACCTCGCGCAGTGCAAGGGTGTATTCGTTGCCGTGGTCGGAGACGATGTGAATGTCCGTGGCAGCGTTCGCCGTTTTGGGCTTGACGCTGATGAAGCGCGAAGCGATGTGACCGCCATCGAAGATCCAATTCACAGTGTCGCCGGCAAAGACGTTGGCGACTTTCTCCTCGTTGGGCAGAACGATGAGCGTCGATTGCAGAAGGCCAGCGCGAATCTGCGGCGGCGTATCCGCTTCCGATACCATGACCGTGCGCGGCGCGCTCGGTTGCAGAGGATGCGTTTCGGTTGAGGCATGAAGTTGGCCCGTGGCCAGCATCATGCAAACGGAAAAAGAGACAAAAATGGTGGGGCGCATATTCTCAAGTCCTTTCTGCGGTGTGGTGTTGGGGTTATTCGGACTCGCCCTGGGCGAATCGAGTGATGCCCTCCGTGAGCCCGTACTTGGCGATGAGCCTGGCCCGGCGCACGCGGTCTTTCGGCTTGGTCGAAAAGACTGCGTAGCTGCGGTTGTCGAGATTGAGCTTTACGACCTTGGTCAATCCATCGCGGCGCATGTAGAGACCTTCGCGATCTTGCAGGCTCTCAAACAGCGCAATTTGCTGCTCGTTCATTTTGAAGAGTTCCGCGTACCGCTTGCGGTTGAAGGTGGCGTCTTTCAAGAAGAGAAACGACGTGCAGGAGTTCACAATGCTCTCAGCGTTCGCGCCGAGGTCTTCTGCTGACTGGCCGATCATGGTTACGCCGCCGAGATTCTTGCGCACGGTCTTGATCGAAGCAAGCGCGCCTTCGAGCAACTGCCGATTCTTCATCGAAGAGAAGATTTCTTCGATCAGGATGTGCTTGGGTACGCCGAGATTGGCCGGGTTGTAGAGCACGTCGTTGATGCGACGCAGCAGCCACACCATCAGCGGCTCGATCAGGTCGGCGTACTGTTCGTTGTTGACACCCTGAAAGTCGAAGCATTGCAGGCGCGAGAGTGAGAGGCTGTCTTCGATGTTGTCGAAGATGGCGGAATAGACGCCATTGCCAACCCACTTCGAGAGATACCTGTCGAGTTTCTTCGGCAGGAAGAGATTCGAGAGACGGCGGTTCTCGGTATCGAGCAAGTAGATGTCCCGCACCGCCTTGTGGATCACATCATCGTCTTCCGGCTCCAGTTCCGCTCCGCCTTTCATCAGCAGGAGCTTCACGAACGAATAGAGGAACGTAATATTGCTCTCGGTCGGCTCCAGCCGAAAGGGATTCACGCGCGGCCCGTCTTTGCCGATGCGGTCCACGCGCCCGCCGTGCAACTCGACGACACTCTCATAGCTGCCGCCGATGTCGAAGATGTAGGTAAACCCGCCGTACTTCTGTTCATGGGCGATGGCCATGTTGCCGTGAACGCTTTTGCCTGTGCCCGTCGGCCCAAGAATCAGCATCACTCGGACGCCGTCCACATACACATCCTGAAAGAATGGCGTCCGTGTGCGCGTCTCGAAGATGTTCAAATACTCGTTATCGAGGTCTTCCGAATACGGATGACCGAGATTGGGCGCGAAGACCGAGGACAGACGCGCGTGGTGATCTTCTGCCAGCCACATCGGAAAGACGTTGAATTTGCCATTGCCGGGAAACATGGCGTAGAAGGCCGAAAGATTGCCCAACGTCTCTTCCATCACCTGCGCTCGCGCATCGACGAAGACGCGATGCACGGCGGGCGCAATACCGCGCAGTTCGTCCACGCTGCGCGCGGCTACAAGGAAGCGGAGCGAGAACTCACCCTGAGCCTTTTTGTCCAGCGAACGTATGACATCTCCCAGGTCATCGACCTGTGTATTGGCGGCGCGGGCTCCCGCGCCGGTCTCAAGCGAGGCCGTGTCGTGACCGCTCATTACGCGCGTCAGTACGCCGACTTTGAAAAACGAGATGAACTTCTCCTGCGCATCGATCTCACTGCGTGCGGCGGTGGTGGATTTCGGACGCCAGGTCGTCAAAAGGATACTGTCGCAATCGAGCGCCATGAGTCCCGAGAACAGGCAGGGGCGCGACGCCTCCGGCGTGGTCTTCAGAGAAAACATCTGGGCGTAACGGCGGCCAATGGTGAGATGGTCGCTATGCCATGAGACTGGGCTGTTCACGATCTGGCGGTCCACGCCCTCATCGGCGGTCAATGTGTAGGCGGCTGCCCACTCTTCAAGGTTGAACAGGTAACTGAAGAACTGGAAGACGGCGTTCTTTTCAAGCAGCCGCAGTCCCAACGATCCGCTGAGATGACCTTCGAGTAGCGTGGCAGTCTTTTCGAGGTCGGCCAGCATCCGCGTTGTGTCGCTGTCGTGCTCCTTCGGCTTGCGCGACAACGCCGCTGCTTTCGGCGGCTCCAGCGTCAAGCACCAATGCAGGTCAATGCGCCGGAAGCCTGCCGCACTTTCAAGAAACGCCAACCGCTCATCGACGAATACCTGTGTGACCGGGTTGGAATAGGTAGCTTTACGCGGCAGATCAAATCCAGACATGACGCGCGTGTATTGGTAAAGGCACGCCCCTTCCGGCAATCCCCGCAGTGCGCCCTCAATCGAGCGCACCTGCGCTTCAAGCCCCTGATCGGTCACGCCTTCTTCATCGATACCGGCGACCGAGAAGAGGCATCCATAGCCGCCGCCCTTCAGCGCGAAGATCCGGTCGTTGACGAAGCGTGCAATCGGTACGATGCTGCACGCGGCTCCCGCCTTGGCGAACCACGGCGTGTATCTCTGTTGCTCAGTGTCTACGCGGGTCATAGTAGGACCTCTGGCTCAGACTCAAGCCCCAA
>Ga0326727_10018932_pt1 | contig 13966 bp, 11 predicted proteins | sample MB2enrmetagenome_FD_207643 | JGI IMG/M metagenome (GOLD analysis project Ga0326727, IMG submission 207643) | Lab enriched peat soil microbial communities from McLean, Ithaca, NY, United States - MB29MY | ecosystem: Environmental > Terrestrial > Soil > Wetlands > Peat | place: USA: New York... | reverse complement strand
ACGTTGAAGTTGACGTCAGCACGATATCAACAGGTTAGCATTCGCAAGGTTCCCAGGGCGAGAGGTTTCGATTGTGGGCGAACGGCCAGCGCTGGCGCTCAGTGAGTTCTACTCGTCGATCTTCGCACAGATTCTGCAGGCCTAGCAGTCGGCCTCGCAGCCCAAGTTCGAGCTCGCGATCGAGTGTGTAAAGAACGGCTCCGACTAAGTTCGGAGGCAGCGACCGGCTCCAATTGTAGTGCGTAAACAAGACAGGGACGAGTCCTGAGTCGATCATCCGGCGATAGTGAGTTCTTCTTCCAACTGTTGCTTTTGATAGAGGCCGGCGTAGTAGCCGTCGAGGGCGAGCAACTCGTCGTGCCGGCCCAGTTCCACAATGCTTCCGTGATCGAGCACGGCGATCTGATCGGCGTTGCGCACGGTGGAGACGCGATGGGAGATCAGGATGGTGGTCGCGGCGGAGGCGTAGCTGCCGAGGCCGCCCAGAATGCGCTCTTCCGTGTAGGTGTCCACGCTGGCCAGCGCGTCGTCGAGGATGAGGATGGCCGGGCGGCGCAGCAGAGCACGGGCGATGGCTGCACGCTGCTTCTGCCCGCCACTGAGCGTGACGCCGCGCTCGCCCACCATGGTTTCAAAGCCCTGCGGAAACTCCTCGAACTCCTTGCGAATATGGGCGGCTTCGGCGGCTTCGAGCAGCTCTTCCACGCTGGCGTGAGGCGCGCCAAAGGCAAGGTTTTCGCGGATTGTCGCGCTGAAAAGAAACGTCTCTTGCGGCACCATGCCGATGTTGCGCCGCAGCACCGCCAGGGGATACTCGAGCACCGGGCGGCCATCAATCAGCAGTGAGCCTTCAGGCGCTTCATACAATCTTGAAATCAGGTTGACCAGCGTGGATTTGCCTGAACCGGTGGGCCCGACAATGGCCAGGCTTGAACCGGCGGAAACCTTGAGAGAGATGCCTTGGAGCACCGGCGTATCGCCGTAGCTGAAATTCAAATCGCGGAATTCGATCTCGCCACGTAACACACTGTCCGTTGGAATCGTGGGATCGGCGGCGCGGTCGTCGATCAGCGGCTCGGCGCGCAGAAGCTCGTCGATGCGCTTCACCGAGGCGGTGCCGCGCTGGAAGAGATTCACCACCCAGCCCACCGCGATGATGGGCCAGATAAGCATCACCATGTAGGTGTTGAAGGCGACGAACTGGCCCACCGTGATGCGATGCGCGACCACCAGGTGGCCGCCGGCCAGCAGGGTAATGATCATCGAGACGCCGAGGATGAACTCCAGCGTGGGCCAGAGCATCCCCATCAGTTGAACCAGCCTGAGAGAGCGGGCGATGTACTGGCGGTTGAGCCGCTCGAAGAGGCCGATCTGCGACTCCTCGCGAGCAAAGGCGCGCACCAGCCGCGCGCCGGAGTAGTTCTCCTGGGCCTGTGAGCTGATCTCGGAGAAGCTGGCTTGGATGCGCTCGAAGCGGTCATGAATGCGGCTGCCGAAGTACTGCACCAGGATGCTGGCCAGCGGCATCGGCGCCCAGGCCACGAGTGTGAGCCAGGGGCTGATACGCAGCAGGAAAAACAATGCGCCCACGGTAAAGAAGACGGTGTTGGCGCTGTACATCAGCGCCGGGCCGAGCAGCATGCGCACAGCATTCAAGTCGTTGGTCAGCCGGGCCATGATGTCGCCGGTGCGATAGCGCTGATAGAAGCCCGAGTCCTGCAGCTCCAGCTTGCGGAAGAGGTCGTTGCGCAGGTCGAACTCGATCTCCCGCGAGATGCCGATGAGAATCCAGCGCTGGGCGTAGAGAAAGACACCCTTGACCATGGCGATGGCGACCAGCAGGCCGGCCAGCAGAAGGATTCTCTGGCGGCTGACCCCCTGGCCCATCTCATCGACGGCACGCTGAATGACCAGGGGAAAGAGCACCCAGATGGCGTTGGTGCAGATGCAGGAGAGTGTGCCCCACAGGTATCCCCAGCGGTAGCGGCGCATATAGCTGTAGAGCGGGGCGAGATCGCGAAGCATGGTTTTATTGTACGGGGAGGCGCCTGCGGTGCGGCCAGTCGCTCGCGGCGCTATTTTGTCTTGATGACCTTGAGGCGCTTTTTGACGGTCTTGCGGGCTTCTTCAAGGTTGCGGAGCCATGCCGTGGCCTCTTCCTCGCCGAGATGAACGTCCTTGAGCGCCACGCGGAGCGCGGCGGCAATCTCCCTGCCGGTACGCGGCTTCCGCACTTCCGGCACAATGCGGGCCACCGGCACACCGTTCTTATGCAGCACGAAGGTCGTACCCTGATAGTGGGCGCGGTTGACGCAATCGGCAAAGTTGCGCGCTGCCTCGGTGACGGTGATGACCTGCTCTCTCATAGAATCAGATTATCAGATTTTGCAACATGCTCCAAATCCATGATGATTAGAAGCAAATCAGAACCTGTTTTCAGAACCCGCGCAATCACCGGTGAAGCCAACGATAAGCGTAGATTCCCGTGATGAAGAGCAAGGCCCAGTCGAGGTAGCCACTCAGAAAAACAACAAGAAGCGCGAGAGGTACAGCGAGTTGATGATTACCTATGTCGAGAGCCAAGGGAAGCAGGTAACCACCCGGCATATGCATGATTCCCACAGCGGTATGGAGGAATATCTCAAACGAGCTCGCGTCCGCCGGAGCCCCTTTAATCCAACTACCTAAGACACAGAGACTAACGAATTCGATAGGCAGCGCTGCAATAAGCGCAATTTTGATGGGCCTGATCATGGGAGTAATTCTACGCCAGGATTCTTGCTCCTAGCGATGAATTTCCCGTATAACCACAAAGAAATCGTTTGTTCGTGCGGGCGATTGGACACTGATCCGTGCGGGAAGCGAAAATTGCGTTCGCACGGGGAGGAACTAAAAAACTACCTTCTATGATGCGGCGGGAGATTGCGAGCATGGGCTCGGGCGCAGCAGCGGCGCGAGCAGCATTGTTCTACGTTGGCGTCTTCAGCAGCAGATAACTTCCCACCAGCCCAAAGAGAAGATCCGAGGACCAGGCGGCCATGGCGGCGGGCAGATAGTTCACGTTGCCCAGTGCGCCGAAGAAGCTGTCGATCACAATATAGACGAGCGTGACGGCGATGGCCATCGCGATACCGGTGAGCGAACTGCGGCGGCCCATGGAGAGCGCAAAGGGAATGGCCAGCACCGCAATCACGACCGCCATGAGCGGATAGGCGAGCTTGTGCCATAGCTCGACGCGCAGGCGCATGGTGTCAAAGCCGCTCTGGCGCAGGTCGCTGATGTAGCGGTCCAACTGGCCGAAGTTCATCTCCTGCGCTTGCCATTTTTCTTTTGTGAAGTAGCCGGGGGCTTCGTGAATCTCGGCGAAGGAGGCCTTCAGGAACGGGTGGTATTCGGCTACGCTGGCGCCTGCGATCTCGCGCTGCCAGCCGTTGAGGAAGCTCCACGTGCCGTCTGCTGGATTCCATACGGCGCGGGTGGCGAAGATGCGCCGCGAGAGCGCGAAGGTGGAAGGATCGAACTCGAAGATGGAGAGATTAGCGAACTCATTGATCTTGGGATCGAAGAACTGGTAGTAGAAGATGCGTCCGGGCTCGCCGGGGCGCGGCTGCCCGAAGATCCAATTCTGCTCCGGATGCAGGACGGTTTGCGGTGGCCGGCCCTTGATGATGTTATGCAGAGCTTCTTGCCTGCGGTTGGCCTGGGGCAGATAGAACTGGTCGAAGAGAAAGAGGCCGACAGCCAGCAACCCGGCGATGGAGACAATGGGAATCACCAGCCGGTAAAGACTGATGCCGCAGGCCTTCATGGCGATGATCTCGGAGTTGCGGTTAAGCACCCCGAAGGTGACCAGCACGGCGATCAGCACGGCCAGGGGGGTGATGTGGTAGATCATATCGGGGGCGAGGTTAATCAGATACGCGCCCACCGTGGAGAGCGGAATGTTGCGTTGCAGAATGTCCTTTATATCCTCGAAGAAGGTGAAGACCAGCATGAGCATGACAAAGCCGGAGAGCACCAGCAGGAAGATGCCGAGAAACTCGCGCACCACGTACTCATCGAGGATGCGAGGAAAGACATTGCGGGCTTGGCGGCGCTGTGGATGCGCTTGAAACCTTCTCAGCAGGCCGCGGGGCGGGCCGCCGATGGGTTTGGCAGGAGCGGTGGCTTCAGCGATTTGCCAGCGCGAGGTCCAGGTGGTCATTGCGTTCAGAACGCGGCCGCCCGAGGCCATCTGCCAGAGAAGAAAGAGTCCACCCGCGGCGAAGAGCAGGTTGGCCGACCAGACCGCGAAGAAGGCGGAGATCCAGTTCTGTTTGCCCAGGGCGATGCCGGTCGAGGAGAGCAGGTAATAAAGGAAGACCAGCAGGATGGTGAAGATCCAGGCAAAGCTCTTGCCGCCGCGCCGCGAGGTGACGCCCAGCGGAACCCCCACCAGCATCAGCACCAAGCAGGCCGCCGGATAGGCGAAGCGCTTGTGCATCTCGATCTGAAAGCGCTTGCCGTCGGGCGCATGGCTGCGTTGGCGCAGTGCGCTCATCGGCATGGCATAGATGTCCGTGTCCATGCGCCCCAGATGCACATCGTTTTGCTGGCTGGAGATCAGGGGCATATCGGTAAAGTCAAAGGTAGAGGGGTTGTACTGCTGCGGCTGGCCGGCGACCGTTTCGTGGTGTGTTCCGTTGCGCAGCCGCATGAGCAGTTCCTGAGTGGAATCGTTGGAGACGGTGGCCGAGGCGGCGGTGGTGATCTGCGGGTTGGCGGGATCCGTGGTGTCGGCCATGAAGACCTGATCCCAGTGGGCCGCGCCGGTTCCGGAGCGCACGTTCTGCACGTAAAGAACAAAATTGTGGAAGTCCTCGTCGAAGACGCGCGGCTCAATCTCATAAGAGGCTTCCGAGGCCAGCTCCTTGTTCATCGCCAGGATGGCCTGGTTGGCGCGCGGAGCAAGAAGCAGCGCGTTGGCCAGCCCCAGCAGCGTGCCGCCGATGGCCACAATCGAGGCCACGCGCACAAAGTAGCCTATGCCCAGCCCGGAGGCGCGCATGGCGATGACTTCGCTGTCGGCGGCCAGGCGGCTGTAGCCCAGCAGCACACCCACCAGCACCGCCATGGGAATCGTGAGCATGAAAATGTTGGGCAGCATGAAGAGAAGGATTTCGGCAACGCTGACGATGGTGGAGCTGTTGTGGACCACCATCTCCAGAATGCGGGGCAGCTCGTTCATGAAGAGAATGAAGGTGAAGATCACGCATCCGATGAGCGCGTGAGAGAGAATTTCACCGAGAATGTAGCGGGTCAGGATGCGCACGACTAAGTTATTTTATCGTGCCGGGGCAGGATCTGGGGCCCTACCCCTTACGCGTTCGTCGCGCAAGGGGACGATCTCATTTCTGCGAGTGCATAGCGAGCGTCTGCCGCACTGCAGGTGCCCAACCGCGCAGGCGCAGGCTGTTCCCCAGCACGCTCACCGAGCTGAGAGCCATGGCGGCGGCGGCCAGCCAGGGGCTGAGCAGGATATGAAAGCTGGGATAAAGCGCGCCCGCGGCCAGCGGAATGCCGAGCAGATTGTAGCCCGCGGCCCAAATCAAATTCTGGCGCATCACGCGCATCGTCGCGCGAGCCAGATCGAGCGCTGTGGGAATCGCCGAAGGCTGCGCGCGCAAGAGCAGCACATCGCCGGCCTCCTGCGCCAGATCGGCGCCGGTGCCCATCGCGATTCCGGCGTCGGCCTGGGCTAGCGCGGCAGCGTCGTTAATGCCGTCGCCCACCATCGCCACGCGCAGGCCGCTCTGTTGCAGCGCGCGAATGCGGGCCAGCTTGCCGGCGGGGTCGAGGCCAGCTTCAATCTCGGTGATTCCCGCTTGCTGCGCGATAGGCACGGCGGCAGCAGCCGAGTCGCCGGTAAGCATCAGCACGCGTAAACCGGCGCGGCGCAGCGCGGCCACGGCCTCGGCGGCATCGGGGCGCAGCGCATCGCGCGCGTCGAAGTAGCCCACAGGCACACGGTCCAGAGCCATCCACAACCGCGTCACGCCTGGTTCCGGTGCGATCACTTCGATTGGAAGTGTAATGTAAAACTCCTTGAAGAGCGCTTCGTTGCCCAGCAGGCAGTCGCGGCCTTCGACCTTGGCGCTCAGGCCGCGGCCGGGCAGAACCTGCGCCTCTTCCGCGGGCCGCCAGACGAGTCCGAGCGCCCGCGCTGCGTCCACCACGGCGTGAGCCAGCGGATGGTTCGACCGCTCCTCAGCAGCTGCAGCTATGCGCAGCAAATCGTCATCGGTCGTTTTCCCCAGCGAATGAACCCCGCTCAGCATCGGCCGCCCCACAGTCAGCGTTCCCGTCTTGTCCAGCACAATCGCGTCCAGATGCGCCAGCCGTTCCAACGCCTCGCCGCCTTTGAAGAGCACGCCCAACTGCGCGCCGCGTCCCACGGCCACGGTGAGCGCGGCGGGTACAGCCAGGCCCATCGCGCAGGGGCAGGCGACGACGAGCACGGCGACGGTCGAGGCCAGCGACCGTTCCAGCGAGTGCGTGGCAATCATCCAAACAATAAACGTGAGCGCGGCCAGAACCAACACCACGGGAACGAAGATGGAGCTGGCGCGGTCGGCCAGCCGCTCCATCGGCGCGCGCGAGCTCTGTGCCTGCGTGACCATGCGCGTGATTTGCGCCAGCATCGTGGCCTCGCCCAGCGACTCCGCGCGGCAGGTCACCGCGCCTTCATAATTCAGCGAACCGGCCAGCACGCGCCCGCCGGGTTCGCGGTCGAGCGGCGTCGACTCGCCGGTCAGCATCGATTCGTCCACTGTGGTGCGGCCTTCCAGGATCGTCGCGTCCACCGGAAAGCGCTCCCCCGGCAGCACCAGCACGCTGTCGGCGAGCTGAATCTCTTCCAGCGGAACGGCAGTTTGAACGCCGTCGCGGATGCGCCGCGCAGTCGCCGGCTTCAGCCGCGAAAGCGCGTCCAGCGCAGCCAATGCGCGCCGTTTCGCGCGGCCTTCCAGCGCTTTACCCAAAAGAAGGAAGCCGATAATCAAGAGGACCGCGTCAAAATAAACCTGGCGGCCGGGCGCGGGCCAGATCGTCGCGTAAGCCGAATACACAAAGGCCACGCCGGTTCCCAGGCTGACCAGCGTATTCATATTGGTGCTTCCGTGGCGCAGGCCACGCAGGGCGCTCAGATAAATTCCGCGTCCCGCCCAAGCCATCATCGCCGCTGTCAAAATCAGCAGAAACCAGCGCAGCGGCTCCGGCGGCATCGCGAAGAGCCAAGGCAGCAGGCGCATCAGCGCATGGTCCAGGGTGCCCATCTTAGCGCTGAGCGGCATGGCCAGCAGCATCGCCGCCGCGCCGGCGATCAGCGTGGCGTAAGCCTTGCGCTCGGCTTCGGCATCATGCGCATTGGATGGGGCTTCAGTAGCAGCCTCCGCGCGAGGCAGCACGGCATCGTAGCCTGCCGCGCGAATAGCCTCAACCATTTGTGCAGGCGTGGCGATTGCCGGATCGAAGACCACGCTGGCGCGATGAGCCATCAGATCGACGCGCGCCGATTCAACTCCGGCCGTCGCGCGCAGCGCTTCTTCCACGTGATGCTGGCAGGAGGCGCAGGTCATGCCCAGCACAGGCAGAGTGATGGATTCCATCGCGGAAGTGGCCATGGCTTGAATTATGCTTCCAGCCGCGCGGTATAACCGGCTTTGGCCAGCGCGGCAATGGCTTGATCAACGGGCGCGGGATCGAGTGTGGAAGCGAGCCGCGCCGCGCCCACGCTGACCTCGTTGACGGCGACTCCTTCAACCGCGCTCAGAGCCTGCGTGACGCGCCGGACGCAGGAGCCGCAGTGCATTCCATCGATTTTCAGCGTGAATTCCGCCATCGGCCTCTCCTGTTTGTTTGATGATACGCCGGGGGAAAAGGCGCGTTATCGTAAGAAGAGATCCAGTTCGCGGAGGCTTATGCAGAGAGAGTTTCCATCGACGCCGCTGCTGGGCGTGGGCGCTGTGATCGTCGAAGCGGGTCGGGTGCTGCTGGTGCGCCGTGGAAGCGAGCCGCTCAAGGGCCATTGGTCGTTGCCCGGAGGCTTGCTGGAAGTGGGCGAGGCACTGACCGAAGGCGTGCAGCGCGAGGTGAGGGAAGAGACTGGCCTCGAAGTCGAGCCTCTTGAATTGATTGAGCTGTTAGACAGAATTCATCGCGAAGACAACCGCGTCCGCTACCATTATGTGATTGCCGATTACCTCTGCCGCGTGGCCGGAGGCGTGTTGCGGGCGGCCTCCGACGCCGATGCCGTGCGTTGGGTGGAGCGCGCGGAGTGGAATTCGCACAGCGCGCTCAAGCTCGACCCGATCACGGTGCGGGTGATGGAGGCGGGCTGGCAGAGGGCGCGTGAACTGGATCAACGAAAGGAACGATGATAGTCATGAAGAAGCTCTGGGGTGTTGCGGGGCTGCTGATTGTGGCTGCCGGGATCGGCTTCTGGGAGCGCCCGGTCAGCTATTACAACGCAGCGATCTATCTGCGCGAGTGCCTTTCGGGCGCGGAGAGCCGCTCGGTCAAGGTCGACGGCTATCGCGTGCATTATCTTGCCGAGGGTCCGGCTGGCGGGCCGGTGGTGGTGCTGGTGCATGGGCTGGGCGGGAGCGCCGAGGAGTGGCGCAAGCTGGCTTCCTGGCTGGTCAAGGCAGGCTTTCGCGTCTATTTGCCCGATCTGCCAGGCTTTGGACGCAGCGAGCAACCGGCCGATTTTTCCTACTCGGTCCATGATCAGGCTGAGGTGGTGGTTGGCTTCCTGGATGTGCTGGGGTTGAAGCAGGTGGATCTGGGCGGTTCGTCGATGGGCGGGTGGATCGTGCAGTTGGTAGCCGCGCGCCATCCGGAGCGGGTGCGCCGCCTGATGCTCTTCGACGCGGTCGGCCTCTATGAGAAACCGGATTGGAATACTGGGCTGTTTACGCCCCAGACGCCCGCCGAGGTCGACCAACTGGAAGCGCTGCTAATGCCCCATCCACGGAAGATTCCGGGCTTCATCGCGCGCGACATTCTGCGCGATTCGAACCGGAACGCCTGGGTCATTCATCGCGCCGTTGATGCGATGCTCACCGGCCAGGACGCTACCGACAATCTGTTGCCGCAACTCAATATGCCGATACTGCTGGTGTGGGGCGCTGAAGACCGTATTGCGCCGCTCACCCTGGGCTGGCGTATCCACCAGCTTGTGCCGCAATCAGAACTTGATGTCTTCGCCAACTGCGGCCACCTGGCCCAGATGCAGTGCACCGCCCAGGCTGGACCCAAAGTGGTGGCGTTTGTGAAGCGGTAAGTTAAAAGGTTTTTAGGGCACGGAAAGAATGCTTTTACTCTCGCCAGCGTCCAATCATGGCACGGATATTCAAAGATAGGCACTGAATTGTTTTGCGCTTCCACAACTCGCATCCTCCGCCGCACCGCGCTGTTCCTTGCAGCGGCGGCGATAGGCGCGCACTCGCAGTCCGTTCCCAAGACCACCTCCGGCTACCGCATTGCCGGCACGGTGGTCAACGCGGCCAGTGGCGAGCCGGTGCGGCGGGCAACGGTCTCCGTCCTCTCCGATGAGCCCAACGGCCAAACTATCGAGTCGGTTGAGACGGACAACGACGGCCGCTTTTCGCTCGAAGGCCTTCCCGCTGCCAAGTATCCATTAACCGCGTCGAAGCGCGGCTTCCTGACCGCCTTCTACGACCAGCACGAGGGCTATAACACGGCGATTGTCACCGGCGCGGATCAGGATACCAGCGGCCTGGTCTTCCGCCTCACCCCCGGAGCGGCGTTGCGCGGCGTGGTCACCGCCGATGGTGGCGATCCGGTCGAAGGCGCAAAGGTGATGCTCTTCCTCAAGCCCCACGGCCACAATCCGGGTGAGCGAATCAAGAAAGTGGAAGATGCCGCCACCGACGACACCGGATCATACGAATTCGACGACCTGGCCGTAGGCGAGTACCTGCTGGCGGTCAAGGCCGATCCGTGGTACGCGATGCACCCCTATTTTACCTTGGGGGGAATTCAGCAACGGGAAGCTGCATCCAGCACCTTGCTCGATGTGGCCTACCCGGTGACCTTCTTTGATGCGGCGAATGACGAAGCCTCCGCAACTCCGATCTCACTTGCCAGCGGCCGACGCGATGAAGCCAACATTAATTTGCGCGCGGTTCCGGCGCTGCACCTGACGCTTGAAACACCCACCAAAGAGGACGGAAGAGTAGCAGAAGTTAATTTGCGCCAAACCATCTTCGGCACGGAAATCCACCAAGATCTTCTGCGCGTCAACAACACTGTTGAATTCACAGGCGTGGCCCCCGGCCACTATGAACTTACACAGGGCGATCCGCCGCGGGTTGCCGAACTGGACGCCACCACCAGCCAGCAGGTGGACCCCAGCCTGGGCACGCCGACCGTGGCCGTCTCGGGAAGCCTCCAATCCAGTAACGGCTCCGCGCTGCAGGGGACTCTGGCCATCATCCTCAGTTCTCTTGAGGACAAACCCCATGCACCGCTGCAAACGCAATGCAACAACGGAATATTCAGCTTTACGGCAGTCCCGCCAGGCGCCTGGGAACTCATCCTCGACAGCAACAGTAAATCGCTGCCTATTGCTGCGATCACCATTGGCAATCGCACGCGCGCGGGAAGCAAAATCAACGTGCGCGACAAGTCAATTCAATTGGTAGCCACGGTGAGCCAATCCGCGACGCGTGTTGAGGGCTTTACTCGGAACAAGGACGGCAAGGGCCAGCCCGGCGTGATGATCGTGATGGTCCCCAAAGAGATGGCGGCCTTCCTCTCGCTCGCCCGCCGCGATCAGTCGGACTCCGACGGCAGCTTCTCGCTGCGCGATGTCGCTCCCGGCCAGTACACGGTCGTCGCCATTCAGGACGGCTGGGAACTGGATTGGGGACGGCCCGAGGTCATCGGCCGCTATCTTTCTCGCGGGGTCGCCGTCACAGTGACAGAGAGCTCCGGCAAGCTGCTGAAGCTCTCCGAAGCGGTTCCGGTGCAGAGCCGTTGAGCTCAATCCCGCGACACAAATGCGGCCCGGACTTCATGGAACCAGGCCTGAGAGGATAGTCTAGTAGAGGTTGATGAGTGGCCGGTCAGGGTTCCAGTGGCGGCTGACGGGGCTGCGGCCCTTGAAAGCGCCAGAGTCGTTACAGCACTGCATTGAGGAGAGTCCCAAATTGAAGAGGAAGTCATTTCTTGCAATTTTGGCCGTGGTTGCGGCCGCGTTCATGCCCCTGGCGGCCACCAGCCAGATTGCCCCCGATCGTCCGCCCCGCGCCGAGAAGACTGAACCCTCCACCAAGTACGAGGTCTACGCCGGATTAGGCTACACCAGCCTCAACAACGTCAATCAGTCGCGCAACGGTTTGTTAGGCGTGAACGTCACCGTCACCCGCGACTGGGGAAAATTCTTCGGCCTGACCGCCGACGGCGGCATGTATCAACATCCCTACGATTCGACCAACCCCGGCAACCCCACCGTGAATATGCTCTTGTTTGGCCCGACCTTTCACGGCCATCTCTACGGGAATATCGACGCTTTTGTTCATGCGTTGCTGGGCATCGAACACATCAGCGGCACGAGTTCCACTCCCGGCCTTGCTTATTCCACTCCCAACATCTCCTTAGCCGGAGGATTAGGCATCGGCCTGGAATACAAACTGACTCCGCGCTTCGCTCTGCGCGCCTGGGGCGACGATATTGCCTCGTCGTTTGCCGCGAACACCAACCAGGCGATCTGCACGAACGGGGGATGCTCGTCGCATGAGAGCCGCAGTTCGCGCGCTTCGTTCGGCGTGGTCTACAAGTACTAGCGAACCTTTGGATGAGTGGCGTTTTCAAAGGCGCAGCCCTGAAGCCGCACCTTATCAAAGCATTCATGGGTCAAGAAGTCAGAAGATCCATCTCGCCGTCAGCACCAGCCCGTGATTGAAGGTGTGGAATTGGCTGGTGGCGATCTGCATTCCCGCCCCGACGGCCAAACCGGGCCGCGACTTTGGATCAGAGGGATGCAGCGCGCACTTGCCCACGATCAGCCCCGGCGTGAGGAACTCCTGCCTCTTGCCATCGTTCGTACCACCCCTGTAAAAAGTTGCGTTGCTTTCGAGCTCCGGCCAGAAGAGCTTGCCGATGCGGTATTGCGCCACGGTATTCCAGGCCACCGGACGGCCCGAGGTGGTGATGGCAGGATTGCCGGTGGGCAGGGTTGCGCCCAGTGTTGTTTGCACATCGAAGTTGCCCCAGCCCTTGCCCCCACCCACTGTGGGCGCGACGCTGGCATCGGTTGAGCCGTTCTTGTAGCTGCCGGTGGGGATGGTGGCCAGCACCCACGCGCTCAACGTATAGCTGCCGTTCTGCGCGTTGCCGCTCAGCATACGGTACTTGCCCAGGAACGATACGTCGCCGAAGCCATTGATCGCCGTGGAGTTGTGCTGGAGGTACGGCGGCAGGTTGAAGGCGATCTCCGTTCTGGCCCAGGGAATCACGTTCAGACCCTTGCTGTTATCGAAGTTCCATGTGGTGGTGAGGGTGGGCGCAACCTGCCGCAGCATGTCGGTGCGCGCCACCTGGATGAGTCCGGTGGTGGTGGTGACCAGTGGAACCGCCCAGCCGGGCTGTTTGGCTTGTGTGGCCGAGGCGCGCGCCTCCCACTGGTTGAAGAAGCCGCCAGAAGCGGCGCTGGCTGAACCGTCTTGCGCGTGCAAACTGGCCGTGGTCAGCAGAATGAGCAGGGAAAGGGGAAGCTCTCTCATGTCGGTTTATTGAGCATGAAGGGCGGCGCGGGCGCGGGCAACTGCCCATAGGTGGAAGCTTATCTCCACCTATAGGCGGAGATGAATGTTCTGGAAGCTGCCACCGGCTTACCCCTCCATGGTGCGCTTCAACTGCCCGCAGGCCGCGTAGATGTCACGCCCGCGCGGTTTGCGCACGTAGGCCGGAATACCCGCATCCGTCAATGTGCGGCGGAAGGTTTCCACCGCTTCCGGTTTTGGCGTCTGGTACTCAATGCCGGGACCGGGATTCCATGCGATCAGGTTCACCTTGGCGGCAAGGCCCGTGCGGCTGATGAGACGAGCTACTTCGACGGCGTCTTTGGGGCGATCGGTGACGCCGCCCAGCAGCACGTATTCAAACGTAATCCGTTCGCGGGGGCGGAGTTTGACTTGGCGCACGGCGTCGATGACCGCCGCGATGGGCCACTTGCGGTTGATGGGCATGATCTGGCTGCGAATCGCGTCATTGGGCGCGTTCAGGCTGATGGCCAGCTTGGGCCGGAATTCCGGTGGTTCGGCGGCAAAGCGCTCAATGCCGGGGACAATTCCAGAGGTCGAAACAGTCATGCGCTGCGGGCTCAGGCCCACCTCGCGCATTAGCAGCCGCACCGCGCCCATGAAGTTGTCGTAGTTAAGGAACGGCTCGCCCATGCCCATGAAGACCAGGTTCACGCGGTCTCGCCCCACTTCGACGGCGTGACGGTCGAAGACGGCCAGCACCTGTCCGGCGATCTCGCCCACGGTGAGATTGCGCTGCAAGCCGAGCCTGGCCGTGAGGCAGAAGTCGCAATTAACCGCGCAGCCTACCTGGCTGGAGACGCAGATCGTGGCGCGGTGGGCTGGTTTTTGAGTGGGGCTGGGTTCGCTGGTTTCCCAGCTCCGATAATCCGGACCTGGGGCATCCGGCGTTTGTGGAATCTCCCCATCACTCCCGTCGCCTATTTCGCCGTCATCGCCCTCCGGCATCCAGACGGTTTCAACCGTTAGGCCATCGCCGCTTTGCCCCTCAACCAGGTAGCGCTCGGTCCCGTCCGCGGATTGGAAGACCTGCGTAATGGCAGGCCGGCCCACTTGCCAGCCCTCTGTGGCCAGCCGCTGGCGGAGCGCTTTGGGTAGCGTGGTGATCGCATCCAGCTCGGCAATTCGCTGGCGATAGA
>Ga0326727_10018931_pt1 | contig 13967 bp, 5 predicted proteins | sample MB2enrmetagenome_FD_207643 | JGI IMG/M metagenome (GOLD analysis project Ga0326727, IMG submission 207643) | Lab enriched peat soil microbial communities from McLean, Ithaca, NY, United States - MB29MY | ecosystem: Environmental > Terrestrial > Soil > Wetlands > Peat | place: USA: New York... | reverse complement strand
TCAAAGCAAAAGCGCACCGCCCGAATGATCCGCCAACTCCCCGACCTCGGTTATCGCGTCGAACTGCTTAAGCTCGCAGCGGGGGTGCCGGCCTGAGACAGGTTTTTCGACCCTGCGATTTCGCGAACCGAGACTCGCTGGGCCGCGACCGGTGCACAACCACGGTCCGCTGGCGCGGACCTCCCAGACATCAAGGACCAGATGCGCCACCCCATTATCCGGGCACATTGTCTGGATGGCTCTCTTGGCCGCACTTTGCATTCGTCGCAGGTCCATCTCCATTCGGCGCGTAAACTCGCCACTAGAACACCACGCTGATCCACTCCCCGCCAATACCTTGACAAACTGTGCCCAATCCTATAGGCTACAACTTGTCGCCAAAGTTGGCAGGCACGGTTCGCGAACCGCCCCTGCGACGGAATTGCAAGAATGAACGAACGATCCGGGAATGTTGATGAAAACAAAGGACAAGGTCAATAAGTCCAATAAACTGGGTGCTCTGGACGGTTCGCGAGCCGCCCCTACGATGGCATTACAATAAACGAACGAACGATCCGGGAATGTTGATGAAAACAAAGGACAAGGTCAATAAGTCAATAAACTGGGTGCTCTGGACGGTTCCCGAGCCGCCCCTACGATGGCATTACAATAAACGAACGAACGATCCGGGAATGTTGATGAAAACAAAGGACAAGGTCAATAAGTCCAATAAACCGGGTGCTCTGGACGGTTCCCGAGCCGCCCCTACACCCCTTCGGGCTGCCGCACCCTTCCCAATTCTCTCCGCGAGTGATATTCTCCTCACCTTTGATTTGGGAGGAGGTCCGATGCGTCCACAACCTTCAGGGATTAATTCACGCATGAACAGGCTTGCTTTCGCACTCACAATCATTTCCTTCATCGCCGGCGGCCATGCCGCATTGGCTCAGTCCGCCCCGGCGCCGGCCTCCGGCGGCCCGCTGTTTCTCAGGGACGGATGGGCGATTCAATCCTCGGCCGATGTCTCGGCTCCGGGTGAGGTCGTCTCCACCCACGCCTACACGCCGTCCGGTTGGTACAGGGCGAGCGTGCCGTCGACGGTCGTTGCCGCACTCGTTCGCCAACGCGTCTTCGAAGACCCTTACGTGGGGAAGAACCTGCGAGCGATTCCGGGAACCATCTATGCCGCGGGCACCAATTTTTCGGGTGTCGCCATGCCGCCGGGCAGTCCCTTCCGCGTGCCCTGGTGGTTTCGCACCGAATTCCCAGTGCCGCAGGAGTTTTCGGGGAAGACCGTCTGGCTGCATTTCAGCGGCATCAACTACCGCGCCGGGGTGTGGCTGAATGGACAGCAAATCGCCTCTCCGGACAAGATGGTGGGAGCGTGGCGGGTTTTCGAATTTGACGTCACTCGCTACGTCACTCCCGGCCAGACGGCTACGCTTGCCGTGGAGATCTCCCCGCCCCAGCCGGACGACCTGGCGATAACTTTCGTGGATTGGAACCCGCTGCCCGCCGACAAGGATATGGGCATCTGGCGCGAGGTGTATCTCACCACGAGTGGACCGGTGAGCGTGCGCTACCCGCAGGTGATCTCGAAGTTGAATCTGCCCTCGCTCGACAAGGCCCAACTTACCGTTACTGCCGAGCTTCATAACGCCTCCGACCAGGCGGTGGAGGGGACGCTGAAAGGCAAGATCGAAAGCGTCGAGTTTTCGACGCCCGTTTCGCTTCAGCCCAAAGAGACCAAGGTGGTCAGCTTCTCACCCGACCGCTTCCCGCAACTGGCGCTCGAACATCCGCGCATCTGGTGGCCATACGCTTTGGGGCCGCAGAACCTCTACCAACTCGACCTCAGTTTCGAATCCAGCGGCCAGATTTCCGATGCCCGGCCGCTGACCTTCGGCATCCGGGAGATCACCGCCGATCTCGACGCCAAGGATCATCGCCTCTTCAAGATCAACGGCAAGACTATTCTGATTCGCGGCGCAGGCTATACCTTCGACATGCTGCTCCGCACCGACCCGGCCCGCCAGAAGGCGGAACTGCAATACGTCAAGGACATGCATCTGAACACGGTCCGCCTGGAGGGCAAACTCGAAGACGAGAATTTCCTCGACATCTGCGATCGTGAGGGTATCCTGGTTCAGGCCGGCTGGTGCTGCTGCGACCATTGGGAGCGTTGGCGCGACTGGAAGAGCGAGGATTTCGTGGTTTCCGCCGAGTCCCTGAAAGAACAGATTCGCCGCCTGCGCAGCCACGCCTGCCTGCTCGACTGGTTGAACGGCAGCGACGGCCCGCCTGTGGAAAAAGTCGAGCAGACCTACATCCAGATTCTGAAGGAATACAACTGGCCGAATCCCTACCAGTCTTCCGCCACCGCCAAGCCCACCAAGGTGAGCGGCAAGACCGGTCTGAAGATGACCGGGCCTTATGATTACGTTGCGCCCTCCTACTGGCTGCTCGATAAAGATGAAGAGAGAGGCGGCGCGCACGGCTTCAACACCGAAACCGGCCCCGGACCCGCGGTTCCCCCGGTTGAGAGCCTGAAGCGCTTCCTCCCTTCCGATAAGCTCTGGCCCATCAACAGCACCTGGGACTATCACGCCGGCGGCGGAGCTTTCCGCGATCTCCATGTGTTTACGGAGGCCCTCGACAACCGCTACGGACAAGCCACCGGGCTCGAAGATTACGCCCTGAAGGCCCAGGTCCTGGCCTACGAGGGCGAGCGAGCCATGTTCGAAGCCTATGGCCGCAACAAGTACACCTCCACGGGCGTCATCCAGTGGATGCTCAACAACTCCTGGCCTTCATTGATTTGGCACCTGTACGATTACTACCTGCGGCCCGGCGGCTCCTATTTCGGCGCCAAGAAGGGCTGCGAATACCTTCACGTCCAGTACTCGTATGACGACCAGTCGATCGTGGTGGTGAACTCCTATTATCAAGCCTTCCCGGGGATGAAAGTCTCCGCGAAAGTCTACAACCTCGACATGTCGCCGAAGTTCTCCAAGGACGCCACCCTCGACGTTGGTCCGGACAGCACGAATAGAGTGTTCACCCTGCCAACCCTCGCGGACCTTTCGAAAACTTACTTTGTGCGCCTCGATTTGAACGACGCGACGGGCAAGAACGTCAGCAGCAACTTCTATTGGCTCTCAACCCAGCCCGACGTGCTCGATTGGGATCGCTCCACGTGGTTTCTCACCCCCACCAAGACGTTTGCCGACATGACCGCGCTTCAGAGTTTGCCTAAGGTCGACGTGCAGGCGACGGCGCAGTCCGAAATGAACGGTGACGAAGGCGTCACTCGGATTACCGTCGAGAACCCCAGCCGCGGCCTGGCCTTCTTCGTGCATTTCAAGGTCGTCGCCGAGGGCGCACGCTTCGGTTTTGAGGAAGGAGGCGGGGGCGGCGATGACGAAGTCCTGCCGATCCTCTGGTCGGATAATTACGTTTCGCTGTTGCCGGGCGAGAAGCGCGAGATCACCGCATCTTACGCCAAGCGCCGCCTGCGCTCCGGCAAGCCGGTGGTGAAAATCGACGGCTGGAACGTTGTGCCCAAGACGCTTTGAGGCGGGGGTTAATAGTGAATCGTGAATCGTGAATTATAAATTGTAAATTATAAAGTCTGTCATCCCGCACAGTGACATTCATTTACTATTACTGTAACTGTTATTTCACAATTCATAATTTACAATTTATAATCCATCATTCACTTGGGGCCGCCGGCGAGCAGGTTATCTGCTTCCGCCAGGACCTCGTCGAGGTCGAAGCCCTTGCCGGCCTTAATCTCCTGCTCGCCCCGCGCCAGAAGCCGCAGAATTTGGCGCTCATGCTCGTTGCGCTCGTAGGCTTCTAAGCTGAGAAGAACCGCGGTGGCTCTTCCTCTTTGCGTGATGACGACAGGCTGACGCGAGGATTTTGCGCGCTTCAAAGCCGCGGCGGCGTCCTGTCGCAAGTCGGTGACCGGAGTGATGTCCGGCACACTAGCCATGAAGATGACCTTCAAACGCACCCTGAAACGTGCCTGCAACTGGTCTCGCGTGTCAACCCAATGGAGTGGCTTGGTTCAGGACTGAGACACTGCCCTCCCTCTGCCGGCCTCTTGCCGAGCGCCGCTTATTGCACGGTAACAGTCACCTGGGCCCCATGGGTTTCCTGGCCGCTCGTGGCCGTAAGGCTAAAGGTATAAGCGCCGGACGGGGTGATCCCCGTGCCTGTCAAGCCCACTGTCTGCGGGCTGGCGTTGGCGTTGTCACTGATGAGAAGCGATGCGCTGAAGGGCCCGACTCCGTTCGGTGTAAACGTGACGCCAATCGTGCAGTTAGCGCCTGCCGCAAGCGTACTGCCGCAGGTGTTCGTTTGCGTAAAAGCCGACCAGTTCGGGCTGGGAGCCGTATTGCCGATGGTGATGGCGGAAATGTTCAGCACACCAGTGCCGGTGTTTGAGAGTGTCACGGTCTTTGCCGGGCTGGTTACCCCTGCCCCCACCAGAGCGAAAGCGAGCGTCTTCGGGGAAAGGCTTATAGTAGTTGCGGGCGCGAGACCGGTGCCAGTCAGGCTGACTGTCTGAGGGCTGCCGCCGGCATTGTCACTGACGGCCAGCGACGCGCTGCGCGCCCCTGCCGCAGTTGGTGTGAATGTAACGTCGAGGACACAATTAGAGCCCGCCGGGAGAGTGCTGAGACAGTCATTGGTCTCGGTGAAATCCCCGGAATTCGCCCCGCCCATTGCGACGCCGGAGATATTCAGTGCGGCGTTGCCCGTGTTTGACATGAGCGTGCTTAAGACCGCGCTCGACGAACCCGTGGTTTCCGACTCGAAGGCAAGAGTGGATGGAAGGAAAGTAACGACCGGGGCCGGAGGAGGATTACTCCCACCGCCCCCGCCTCCACCTCCGCAGGCAATCCAGACGCCCAGTACTGTTAACGCGACCCCCAACAGCCAAACAGGTGCGCCCCGCCGTCGCGAGGCTACGTAGAGAAGTGTGGCAAGGGCCAGCAAAGCAGCCAATAGCCAGGGCCACGCAGCAGGCGCCGGAAAGGTCGGCGGGAGCCGTGGTTTCCAAATCGGCAATGTCGTACTGCTTCCCCCGGTTGTAGCGATTGTGAACTTGACTGTCACAGGTGAATTCCCTGTTAAGTTGACCGACGCTGGCGAGGGTGTGCAGGAAATTCCCGGCGACCAGGAGGGGAGATTGCAAGCCATGCTCAGTGTTCCCGTGAACCCGCCGACGGGGGTCACGGAGAGTGTAGCAGTGGCCGTTTGTCCGGCGGAGATCGTCAGCGCGGTTGGATTCGCCGCCACACTAAAGTCGGTTATGGTAATTGTGAAAGGGGGAGAAATTGACGGGGCATAATCGGCGTCGCCCGTAAACTGCGCCTGGAGAGTCGAGGTACCTACCGGCACATTCGGAGGAGAAGTGCAAAAGCCCACCCAGGCATAAGTAGGAATGGGACCCGCAGGGATACACAGCTCGCCGCCGACATAGAGGACCGTCGTTCCGTTGAGGAGAAACTGAATACCGGCGGAGGACGGCGGGGCTCCGATGCTTTGCGTGTTGACGACGACAGTGCAGCATGAACTGGGCATACCGCCGACAGCGGTGGAAGGCGCTCCGGTGAAAGTCGTGGTCGTCGGACCCTTTTCGACCGTAATGGGCTGTGTGGACGACGTGCTCGCGGTGTAACTGTTATCACCTGCGTAGGCGGCTGCGAGGTTGTACGTGCCAGCCGCAAGCTGAATGAACTGATCTTCCGCGTAGCCCTGGCTGTTGAGGGTGTAAGTACCAAGGTCGAGCGGTTGCCCATTATTGGTTAGCACTACCTGCCCTGTGGGGCAGGCGTAGGCACTGGAGACGCAGTACATGTCAGTGTCATTGGTGACGTCCATACGCAAAATGTTGTTTGAAGCGCCGTACACTACCGAGGTTACGCCTGAACCTGTTTCATACCCGGTAACCGGATTGAAGGTCAACAACCTGACCTGTGTGTTGCTGGTCTCCGGTGCGATAGAGACAGTGACCGGAGGGGTTGAGTCGCTCGCGCCGTAGGTCCCGTTGCCGCCATAGTGCGCCGTCACACCGTACTTTCCGCCGGGGAGCAGGTTCGTGGAGGCGGTAACGGTCCCGCCACTCAACGTGAAGGGACCGATTCCCGTGACGTTCGTTGAACTGACTCCGGTTTGCGCGACCAGAGTAACATTACCGGTCGGCGTGCCGCTCCCGGAGCCTGGAGCAACGTTGATCGTGAAACCGACAGGCAGGCCGTGAATGGTGCTGGTGGGTGATACACCAACTAATGACGTCGCGCTGGGTTTATAGCTGACGGAAGACCACTCCTTCACCAGATTCAAGGCGTTGACGGAGCCGAGGCCGGTGGCCACGTCGTAACCTTTGCTGGTAGTCCAGGCCGGCGAAGTGTTGCTGGGAGGATTGACCTCCAGCATGCCAAAGGCGCCGTATACTGTGCTGCTGCAGTTCGGCGTACCGCCCTGGCAGGCCACAGAGTTGTTGCCCGTTACCACATCATAGAAAATGCAGGAAGAACTGTTCGCGGTACCGGCCATGCTCGCGTTCGACGTGCAGTTCGCGCCACTCTTAGCGGCCAGCGGGTACAACACGTAATTCGCATTCCCCTGGCGCGCCCCCGTCTTCTGATTGACTAACGCCATGATTCCCGCGAAGGCGGGCGTGGAAGCGGAAGTCCCCCCCGCGCCTTCGAAATACCATTCACCGGAGGTGGGATTACAGGAGATCTCCCCTGGCGGAAGCGCGTCCGCCTGGCAAATCAAGTAAAAGCTGTTGTTCTCGCCGTTGCTGGCGAACAAGGACAAGTCAGGCAGGTCACGCGCGCCGTCATTGGGCACACCGTTTCCGCTCTGCCAGGCAGGCTTGGGGTACCCGTTCATGCAAGCAGTTCCCGTGCTGGCTAAAGTGGAACAGTTGCTCGCGCCCCCACTGCCCCCGACAAGGTCGATGCCGCTGGGAGTATCGCTCCCGGCATTTGCGCAGCTGCTCGCCGTTCCGGAGCGCGCGCAGGAATCATTCCAGGTCGTCTCCGGGATGTACGAGAGCGCGGAGGCCAGCGTGCTGGTGTTATTGGTGCTCGACCAGTAGGTAGACCAGGTGTTGACGTCGTCGAAGTCAGTCCCGCCCACCGCAACGTTAAACGGAGTCGACGCGGTGCCGCTCACCATCAGGCCATACTGTGCCGCAGCCTCATCTGCGGATTCATCGCATCCGGCGGAGCCGTTGTCTCCCGTGGCGACCAGAATGGTGATACCCTGAGCGGCCCCTTGGCCCCAAAGAGCAGAGTAGAAGGCGTTGCCGCCATCACCTAAGGCGGCCTCGCAGGCGCCGTAGCTGGCACTGAGGATGGGGGCAAGATTGTTGTCAACGATGTAGACCGCCGACAGGTCCGCGCCGAACGTCGTCTCGGTGGTTTCCGAGACGACCAGATCAATCACGGCATTGGGCGCTACCGCGCCGGACCACTCCGTGTCGAGGTCAGCTTCGCTCTCGTCATCCGTCCCGGTTACTCCGGGATCGACCCCGTTCACGATGATCTGCGGATCGTTGGCCGGCAGGCCAAACAAGCTCCGAAAGTCGCTTACATCCTGAACGTTAATGTTGGACGAGGCCACGATGGCGATGGTCTGCCCGGAACCGTTGATCGCCGGGCTGGCTTGCCAGAGCGGCAAGACATTGTAAATGGTGGCGAAATCATACGGGCCCAGCACATAGTAGTTGCCGTTGCTGGTGGGAACGGTGAAAAGCGGCGTTACCTTGCCCGTGGCCTTCGAGCGTGAAAACGCGCCCGCGCGTTGCAGCATCGACTGCCTGGGAAAGTTGTTCAGCGAGGCAAAACCTGCCACCACCGGCTGAAGCGCCGCGGGAATCTTCGGATCGCTCGCGTTGGCCCAGTGCTCCTCGCCGTTAACCAAGAACTTGTGAATCTCCGTGTGCAAGCCCTGGCGCACCTTCCCCGCAGTGCCCGAGAACTCGATCACCGTGCGCCCGGCGGCCACACGATTCACCTCGAAGCCCTGCGACGTGAGCCAATCGGTTACTGCCTGGATATCCGCGTCGGCGGGGCCGAATTGCTGCCCGAACTGCTCCGGCGTGAGCCACATGTGATAGTTGGGCGACGACTTGGTCTGTTGCTCTTCCAGCAGTTCGCGCAACGCCGCGTTCTGTTCCGCCGAGCGCTGCAAGACCAGCAGGATGCGCTGCATCGGCAGACTGTCGGGCGCAACCCCCTGGTCAAATTCGGGCCTTGCCAGCGGATGGGTATTCCCTTTCAATGTCACGAGTTGCTCCACGTCCACGGGTTGCGTTACGCGCGCCGCGGGCGTTTGCCCGATGGCTGTCATTGAGGAGAGTAAGATCAACGTGATGATTGCGATGAGTTGTACGGAAAGGGAGCGGAGGAGTTTCATGCTGCCTCCAAAGATGAAAGTTGGTGCGTTGCGGGGGACGGACAACGCATACGACAGATTGTCGTGACGGGTGTTACCTCTTTTGGGAGTCTGCTTCTTGGGACCCCGGTGCGGGACAGTACACCCTTCCATTTTGATTTGCAATGGCCCTAAATTTTCGGGGACACGTCAGCCCGGGTGGGATGCTGCCTCGTTGCGGCGACGTCTCGCACTCAAAGCAGGGCGGATCAGCAGCCAAGAAGATGCTTGCGCAGGCGGTGACGTTGCACCTCAAGACACGTCGAGGGAAGGGCATTCTTCAATGGCGCCCGATTAATAAACTACTGCACGGTCACGTTAAGCTGTCCAGAATGCGCGTCATTGCCGCTCTGGGCGCTATACCCGATGACATAGGTCCCGGGTTGTGTGGCCTGCGCAACCCCGGTTCCGGTCAGGCTGACTGTCTGCGGGCTTCCGGAAGCATTATCGGAGATGGAAAGCGACGCGGTGCGCGACCCCATCGCCGTCGGCGCGAACGTCACGCTGAGGCTGCAGTTAGCTCCCGCCGCGACGCTGGCGCCGCAGGTGCTCGTCTGGGCGAAGTCGCCGGAATTCGCGCCGGCGACGGTGATGTTCGATATGCTCAAAGTCACCTTGCCGGTATTGGTGAGTGTGACGGTTTGCGGCACGGTCGTCGCGGCCATGTTCTCCTGCCCAAACGCCAGGCTCGAGGCAGAGAGGCTTAGGGTGGTTGCCGGAGTGAACCCCGTGCCGTTCAAGCTCACGGTCTGCGGGCTCCCACTGGCGTTATCGCTGACCAGAAGCGAAGCGCTGCGCGAGCCTGCCGCCGCGGGAGCAAAGGTCACCGAAATTGTGCAGTTGCCGCTCACCCCGACACCGCTGCCACAATCATTCGTCTGGGCGAAGTCGGCGGCATTCGTCCCGCTGAGCCCGATGCTCGATATAGTCAGCGAGGTATTGCCTGTATCGGAAAGGGTCACGCTCTGCGCCGTACTCGTGCTGCCCGTACTCTGCTGGGCAAACGTGAGGCTGCCTGTCGAAAGGCTGACCACAGGCTGGAGCCCTGTGCCACTTAAGCTGATGGTCTGCGGGCTGCCGCTGGCATTATCGCTGACAGTGAGCGAAGCGCTGCGGGATCCCGCCGCCGAGGGCGTGAACGTCACCGTGATTGTGCAGTTGCCCCCTGCTGCGACGCCGCCGCCACAATTACTCGTTTGAGCAAAATCTCGTGAGTTTGTGCCGCTCACGGCCATGCTCGCGATACTCAGTGACCCGTTACCGGTGTTCGAGAGGGTTACGACCTGTGGCGCGCTGGTCGAGCCCACGTTCTGCTGGCCAAACGGAACACTGGCCGACGAAAGGCTGATGCTCGGCGAAAAGTCCGCGGAGTTTGGTCCCGAGCAAGCCGCCCAGATTCCTACCACTAGCAATGCCGTCGCAAGCAGTAAACATGCCGGACGACGCGCTTTGGCCATGCCGATCAGCAAGATCAGCGGTAGGAACACAGCCAGGAAGATGTAGCGCCGGGGCTCTGCCTGCGGTCGTATGACTTCGCACGCCGCCCATAGATAACTCTTTATGCCTTCGCCCCAACTTGCCGCATGCGGACGTGGCACGTCCGAGGGAATCAATGCGTGCGCCACCCATTTAAGCGCAAGAGGCGAAGCATCCGCGCCAGGCCCCGACGCAGGCAGCACCGAAGAATTAACCGGGGCGGTAGTGGTAACGGTGAGGGTGGCGGTCACGGGCGAGCTTCCAGATATGTTTACGGATGCAGGCGAAATCGTACAAGCCACCCCCGGCGTGGTGTTCGCACAGCTTAGACTCACCGTTCCGGTGAATCCGTTCTGAGGAGTAATCGAGATCGTCGTGCTCCCGGACTGCCCCGGCGCCGCGATGCTGAGCGCGGAGGGATTCGTCGATAAGCTGTAGTCGCCCACCGCCACCGTGCCGGCAGCGGACGTGGACGTCAGGTAGTTCGTGTCGCCAGGATATTGCACGGTGATGCTGTTTATGCCTGCGCTCACCTTGATGGACAGCGGTATCTGCAGCGACGCCGTACCTGAGTTCGAGCCGTTGGTCGACGTGATGCTTCCCACTGTGGCTTGAACGGGCGTCCCCCCATCCAAAACCTGCACGGTGCCGGTTGGGGCAGCGGCGTAGCTCTGCGTGTTGACGTTTGCCGTAAAGCTGATCGGCGCCGACATTGTGGCCGTTGAGGGAAGGCCGCTCAGCGTGACTGTGGTCGGCGCTTGGTTGTACGTGATTGTATCCGTGGCGGACGAACTCGTGTTGAAGCTGCTGTCACCGGAATAGCTGGCGGCAACCTTGTTCGTCCCGAAAGTGAGCTGGACGGCCTGATCTTCGGCGAAGCCCAGGTTGTTCAGCGTGTAACCACCGAGGTCGAGCGGTTGGCCATTGTCAGTGAGCGTCACCTGGCCTGAGGGACACCCGTACGGAAGGGAAGAAGCGCATCCCTGCCCCGAGTTGTTGGTGACATCCACGCGCAAGATGTTCAGTGAAGCCCCGTACGCCACCGAGGTAGCGTTAGAGCTTGTCTCGTAACCAGTGACGGGATCAAACGTCAACAAGGCGATATGCGTTTGACTGCCTTCGGGGGTTATGCTGATCTGCACCGGCGCCGAGTCACTCGCTCCGTAAGTTCCATCGCCCGCGTAATGCGCTGTTACATTGTACGTCCCGCCGGGGAGCAGGTTCGTCGAGCTTGAGACGCTCCCGCCGCTCAGGGGGAAGCTGCCGATCGCTGTGACGGCGCTTGGACTGCTGCCCGTTTGTGCGATCACTGAAACATCACCCGCCGGTGTGCCGCTACCCGTGCCGGGAGCCACGTTGACCGTAAAGCTGACCGGCTGGCCATGTGAAGTGGCGGTTGGAGTGAGGTTAGATAATGTCGTCGTGGTGGGCTGGAAGCTGACGGAAGTCCAATTGTTGACCAGATTCGCGGCATTCACCGAACCGAGTCCGGTGGCGAGGTCGTACCCCGCGGTAGCCATCCAACCGGGGCTAGAATCAGTGGGAGGATTAACCTCGAGCATGCCGTAACCGCCGCTAGTCGTGTTGCTGCAGTTCGGCGAGCCGCCCAGGCACGCCACGGAGTTGTTGCCCGTGGTCACGTCATAGAAAATGCAGCCGGAAGTGCTGGCGGTAGGGGCCATGGTCGCGCTCGACGCACAACTACTGCCGCTCTGCGCAGCCAGCGCGTACAGCACATAGTTCGCATTACCCTGCCGCTGCCCCGTCTTCTGGTTGACCAGTGCCATCATGCCGGCAAAGGAAGGCGCTGAGGCGGACGTTCCCCCGACACCGAGGAAAACCCAATTGGATTCAGCCGGATTGCAAGACAGTGATTCAGGCTCCACAGTGTCGGACTCGCAGACCACGTAGGAGGTGCCGTTGAAGCCGTTGCTGGCGAACAACGACACGTCCGGAAGATCGCGGACGCCATCGTTGGGCACGCCCGGTCCACTCTGCCAGGCAGGTTTGGGATAGCCCGCAGTGCAAGTTATGCTTCCGTCATTGTAATTCGCTGTGACGCAACTGCTGGCGCCCCCGCTGCCGCCAATGAGGTCTATGCCGGGGGGATCACTGCCGGCTGAGGCGCAGTCGCCCGCGTTTCCGTTGCGCGCGCAGCTATCATTCCACGGTATCTCAGGAATGTACGATAGGGCGGAGGCCAGGGTGGTTGTATTGTTGGTGCTGGACCAATATGTGGACCAGGAGTTGACGTCGTTAAAATCCGTCCCGCCCAATGCAACGTTAAACGGCGTTGAAGCCAATCCGCTCACCGCCAGGCCATTCTGAGCCACAGCCTCGCCATAGTCACATCCGGCGGAGCCCGTGTCGCCCGTGGACAAAATGATGGTGATGCCCTGGGCAGCGCCCTGCTCGTAGAGGGCGCTCGTGAAGGCATTGCCGCCCGTGCCCATGTAAGCCTCGCAGCAACCGTAGCTTTCGCTCATGACCGGCGCCAGGTTGTTGTCGATGATGTAGAGCGCAGAAAGGTCCACCCCCTGGCTGCTCTCGGTAGACTCGGAAACCACAAGGTCGATGGTGGCATTTCTCGCCACGGCGCCGGACCACTGGGTGTCCAGGTCAGATTCGGTTTCGTCCATCGTGATCCCTGGATCAGGGCCATTGAGGATGACTTGGGGGGCGTTGGGCGGCAATCCGAAGAGGTTGCGAAAATCGGCGACGTCCTGGACGTTAATGTTGGTTTCGGCCACGATGGCAATAGTCTGTCCCGTACCGTCGATGGGCGGACTGGCTTTCCAGAGCGGCAGGACATTGTAAATAGTGGCAAAATCGGTCGGTCCTAGAAAATAGCTCGTCCCGTTGCTGGAAGGGTAAGTAAAGAGGGGCTTCACCACGCCGGTAGCCTTTGACCGTGAAAAGGCGCCCACGCGCTTCATCGTCGGATGTCGGGGGAAATTATTCAGTGAAGCAAATCCGGCCACCACCGGTTGGAGCGCGGCGGGAATCTGCGGATCGCTCGCGTTGGCCCAATGCTCTTCACCGTTCACGACGTATTTGTGGATCTCGGTGTGCAACGCCTGCCGCACCGCCCCCGCCGTGCCCGAAAACTCGATCACCGTCCGCCCGGCCGCCACTCGATTCACCTCGAAGCCTTGCGACGTTAGCCAATCGGTCACCGCCTGAATGTCGGCATCGGCTGGGCCGAATTGCTCCCCGAACTGCTCCGGGATGAGCCACATGTGGTAGTTGGGCGAAGACTTGATCTGCTGCTCATCGAGCAATTCCCGCAGCGTCTTTTCTTGCCTCGCCGAGCGCTGCAAGACGAGCAATATGCGCTGCATGGGCAGACTGTCCGGCGCGGCGCCTTGGTCAAATTCCGGGCGTGCCAGCGGATGGGTGTTACCCTGCAACGTGACGACGTTCTCCAAATCGACAGGTTGCGTGACGCGGGCGGGGACGGCAGCCGTTTGCCCCAAAAGGGTCGGGGATGACAACAACACAAACGCGATCGCGGGAAGGGTTCGCACCTGAGGCGAAAGCAGGAGTTTCATGCTGCCTCCAAGGACAAAAGTCGTCGATTCTGGGGCTCCGAAGGGCGCCTGGACTGTCTTTCGTGGGTGCGCCCGCGATGCTGGCGGCAGGAGAGTGACACCCTGTGCGAAGCACAAGCCATGCGGCTCGCGTCGTATTCCCATCCGTGCAGCCCCGACCGAGGTATGCTTGTGGCGCGTGTTGCCTCGATTGGAGTCTCCTTCGAACAGCCGTAACGGAATGTATACTCAGGTGCTTCAGCGGGCAATAGTACCTTTGGACCTCTCTGCCTACTGAACATAGCGCCGAGCTTCAGGCCGCCAGATGCTGGGACCCCTGTGGTGCGGGCGGGACGCCCGTACCACAATTTTCAGGGCAGTGCGAGATTCCTCGTCGCCTGCGACTCCCCCGAAAATCATTTGTGCTACGGTCCTTTGCGCCTTCATGCGGCTGGGCAGGCGGTGCTTGTGGGTATGAGGTTGACGTCGTACCCCAGCTTGCGCAACGCCCTAAGGAGGTTC
>Ga0326727_10018928_pt1 | contig 13970 bp, 12 predicted proteins | sample MB2enrmetagenome_FD_207643 | JGI IMG/M metagenome (GOLD analysis project Ga0326727, IMG submission 207643) | Lab enriched peat soil microbial communities from McLean, Ithaca, NY, United States - MB29MY | ecosystem: Environmental > Terrestrial > Soil > Wetlands > Peat | place: USA: New York... | reverse complement strand
TCGCCCAGCCACAGGGAACTGGAAGGCAGATAAAGGGCGATTGAGGCGGCGGGGCGGCCGAGGCTCATGACGTAGGTGAGGCGGCGGATGTAATCCATCAGGGCCGGCCAGCCGGGGTCGGCCATGGCAGCAGGGAGATGCGGACGCTGCGGCGCATTTGAAGTTGTGGCGGGCGATGCGGGTGGGGCGGTGGTGGTGGTGGTGGCGGACGGTGCGGGCGCGCCGGGAGGTGGGGTGGGGCGCGGTGAGGACGCGCCATACGACATGCCTTCGGTCAGGGTGATGCCGCGGATGATCTGCTCGTTGAGGACGTAGCGGGCCATGGCCAGGTCGGGGGCGGGGCGGTAGGCGCCGAAGCTCTCGGTAAACGAGCGCGGATGGCCGTAGATGTGGGCGGCGCTGGAGGCGAGGCGCGGGTAGTCGGCGATGGTGTCGGTCCAGATCTGGTGCCAGATGGCGTCGATGCCGGGGACTTGGACGTACTTCATGTCGCGGATGAACTCGCCCTCGGAGTGGACCAGCTGCATCTCCATCTCTTCGTGGTTCAGATGGACCTGGTACTCGACGCCGTGGGCGGCGCACCACAGACCCTGAGGTTTGAAGAAGCCATCGCGAAAGAGTTGGGAGAAGACGTCGTAGTAGTCGGCTTTGGCGCGGAGTTCGGAGTCGCTGAGTTTGGGAGCGGTCTCGCCGCGGCCGACGGAGGAGAGCAGCATGGCGGCGAGATAGGGGCGCACGTCATAGCCCTTGATCTGCTGGAAGGTGTCGAAAAACTTCGGGGTCCAGGGCAAGCCGGCGATGGAGTAGTCGGGCTCATCGCCGCGGAAGCCGATGATGGTCTTGCCGAACTCCTCGGGCATGGCCTTGTAGTAGCCCTCGTGGGTGAACTGGATCCATGCCATGGTGGCGGCGGGATCCATATAGTCCTCGACGGACTGGGTGCCGTCTTTCTTGCCGGTGAGGTTGGTGGCGCTGGCGGTGGGCGAGGTGCGGAAGACGTGGTCGATGACCAGGACGTTCCAGTCAGAGCCTGCGGGCGCGGTCCAGGAGATGGCGCCGCCGGAGATGGGCACGGCCACGCGCTGGCCGGAGGGGCTGGTTGCGGTGACGGCGACGGTGTCCGCGTCGACCTGCTGCTTTAGCATTACGCCGGCCTTGACCGGCAGCGTCTGCGCGATGGTGAGCGCCTGCATGCGCAGTTCAGGCTTGAGGCTGGAGATGAGGCCGCCGGCGAATCCGCTGGGATATCCGGCGTCGTCGATGATCCACACACGGAGGTCGCGGGCCTTGGCCTCCTCGACCAGCACTTTGAAGAGAGCGAAGTATTCGGGCGAGAGGTAGGGCTCTTTGTTGCCGCGTCCGGGTTGGACGGTGACGGCGTGAAAGCCGAGCTGTTTGGCGGTGTCGAGATCGCGCTGCAACACCTCGCGGGTGACCAGACCATTGAGGCCGTAATAAGGCTCGGGGCCGTACTCCGGCGGAGGTGACTGCCAGGTGCGCTTGACTTCGGCTATGGTGGGCATCTGCATCTTCTGCCAGGAGTGCTGGACGGCGGGCGATTGGCCGAAGGCGAACTGGGTGAGTGTGCAGGTGACAATGCCAGTTACAAATCCAAGCGTGCGAGCGGCTGAGGGCTTCATGGGTACCTCTACATGTCGATTCGGGCGAGCATTTTGTCGAGGACGGCACGGTCGATCTCGCAGCCGAGGCCGGGCTTGGTGGAGGCGTGGACGTAGCCGTCGGGCTGCACGCGGAAGGTGTCCTTGAGGTAGGGGAGGTCGCTGGCGCCCTGCAGGTCGGCAACGCCGGCCATGGGGAGGGTCTTCTCGTACCAGGGGGCGTTGGGCATGGCGAGCTCGCACTGGAAGTGGACGGACTGGTCGAAGGCGTTGCCCCAGTTGTGGGGGACGCAGGGCATGCCGAAGAGTTCGGCGAGGTGTCCGATCTTCATGCCGCTGGTGATGCCGCCGACGTTATCGACGACGAAGCGGACGGCATCGACCGCGCTGCGGCGGATGTACTCGCCGTAGTCGTAGGGCGAGAAGAGGAACTCGCCGACGTGGAGCGGCACATCGACCTTGGCGGCAAGCTCGACCAGGCCGTCGATGTCGGTGGTGGGCAGGGGATCTTCGAAGGCGACGTAGCCCAGCTTGTCGAGTTCGCGGCCGACTTCGAGGGCCTGACGGCGATCGTAAACGCCGACAGGATCGAGCATGAGGATGAAGTCGTCGCCGACGGCCTGGCGGACGGCCTTGCAGACTTCGATGTCGAGCTTGTAGTCGTCTTCGTTGGGCGCGGTGCCGCCGGGCGGATGGATCTTGTAGGCCTTGAAGCCGGCTTGCTTGCAGCGCTTGACCTCGGTGACGAAGTCCTCGAGCTTGGGGTGATGCTGCGAGCTGCCGTAGGCCATGACGCGGTCGCGATAGGCGCCGAGGACGCGGTAGGTGGGCAGGCCGACGGCTTTGCCCATGATGTCCCAGAGACAGTTGTCGATGGCGGAGGCGTAGGAGAGCTGGCCCTGGCGGCGCAGGTCAGGCGACCACTGCGAGGTGAGGTGAGGAAGGTCGAGGACGGACTTGCCGGGCAGGACGCGCTTGGCGTAGTCGAGCCAGCCGAGGTTGCTCCAGTTGGGATGGAAATAGCGCGCGTCGAGGGTGTAGTTGCCCTCAATACCACTATTGGTAACGATGGCGGCTACTTGTTCGGTGGTGGGTCGCGGAGGGGCGCCAGGAGGCGTGGGCGTCGTGGGGCCGGCGGCAGGTGCACGATTGATGACGTAGACCTTGACCTGCTTGATGGTGAGGTCTGGGAGATCGCCGGGCTTGACGCCGACAGCCTGGGCGGCGGCCTGCGCAGGGTTGGCGAGTGCGGCGGTCGCGGCTGCGAATCCGGCGGCAGAGGAGTTGAGAAAGCTGCGGCGGGTAAGATCTGGCATGAGTGTCTCCTGGTGAGCGCGGGGAAAGGCGCAGGGGTAAGCGGGGCGAACGTATCAGGTTCAAAAATGGACTGTCAAACGGAGCGCAGGAAACGCACGCCTTGAGATTCGATTCGATGGCAGGTTTCTCGTAGACTTTTAGGATGGCGATGACCAACAAACTTGCAGTGACGGCGGCGATATTGGGAGCGATGATGGGTACTGCGGGGGCGCGGGCGCAAAGGGTTTCCGCGGATGGCGCGATGCAGACGTTTGGGGTGGTGTCGGAGCAGTTCTTCAGCGAGGTGTACTTCAAGTTCTCGCCGACGGCGGGGACGGCCGACGGGCTGCATCAGTACGACTCACAGTTGGAGGACTACTCCGCTGCCGGGGTGGCGCGAGAGGTTGCGGCGCTGCACGAGTTCGAGAAGCGCGTGGAGGCGATCGATCCGGCGGCCCTGGATGCTCCGGTAGCGGCGGACAGGGAGATTCTGCTGAACAACATTAAGAGTGAGCTGCTGACGCTGGAGGTGATCCGGGGGTGGGAGAAGAACCCGGATGACTATTCGTCGGGGATTACCAATGCGGCGTATGTGATTATGGAGCGGCCGTACGCGCCGGCGAACACGCGGCTGCGGGCGCTGGTGGAGCGCGAGAAGCTGATGCCGCAGGCGCTGGAGGAGGCGCGGAAGAACCTGAAGAACCCGCCGCGGATCTTTACCGAGATTGCGCTGGAGCAAGTGGATGGGGACATCAGCTTCTTTGAAAACGATGTGCCGAGCGCGTTCTTCAGCGGGGCGGATGGCGAAGAGGTTGCGACTGATGCGGCGCTGAAGGCGGAGTTTGCCAGGACGAATGCAGCGGTGGTGGCGGCGCTGAAGAGCTATGCGGCGTGGATGAAGACGGACCTGCTGCCGCGATCGAACGGGGACTTCCGGCTAGGCGCAGACACGTTCGCAAAGAAGATTGCGTACGACGAGATGGTGGACCTGCCACTGGACCAGCTACTACAGATCGCGATGGACGGTCTGCACAAGAACCAGGCCGAGTTTGCGCGGGTGGCGAAGGAGATCGACCCAACCAAGACGCCCGAGCAGGAGTTGAACGAGCTGCAGGGGCTGTATCCGCCGCCGGACCAGTTGCTGCATGCGTTTCACGATCAGTTTGACCAGTTGGTCGGATTCATTCGAGCGCACCACATCATTACGCTGCCCAGCGATGTGCGGCCGGTGCTGGAAGAGACCCCGCCGTTTATGCGGGCAACGACGTTTGCGTCGATGGACGCGCCGGGGCCGTTTGAAACCCACTCGACCAAAGCGTACTTCAACGTGACACTGCCGGAGAAGGGTTGGACGGCGGAGCATATTGCCGGACACATGGCACAGTTCAACGTGGGCACGATCGTCTCCACCAGCGTGCATGAGGCGTATCCGGGACACTATGTGCAGTTCCTGTGGACGCCGCAGGTGGGCAGCAAGATCCGCAAGGTGCTGGGCGCGAACACGAACATCGAGGGCTGGGCGCACTACTGCGAGCAGATGATGCTGGATGAGGGCTACGCCGCGGCCCCGTTGGGCGCGACGGCCGAGGAGGTGAGGCAGGCGAAGCTGATCCGGCTGGGGCAGTTGATGGATGCGCTGCTGCGGGACGCGCGGTTCGTCAACTCAATCAAGCTGCATACCGGGCAGGGTGAGCCGGGCGGCAAATGGACGATGGAGCAGGCGGAGGACTTCTTCGTGAAGGAGGGGTACCAGACGCGGGCGATCGCCGAGGTAGAGACCAAGCGCGGCACCGGCGACCCGACGTATCTCTACTACACGCTGGGCAAGCTGGAGATCATGAAGCTGCGCGAGGACTACAAGAAGAAGATGGGCGCGGCCTATACGTTGCAGGGCTTCCACGACGCGTTTATGCGACAGGGCTTCGCGCCGATCAAGGTGATCCGCAGGGCGATGCTGGGGGATGGATCGCCGGCGCTATAGGGTTATGGTATTTGGCTATGGTAAAATACCATTTATGAATGCCATTGCCGAAATTGATAAAGCCGGTCGCGTGGTAGTACCGAAGAAACTGCGGGAGGCACTGCACCTGGCGCCGGGCACGCGCCTGAGCATGCGACTGGACGGTGATCGCCTGCTGATTGAGCCGGAGAGCAAGCCCCGCGGACTTTACATGGACCGGGGGACGCTGGTTTACGACGCGGGGCCGGGCCCTACTACGGACGTGGTGGAGTGGATTGCAGAGGACCGTGAGGCGCGCTTGCAGCAATTGATCGAACGCCAATCGCAGCGATGATCTTCATCGACACTTCGGTGCTGGTCTGTGCGTCGACGCCCTCCGACCCCCGGCACGACGCCTGTGTCGGCTTGTTGCAGATAGCGGAAGCGCGCGGCGCAACCTGTTCCTCCCACAGCTTGGCAGAGTTGTTCTCAATGATGAGCGGGCGTCCGCGTCCTTTGCGCCTCGCTCCGGCAGAGGCTGCCCGGATTGTCGCGCACACAAGCAAGAGGTTCCACTTTGTGAGTCTCACTGCGGCGGAATATGTGGCCGCTATCGACGGTGTTGCGGAACTTGGGCACAGCGGCGGAATAATCTACGACGCGCTGATCGTGGCGTGCGCGCGGAAGGCCAAGGCCAGCCGCATTTATACGCTCAATGCGAGGCATTTCCGTCTGGTGGCACCGGACCTTGCGTCCCGAATCGTAGAGCCTTGAGTCTGCGACTAACGCCTAGCCGGCTTTGAACATTTGCTTGATGCCGCGGAGGGCCTGGCGGGTACGTTCCTCGTTTTCGATGAGGGCGAAACGGACGAAGCCGTCGCCATGCTCGCCGAAGCCGACGCCGGGGCTGACGGCGGTTTTGGCGCAGAGCAGCAGCTTCTTGGAGAACTCGACCGAGCCGAGGGCGCGGAACTGCTCGGGGATTTTGGCCCAGACGAACATCGTTGCTTTGGGCAGGTCGACCTCCCAACCCAGCTTATTCAGCCCGGTAACCAATACATCGCGGCGCGACTTATAATTTGAAACGATTTCCGCTACACATTCCTGCGGGCCGTCAAGCGCGGCGATGGAAGCCACCTGGATCGGCGTAAAGGTCCCGTAGTCGAAGTAGCTCTTGATGCGGCCCAGTGCGGCGACTAGCTTCTTGTTGCCGACCATGAAGCCGACGCGCCAGCCGGGCATGTTGTAGCTCTTGGATAGGGTGAAGAACTCGACGGCAATGTCCTTGGCGCCGGGGACTTCGAGGATGGAGGGCGCGCGGTAGCCATCGAAGACCAGGTCGGCGTAGGCGAGGTCGTGGACGATGTAGATGCCGAGGTCCTTGCACAGGGGGACGAGGCGCTCAAAGAAGCTGAGGTCCACACACTGGGTGGTGGGGTTGGCGGGGAAGTTGAGGATGAGCAGTTTGGGGCGCGGCAACATGCGCGGGAGCTCGCGTTCGAGGCTGGCGAGCAGCGTGGCCTCGTCGGTGTCCTCCAGCGCGATGCTCTGGATCTTGGAGCCGGCGATGACCGGACCGAAGATGTGGATGGGATAGCTGGGGTTGGGGACGGCGACGGTGTCCTCGTTGTCGAGCATGGCCAGGCAGAGGTGGGCGATGCCCTCCTTGGAGCCGATGGTGACGATGGCCTCGGTCTCGGGGTCGAGGTCGACGTTGTAGCGGCGCTTGTACCAGTCGCAGATGGATTTGCGCAGGCGGGGCAGGCCACGGGAAAGCGAGTAGCGATGGGTCGCGGTCTTCTGCGCGGCCTCGATGAGCTTGTCGACGATGTGCTTGGGCGTGGCGCCGTCGGGATTGCCCATGCCGAAGTCGATGATGTCTTCGCCGCGTTTGCGGGCGGATGCTTTGAGTTCGCCAGTGATGTTGAATACATACGCGGGCAGCCGCGTCAGCCTTCTAAACTCTTCCATGCGTATTCCGCCAGTCCCCTTAAAGATCTTCCTCTTCTATTAAATCAGCGCAGAGCAATGCGTGCGCCAGCGCGGCATAAGGGTTGCCAACCCCGAACCGCCATTGTATGAGGCGCATGCTACTTCGCGGTAAACACGACCTTGACCGGCAGAGTGCGCGGCGGGTAGCAGGAGGCGTTGTCGCAGGCCTGATACTTCAACGTGCCTTCGATGGTGTGGTCGCCGGGCGTGGCCACGACTGGCAGCTTAAGGGTGAAGTCGCCGGCGTAGACATCGAGGATGTCCTTGGGATCGAAGCTGAAGCTGTAGGGCTTGCCCGCGGGATACTCGATGGCGGCGGTTTTGACGCCGTTGGCCGGTTGCAGGGTGAGCGTGGTGGGGATCAGGAGCTGCGACTTGGGTGTGTGTGAGTTGACGTGGTAGTTCTGAACAGTGTGGAAGCGAAGCTCCAGAGTCGCGTGCTTGCCGGCGGGGACGGACTGCGGCTCGGCCGCATAGAGGACGAAGGATTTGGGCTTGGCAGGCGCGCTCAGGTCGCCGATCTGGGCGCCGATTTGCGCGTTCACGATCTTGGTCGGGGCGAGGCCAACAAGCAGGGCCAGAGCGGCGACGGGTGCGAGTGCACGGGTCATGGATTGCCTGCCGCGACGGTTTCTTTCACCATGGCTTCCAGCTCATCTTTAGAGCTAGCGCCGGCGGTGACCTCGATGACTTTGCCGGTCTTATCCACATAGAACGACATAGGCAGGTACTCAGTGTTCTTGAGGTAGGCCTCTTCGACGGTGGGGTCGGAGAGCAGGATGGGATAGGTGACTCCCAGCTTCTGCGTGGCCTTGGCAATGGTCTCCTTGCCCACCTCGGAGTCGTAGGTTACACCGACGACCTGGAAGCCGTCGGGCGCATACTTCTTGCTGAACTCCTCGAGCCAGGGCATTTCGATCTTGCAGGGCGCGCAGTAGGTGCCCCAGAAGTTGACGACCAGGGGATGGCCCTTGAAGTCGCTGAGCGAAACTCTTTTGCCGTCGAGGTCGACCAGGGTGAACGGCGGTGCGGGCTTGCCGCGCAGAGGAGACGCAGCGGTCGGATCGCTGGAGCTGCCGGTGGGGGAGGACGTGTCTGGAATGAGCGTGACCTGGGTCGGCTGGGAGGTTCGGTGTCTATAGTTCTGGACGCCGGACCACACGACGAGGGCGATTCCGCCGACCATGATTGACAGCAAGAGCGCTCTACGCATCACTTCTGGACATCCTTCCGGGCGAGCGCCGTTCGCTTGCCTCCATTCTCCCAGTTTACCGCGAAGAAGAGGATTGCTTCCGCTCCTGCAGATCGCGCCAGGCGGCGGGCAGAATCTGGCCCTCGTTGAGGCAGGGCGCGAAGCGGGTGATGCAGGAGAGGCTGAAGTCCATCAACGCGGTCTTTTCGGCGGGGTCTTCCTGGGGCAGGAATTGAGCGGTGATCCCGTAGCGCCCGTGCCAGTCGCGGACGCGGCGATACGGGTGAAGGACAGGACCGGTTGCAGCCTCGGGAAAGCTGGAGAACTCACCGGAGGACAGGGCGAGGTTGGGGACCACGCGCGGCTGTCCGGGCGGGAAGTCCCAGGCGCTGACGGGCAGCGAGACCTGCTCGGCGAACCACTTGGAGGTGACGATGCCATGCTGCACGCTGAACCCTGCGCGCACGGCGGAACTGCGCAGGCCGAGGTGGTTGACGATCCTGGGCAGCCAGTTTTTGACGCCGGGGTCGGGGTAGCCGGTGAGGGACTGGGGAAGCACCTGGACGATAGTGATGCGATAGATGCAGGTTTCCGCGTTACAGTTTCCAACGATTCCGCCCCAGCGGCCCCACCTGGCGATGAGGCGCTGTGCATCCGGCCAGCGGCTGTGGCCTACATCGAGCGAACGAACGTCGGTGAGCAGACGCTGCGCGCGCCAGCGGAGCAGCCATTGAGCACCCTGGGTCTCGACCCAAGCCAGACCGAGCACAAACAGAACTGCGACCAACGAACGGCGACACCAGACAGCAACTTTTTCCATGGATAGAAGTAGAACACTTTGGGGATGGCGGAATGCAACCCGAAACTGCGCGGGGCGGGCGGTGTACACCACCGGGGAAATGCTCTAGCATCGGAAGGGTTTGAAGGCGCATATGGCGATCCCAGCACAACCTGAACGCACCCGTCCGTCGGAGCTGGTCCGCACCGAGGCGCGCGCGCTGTTGGAGCTGGCGATGCGGCTGGACGGGCCGACGGCAGCGCCGTTTGCCCGCGCCGCGGAGTTAGTCGCGGAAGCGGCGGCACGGGGGAATCGGGCGATTCTGCTGGGCATGGGCAAGAGCGGGCTGATCGCGCGCAAGATTGCGGCGACGCTGTGCTCGACCGGGACGCCCGCACACTTTCTTCATCCGGCGGAGGCGCTGCACGGCGATTTGGGGATGGTCGCCGCAGGCGACGTTGCGATAGCGCTGAGCCTGAGCGGCGAGACCGAAGAGCTGCTGGCGCTGCTGCCTGCGCTGCGGCGGTTGGGGACGGCGCTGATCAGCTTTTGCGGCGAGCAAAGCTCGACGCTGGCACAGGCGAGCGAGGTTTGGCTGGACGCGAGCGTGGGCAAGGAAGCCGGCGCTTTGAATCTTGCACCGACGGCTTCGACCACGGTGATGCTGGCGCTGGGCGACGCGCTGGCACTGGAGGTCTCGCACCGGCGCGGATTTGCGGCCGAGGACTTTGCGGAGCTGCATCCGGGGGGAAGGCTGGGGCGACGGCTGGCGCGGGTGCGCGACCTGATGCACACGGGCGATGCGCTGCCGGAGGTAGCCGCGGATACGGTGATGACCCAGGTGATCCACGAGATGAGCCACAAGAAGCTGGGAATGACCACGGTGCTGGGCAAGGGCCAACGGCTGCTGGGGATGATCTCCGACGGCGACCTGCGACGGCTGCTGGAGCGCGATGGCCCGCAGGCGCTTGCGCATACCGCGGGCGAGATCATGAACGCGAAGCCGGTAACGATTGCGCCGGAAGCGTTTGCGGGCGAGGCGCTGGCGCTGATGGAAGCGCGCAAGATTACTTCGCTGATTGTGGTGGGCGCGCAGGGTGAAGCGCTGGGCGTGGTGCACCTGCACGATCTGTGGGCGAGCGCGAAGGCGTAGCGAACTACTTCGCGGCGGTGCTGCCCCAGACATGGTCGAGGAAGAGGTCGCGGGGGCGGAGGGCGTCAGGTTTGGCTGCGGGAGTGGCGTCGAGGTGCATGACCTGCCAGCCGGTGGCGGCGTTATAGACAGGCCACGGGGGAAGGCCGGGCCGGTTGGGGTCTCCGGATTTGGCGAAGTTGGTCCAGTAGGTGCCCATCAGCTCGGAGAGGGCGCGGTCTTGGGGGCGGATCGCCATCTCGGGGCGCGAGTCGAGGGTGCCGAAGATGTACTCGATGTCGTCGGAGTGGAAGGCGCCCATGCTGGCGGGATGGTTGCGGTCGCCGGGTGAGCCAAGGTCGAGGAAATAGCGATAGACGGGCGCGCCGCCGGTCTTGACCTGCGCTTCGATCCAGGCCCAGGTAGAGAAGGCGATGAACTTGTCGCCGGCGTAGTCGTTGGCGGAGCGGACGGCTTCGGCGTCATTTGCAGCCGGGTAAACGGCAAAGAATTTGAGCGCGTCGGGACCAAACTCGGTGTGCGCCTGGACGGTAAAACTGTCGGCGGTGGGCGGCTTGGAGGGGCGGCTCTCGTTGGCGTTCCATCCGGCGAGCAGAGGGATGTGGGCCTGCTTGCCCTCGGCGTAGATGTGGGGCTGGGTGTCAGGCAGGAAGTAGCCGTCCACGACCGGGCCGAAGTAGGGCGGCGCGGGGGTGGTTTTGGCGGTCGCGGCCTTCAGCAGCTCGTCGGTGGTAAGGCTGCGCAGGTAGAAGAGCTTGCCGGAGCCGAAGACGCGCTCGGCCCAGGCGAGGTTGGCGGCCTCGGCCTCCTGGCGTGGACGCAGGGTGTTGCTGAAGCTGTAGAAGCCGGCGCCGCTCTCGCCGATGGCTTTGGCGAAGAGGCCGTTGGCGACGGGCGAGGCCATTAGCGCGCTGACCGACTGTGAGCCGGCCGACTCGCCGAAGATGGTGATGTTGGCGGGGTCGCCCCCGAAGGCGGCGATGTTGCGGCCGACCCAGGCGATGGCGAAGGCCTGGTCCATCAGGCCATAGTTGCCGGAGGTTTGGTGGGGCGATTCGGCGGCGAGCTCGGGGTGGGTGAAGAAGCCGAAGATGCCGAGGCGGTAGTTCATGCTGACGACGATGACGCCGCGATGGGCGAGGAACTGGCCGTCCTGGCGCGCCTCGGAGGTGCTGCCGCTGGTGTAGCCGCCGCCGTAGATCCAGACCATCACGGGAAGTGGAGTTGGATGTTTTGCGGTGACGACGGGCGCCCAGACGTTGAGGGTGAGGCAGTCCTCGCTGGCGCCGGAGTCGCGGAAGACCATGTCGGGCCAGGTGCGCGACTGGATGCAGTGCGGGCCGAAGTCGCCGGCGAGCAGAATCTTCTTCCATTTGCCGGCGGGCTGGGGCGCGCGCCAGCGCAGATCGGCGATGGGCGGCTGGGCGTAGGGTATGCCTCTGTAGGCGATGACCTTCTGGCCGGGAGTGAGGACGCCGAGCAGCTTGCCGGACTCGACCTGGATGGGGAGCTGCCGGGTGGGCTTTTGGGCGACGGGCTTCTGGGCGAGGGCGGAGGCGGCGAGGAGTATGAGAGCGCAGAGGAGGGTGGCGCGGTTCAGGGTGGGCGCGGGCATGGGAGGTCTCCGGTGGCAACCTTACCATTCTTGCGGGCTGGCTTGGCGTTGGCATGGACGATCTCTTAAGTATTTTTTTGCCGGGTGCCCCATCCTTCGCGTTGTGGGCGAAGGGTGGGACGTAAGATGTCCCGCTAGCGGAGTGCTAGCAATCTAAGCGCGCTCGCGGCGGTGGGCTGTCCTCTCCGATTCGATTTCGACTGGTCCGATTTCGCCAGTAGTGTAGTGGGTTGAAGCTGCTCCAGCGATAGTCTTCGGGCTTTGCGACCAAGCCACGCACGACCGGGTTACGGTGGATGTACCGGAGTTTTTCTACGAACTTCTCGGAACTGGAGACATTGAAGTCGTAATAGCGGCGCTGCCAGAATTGTTTTTGATCGGCAGACTTGAGTTCACGCGCGGTGAGCTGCTTGAAGATTTGCAGGAAGGTCGCGAGGGTGTCTTTCGGAGGCTCGTCGATTAGGAGATGGACGTGCTCGGGCATCAGGACGTAGGCGGCGATACAGAGGCCCTGTTGTTGTCGGGTTTGTTCGAGGAGCCGCTCGACTGTGTTCTTTGCCTCCGGGGTGCGGAGGAAGTGTTGTCGCTAGTAACAGCTGAAGGTGACGAAATGGAAGAGCTTGGTTTGCTGGAAGCGTTGGAGGCCGGTAGGCATGACGGTGGGAGAAGTCTGTCTCTCTATACGGACGGTTGGGGTTGGTGAAGGGTGAGTAATCCGATCCGTTTACGTCCCACCCTTCGCAAGAACGCGAAGGATGGGGCACCCGCAGGCAGCAGTCTATTGGGGAGGCAGGAGGAGGTTGTCGATGAGGCGGGTTGGGCCGACGTGGGCGGCGACGGCGAGGAGGGCGCCGTTGGCGGTGTCGGCGAGGGGGAGCAGGGTGTCGGGGTCGACGACGGCGGCGTAGTCGAGGCGGACGGGCACGGCGTTGAGAAACGGGTCGGGATCGGGGGCGGAGAAGACGGCGAGCATGGCGGCGCGGAGGGCTTCGGCCGAGGTTTCACCAGCGAGGGCGAGGGACTCGGCGGCGCGGAGGGCGCGGGAGAGGATGAGGGCGCGCCGGCGCTCGGCGGGCGAGAGGTAGCGGTTGCGCGAGCTCATGGCGAGGCCGTCGGGTTCGCGGAAGATGGGGCAGACGGCGAGCTGGATGGGGAAGTTGAGGTCGCGCACCATGCGGCGCAGCACGGCGACCTGGGCGGCGTCCTTCTGGCCGAAGTAGGCGCGGTCGGGGGCGACGATGTGGAAGAGCCGGGCGACGATGGTGGCGACGCCGCGGAAGTGGCCGGGGCGGGAGGCTCCGTCGAGGCGGGCACCGATGTCGCCGGGGTCGACGAAGGTGGTGTTGCCGGGCGGGTACATGTCGGCGGCGGAGGGGGCGAAGAGCAGAGGGACGCCGGCGGCTTCGAGCTTGCGGCAGTCTTCGTCGAAGGTGCGCGGGTAGGCGGCGTAGTCCTCGTTGGGGCCGAACTGGGTGGGGTTGACGAAGATGGAGACGGCGACGGCGTCACACTCGGCGAGCGCGGTGGAGACCAGGGACATGTGGCCGGCGTGGAGCGCTCCCATGGTGGGAACGAGCCCGAGGGTGGTGGTGGGGTCGAGCGAGTTGGAGCGGCGGAGGTCCGCGCAGGCGACGTTCATCTCGGCGGGGGTGGTGGCGATGAGCATGTTCAAGGTTCAAGGTGCGAGGTTCAAGGTTCAAGGAAAGGCAAATACGGGGATTCTTCGCTACGCTCAGAATGACAACTTAGGACGGCACGGCAAGGACGAGTTTTGCAGGCGGAGCTAAGCTTTGCGGGCGCGGGGTTGGGTGGAGGCGACGGCGAGCTGGACTTCGCGGGGAAGGTGATAGCTCTCGGCGTCGGTGGGGAACTTGCGTTGGGCGACGTCGTCGCGATACTGGTCTAACGCAGAACTGAAGAAGGCGGCGCCATCGGCATACTGGCGGGTGAACTTGGCGGCGGGCGCGAAGGTGAGGTTGAAGAGGTCGTGGAAGACGAGGATCTGGCCATCGCAGTCGGGGCCGGCGCCGATGCCGATGGTGGGGATGGCGAGCTCGTGGGTGATGCGGGCGGCGAGCTCGCGGGGAATGCCCTCAAGCACGATGGCGACCGCGCCGGCGTCTTCGAGAGCGCGGGCGTCGGTGGAGAGACGGTCCATGGCGGCGAGCGACTTGCCCTGGACGCGATAGCCTCCCATGCTGTGGACGGATTGCGGGGTGAGGCCGATGTGGGCGACCACGGGAACCTCGGCGTCGGTGAGGCGGCGCACGAGTTTGGCGCGCTGCGAGCCACCTTCGATCTTGACGGCCTGGGCGCCTGCCTCCTTGATGAAGCGGAGGGCGTTGCGGGTGGCGTCGCGCAGGGAGGCGTGGTAGGAGCCGTAGGG
>Ga0326727_10018927_pt1 | contig 13970 bp, 13 predicted proteins | sample MB2enrmetagenome_FD_207643 | JGI IMG/M metagenome (GOLD analysis project Ga0326727, IMG submission 207643) | Lab enriched peat soil microbial communities from McLean, Ithaca, NY, United States - MB29MY | ecosystem: Environmental > Terrestrial > Soil > Wetlands > Peat | place: USA: New York... | reverse complement strand
GAAATACTTCTTCGACAACGGGATCGACTTCCAATGCACCCGGTGCGGTACATGCTGTACCGGTGAGCCCGGCATCGTCTATGTGGATCAGGATGAGGCCGTTGGAATCGCCTCATTTCTCGATATATCAATAGAGGTGCTGAAGGCAAGGATGCTCGACCCGTTCAAGGACGGCTACACCGCACGGGAGGCCGAACAGGGGAGGTGTATATTTTATGAGAACGGGTGTGTCATCTATCCCGTCAGACCAATCCAGTGCGTAACCTTTCCCTTCTGGTTCCAGAACATGCGCTCTATAGCCGCCTGGAATGATGCCAGGCTTAGATGCCCCGGCATCGGCCAAGGACAACGTTTCACCAAGGAAGAGATCATATCCATGGTACAGGCGAGCTACCATATCTATGTAAAGGCCCTGGAATGGATGTATAAATAAGGTTTCCACAGCGCACCGTGCCCCGCAGTAACCACTGCTTGAAATTGAGATAAGCGGCTTCCTGGTGACCTGATGGAAGGGTTGCAGGGGACGCATAAGGCTGATAGTCAAACCTTCTTTGAATATTGAGCATTCCTGCCCCAATAGGGCCTCATTGACACGGGTTTCGCTGCTCTTATAATTCATGTGCATCTGGATGTTCATCTGGAGGCTATATGATTTCATTCAAAGTCAACGGAACAAGGTATGATCTGGATATTCCCGCTGATACACCGCTCTTATGGGTCATCCGGGAAAATCTCGGGCTGACGGGGACGAAATACGGCTGCGGCAAGGCATTGTGCGGTGCCTGCACGGTCCATGTCAACGGCCAGGCGGCCCGTTCCTGCATCACCCCTGTTTCATCGGTGATGGGCAAGGAGGTCCTCACCATAGAGGGCCTCTCTCCGAACAGTACGCACCCCGTCCAACGGGCCTGGATCGCCGAAGACGTGCCCCAATGCGGTTACTGCCACTCGGGCCAGATCATGTCCGCGGCAGCGCTCCTGGCGGCAAATCCGACACCGACCGACGACGATATCGATCAGGCCATGGCCGGGAATATCTGCCGCTGCGGCACCTATCAGCGCATCCGCAGGGCCATCCACTTAGCTGCGGCACAGATGAACAAGGGAGGGCAGACATGAACGGGATTGTAAATGTAAGCCGACGCACGTTCCTGAAGGCTGGAGCGATAGCGGGCGGAGGATTGGTCCTCGGGTTTTATCTGCCGGTCCTGAAAGGCGATTCATTGCTTCAAGCCGCAGAGAAGGCGTCTTTTGATCCCAATGCCTTCCTCCGCATAGGGACCGACGGTCTTATAACCATTATCGTGAACAAGTCGGAAATGGGCCAGGGTGTCTATACCTCGATGCCCATGCTCGTTGCCGAGGAGCTAGAGTGTGACTGGGCGAACGTACGCATTGAACCCGCTCCCGTAGCCGCAGTCTACAACAACCCCGTAACAGGGATTCAGATGACCGGGGGCAGCATGAGCGTGAGGACCGAGTGGGAGCGGATGCGCGAGGTCGGTGCCGCCGCACGGGAGATGCTGATCGCTGCCGCGGCCGATACCTGGAAGGTGAACCGGGCAAGCTGCCGGGCGGAGAAGGGCAGGGTCGTTCATGCAAGCGGCAAGTTCCTCTCCTACGGACAGCTCTCGAAAAAGGCTGCGAGAATGAGCGTCCCCAAAGAGGTAAAGCTGAAAGCCGCTACGGCCTTTACCATCGTCGGCAAGCCGACGGCCCGCCTCGACACCCCCCTGAAGGTCGACGGCAAGGCCGTTTTTGGTTTGGATGTCTCGACACCCGGGATGCTCACTGCCCTTATCGAGCGTCCTCCGGTTTTCGGAGGCAAGGCGAAGAGCTTCAACAACGAGAAGGCCAAGGCCGTGCCCGGTGTCAGGCAGATCGTTTCCATCGATTCGGGTGTCGCGGTCGTGGCGGACAATTTCTGGTCGGCAAAGAGAGGAAGGGATGCGCTGGAGATCATATGGGATGAAGGGCAATTCGTCAACCTTTCAACCCCGGGATTGCGCGACAGTTACGCGAAGCTCGCCATGAGCTCCGGTCTGCCTGCGAGGAAGGACGGAGATCCGGAGAAAGCCCTGGCCGGGCTCGCAAATAAGGTGAGCGCCGAGTACGAAGTCCCTTATCTGGCCCATGCCACCATAGAGCCCCTCAATTGCACCATCGATCTTAGATCTAACAGGTGCGAGGTATGGGCCGGTACGCAGTTTCAGACCCTCGACCGGGCCGCTGTCGCCAAAACCGTCGGGCTGAAACCCGAACAGGTCACCCTCCATACCACGTATCTGGGCGGAGGTTTCGGCCGCCGTGCAAACCCCCATTCCGATTACATGGTAGAGGCTGCGCAGGTGGCCAAGGCGGTAAGGAAGCCTCTCAAGGTGGTGTGGACCCGGGAAGACGATATGAAGGGCGGCTACTACAGGCCCTTCTGGTATGACCGGATCAGCGGCGGTCTCGACGGGAGCGGCAGGATCGTTGCCTGGAATCACACCATTGTCGGACAGTCGATCATGCACGGCACACTCATGGAGCAACGGCTGGTAAAGGACGGCATAGACGGCGCGTCGGTGGAAGGCGCAAAGGATATGCCCTATGAGGTTCCCAATGTCTATGTCGGCCTGAACAGCCCTATTGTCGGCATACCGGTTCAATGGTGGCGGTCTGTCGGCCATTCCCACACCGCGTTTGTCGTGGAAAGCTTTATGGACGAAATGGCGCATGCCGCCCGGATCGATCCCTCTGAATTCCGCCGCAGGCATCTCGTGGATCATCCCCGCCATCTCGCGGTCCTCGACCTTGCCGCAAAAAAGGCGCTCTGGGGAACACCGCTTCCCGAAGGCCGGGCCAGGGGTATTGCCGTGGCCGAGTCGTTTGGAAGTTTCGTTTCCCAGGTGGCGGAAGTCTCCATAGACCCCTCCGGTGAACCGCGCGTCCACAGGGTTGTCTGCGCCATCGACTGCGGCACGGCTGTGAACCCTTCCACGGTTGAGGCGCAGATGGAGAGCGGCATCGTTTTCGGTCTTTCCGCCGCCCTTTATGGCGCGATCACGATAAAGGACGGCCGGGTGGAGCAGTCCAATTTTGACGATTATCCCGTCCTTCGCATGGACAGGATGCCTGCAATCGAGGTCCACATTGTTCCGAGCACGGAACATCCTGGGGGCGTAGGAGAGCCGGGGGTGCCTCCCATAGCGCCTGCTGTGACGAATGCCATTTTCGCAGCTACAGGGAAGAGGATCAGGCGCCTGCCGATCGATACCGGGCAATTGAAGACTGCATGAGGGCTGTATACGGCCGTTACCGGAAGACTCGGTTATGAAACTCAGGCAGTATGGACTCTATTCCAAAATTGCGGCGCTTGTTGCTCTCGCCCTTACAACATCTTCATCAATTATGAGCTGGGCATGCACTGTGTCGGCTTCGACATATCCTACTGCTGCATCATTCCTCCCTACAACAGCGTCCAGGCACAGGCGGTGCGGTCCGCGACCGGCGGCACACTTCCCGACCTCTTGTCAGGGGATGACAAGGTGCATCTTTCCTATGCCATAAGGGACAACACCTACAGTGAAGGCAACAAGATGAAATACTTTCAAGTGGCCAAGGACGTGAGCGGGACCGGAACCATGGCGAACCCCGGCGACAACATGGCCAACTACGTGTGGACCCACCTTTTCATCTATAAGGATCTGGAAGGGACCGATTATTATAATGACTATTGGGCATCAGTGGTTCTCATCCATTTCATGCGCGAAAAGGACCTCAACCTGCCGGTCAAGGAACTGGTGGAGAAGTACCTCTACGCAAAGTCCAGCCGGATCGTTGCAGCGGGGTGGAGGCAGGGGTGACTCCCTTGCTCTAGAGAACTTCCTCATTATAATATTGATACCGGCTTATGAGATTTTTAGAAATAAAACCCGATAATTCAAATGCATATCGGCCGGAATGTTCGCTGAAAGGGGAGCTGTCCATTCTGCAGATCAGACGGAGGTTCTTATGATATCTTTGCAGGTGAACGGGAAGAAGTATGAAGTGGATGTAGATCCTGAGACGCCGCTTCTCTGGGTTATAAGGGAGAAGCTCGGACTGACGGGTACGAAGTACGGCTGCGGAATAGCCGCCTGCGGCGTATGCACTGTTCTTATCGACGGGAATGCAGCGCGTTCCTGCAACACCCCCGTATCTTCCGTCGGTGAAAAAGAGATCACGACCATCGAGGGTCTCTCAGAGGGCTTGGGCCATCCTTTGCAGAGGGCATGGATTGCAGACGATGTGCCCCAATGCGGTTACTGCCAGCCCGGACAGATCATGCAGGCAGCGGCTCTGTTAAAAAAGAATCCCGACCCCAGCGACGCGGATATTGACGCCGCCATGACAGGGAACATTTGCCGCTGCGGCACCTACCCCAGGATCCGCAGGGCCATTCACACGGCATCGAAAATGATGGCACAAGGAGATGCAAAATGAACGGGGCCATGGATAAAAACCGTAAAACCGGCCCCACGATCGGCGGAGAACTGGTCGTCGGCTTCCATCTCCCGGCCCTTGGATCGGGTGTTGCTGAACCTGCGCCGGCCGGTCTCTTCGCGCCGAATGCCTTCATCCGCATAGCTAGGGACGGAACAGTGACCTTCATCATCAACAAGTCCGAGATGGGACAGGGTGTCTTTACCGCGCTGCCGATGCTCATTGCCGAAGAGCTCGAATGCGACTGGAAGTCCATTCGGGTGGAGGCGGCTCCGGCTGACCCTGCTTATGCCCATACCGTGTGGGGTATACAGGGGACCGGGGGGAGCACCAGCACATGGAGCGAATGGGACAGGCTGTCCATAGTCGGTGCAACCGCCAGGGAGATGCTGATATCGGCTGCTGCCAAGATCTGGAATGAATCCCCTTCAGGCTGCCGGGCAGAGAACGGCCGGGTGACCAACGCAGAGGGCAAATCACTCGCTTACGGTGAACTGGTGGAAACGGCGGCGAAGATGCCGGTCCCAAAGGATGTAGTGCTCAAGAAGCCTGGCACATGCAGGATCCTCGGCAAACCTCAGTCCCGCATGGATAATCCGGTAAAGGTCGACGGCACTGCACGGTTCGGCATCGATGTGGTTCTTCCCGGCATGCTGACATCGGTTGTTGCGCATTCCCCTGTTTTCGGCGGGAAAGTGGTCAGCTTCAATGCCGACAAGGCGAAAGCCGTTCCGGGAGTGAAAGATGTTGTCCGGATTCCGACCGGGGTGGCGGTGGTTGCCGGCGATTTCTGGACGGCGCTAAAGGGCAGGGAGCTGCTCGATGTCGCCTGGGACGAAGGGGAAGGGGCTAAACTCGCAACCGAAGGGATACGCTCGGAATACAGGAAACTGTCCGCGACCCCCGGCATTGTCGCACGCAAAGAAGGAGTTCCGGAGAAGGCTTTTATGAATGCCGCACTGCAGCTCAGTGCAGAGTACGAAGTCCCCTATCTTGCGCATGCATGCATGGAGCCGCTCAACTGCACGGTCGATCTCAAGGCCGACGGTTGTGATATCTGGACCGGGACCCAGGCCCAGACCGTAAACCAGCTTGCCGCAGCAACAGTTACGGGGCTTAAACCCGAACAGATAAGGATTCACACCACCTTCCTGGGCGGTGGCTTCGGCCGCAGGGGGAATCCCCACAGCGACTTTGTCGTGGAGGCAGTCGAGGTGGCGAAAGCAGTGGGAAAACCCTTGAAGCTGGTATGGACCAGAGAGGACGACATGAAGGGGGGGTTCTACCGCCCCATGTGGTACGACAGGATCTCGGCCGGTCTCGACAACGATGGCTCCCTGATAGCCTGGCAGCACACCATCGTGGGCCAGTCGATCATGGCCGGCACGCTCTTCGAAGGGCTCAGGGTGAACGATGGAATCGACATAACCTCAGTGGAAGGGGCCGAAGACATCCCGTATGCCATTGGCAATATCCTCGTTGACCTCCACTCACCGAAACTCCCGGTGACGGTGCAGTGGTGGCGCTCGGTGGGGCATTCTCACACCGCATTTGTGGTGGAGAGCTTCTTCGATGAAGTGGCACACGCTGCAGGGAAAGACCCGTTCGAGCTCCGCCGCGACCTCCTTGCGGGCAAGCCGCGCCACAGGGAAGTGCTGGAGCTGGCCGCGCAAAAGGCTCTCTGGGGGACTCCACCCCCGGATGGGATAAGCCGGGGGATCGCTCTTGCAGAGTCGTTCGGCAGCATCGTCGCCCAGGTGGCTGAGGTATCGGTAAGCGCACAGGGAAGGGTCAGGGTCCACCGGGTTGTCTGCGCAGTGGACTGCGGCAGGTTTGTGAACCCTAAGACCGTCGAGGCGCAAATGGAATCGGGGATCATCTTCGGCCTTTCCGCCGCCCTTCATGGGGCGATCACCCTGAAGGACGGCCGGGTGGAGCAGGGCAATTTCAACAATTACCCGATGCTCCGCATGAATGAGACGCCGCAGATCGAGGTTCACATAGTACCGAGCATGGAGAAACCGGGAGGCGTGGGAGAACCGGGTGTGCCCCCCATCGCTCCGGCGGTTGCAAATGCAGTCTTTGCAGCCACAGGCGTACGGATGCGCGCTCTCCCCATGACTCCGGAGGCAGTGCGCAAGGCAATGAAACGGTAGGTAGACAGTAACGGACTACATTTTCAAATCCGAGGTTATCCATGGACGATATAAAAATCTATGAAGAAATGATCGCATTGCACAAATCAGGGATTTCCTCAGCCCTGGCGACAGTGGTGGAGAGTGCCGGTTCTTCCCCCCGGAAGGCCGGGGCCAAGATGCTCGTGCATGGCGACGGCTCCACACTGGGGACCATCGGCGGCGGAAAGGTGGAGCTGGAAACCATTGAAGCCGCCCTTGCAGCTATCAGGAGCGGCCTTCCCAGGACTGTTTCATTCAGCCTGACCGAAGAGTACGGCCATGTCTGCGGCGGCAGGCTGCTTATCTACATCGATCCTGTATGCCTGAAACCCCATCTCCTCATCATCGGCGCCGGCCATGTGGGAAAGGCGCTCTCGGCCGCTGCCAAGTTTGCCGGGTTCCGTATATCCGTAGCCGATGACCGGAGCGAATATGCGCACATCAGCCAGGTGCCGGATGCAGACGATATCTTCGTCGGTGATCCCGCTGGGGCCCTGGCCCGATTCACCGTTGACCCTGACACTTTCATCGTCATCGCCACCACCGGCTTTGAAAAGGATTTTGCAGCGGTCCGGGAGGCCCTTAAGACCGATGCATGCTACATCGGCCTCATCGGCAGCAGGCGGAAACGGGAGGTCCTGGCTCAGACGCTTACTTCTGAGGGGTACCCTCCTGATACGATCGAACGATTGAAGATACCCGTAGGGCTTGACATCGGCGCCGAAACTCCCTCTGAGATCGCCGTCAGCATCGTCGCCCAACTCATCGAGTCGCGGAGGAAACATGCAGCCGAACGTGTCAGCGATTCTCCTGGCCGCCGGGCAGTCGAGGCGGATGGGCCGCTTAAAACAGCTTCTGCCGATTCCTGATCGGCCGGCAGTTGTCCGCTGCGTCGAGACAATCCTTGCAGCCGGAATAGCCGAGGTTATTTTAGTGGCCGGGTCGCATGCGGAGGAGATAACCCTGGCAGTTGAGGATTTTCCCTTGACGATTGTGTACAACGAGGATCAGGGATCGGACATGGCCGGCTCGGTTCGGGTAGGGCTTTCACGCCTCAGCAGAGATGCGAATCGTGTTTTTGTCTGCCTGTGTGATCATCCTCTTGTCTCGCCGGCGACACTTTCTGCCATGTGCATGCACGATCCAGGGTGGTCCGACGCTCTCATTATCCCATGCCACAAAGGACGGAAAGGGCATCCGACCCTCTTCCCCCGCTTCATGCTGGAGGAGGTGAGAACCCATGCTACGTTGCGGGACATCATCAGAAGACACTTTGATAAAGTGAGTCTATTGGAAACGGATGATGAAGGCACAGTTCTGGAAATGGATACATGGGAAGATTATGAGAGAATTCTCGGCCGACTCACTACCTAGATGTTACCTTGGTTCTATGATGTGTGAAAACTGATGGTCTGGAGATGTAATCTAGGGTGTTGAGTGTTTATGAATAATCTTCACGGCGAGCCATCACAATGCCTCTTCCCAAGACGGGTTTCAGCCGTAGAGCTTCTTTACCATACAGGCTATCTTTTGCCCCAGGGTCTGCGCCATCTGGACGCCTTCCTCATCTTTTTCCACTTCTCCCTTATCTCTGGCAACGCTCATTGCCCGACCGGCGATGATAAGCTCGTTGCTAAAGAAGAAATGGTTCATGGTTTCGATGGTATGCATTCCTCCGCTCCGACGAAAACAGGATAGGGAAGCCCCAACTTTGTTCTTGTACATCCTCCCATTTGCCAGTCCGACGAAGCCCGCCCGGTCGATCAAGGCCTTCATCTCAGCTGTTACATCCTGAAAATAGGAAGGAGATCCCAAAACGATACCCTGAGCCGTTGTCATCTTTTCGATATACTCGTTCGCCGCATCGTTCTTAACGGCGCACCGCTGGTCCTGATTCTCGAAACACTTGTAGCAGGCAATGCACCCGTGAATCGCCCTTGCCGAGAGCTGAACGAGTTCCGTTTCAATGCCCTCTTTCTCGATCTCCCGTAAGAGATAGCCTATCAGCGTGGTGGTGTTGCCGTCTTTCCTTGGACTTCCGTTGAAGCCAATAACCTTCATACGCCTTACCTCCACAGCATGTGCTGCACAGGGATGATCTTCTTTTATACCCTTTCTCAACTAAGAATATGATACATATGACCCATCTGACCGGAGGATACAAACAGCTTGTAGTAAACCTTGGAAAAATACATAACATGCCTTCATTTTTTTGAATGATATCAATCTTTATTCTTTATCCGTGTCTGCACTCTCTTCCAAGACAATATCATCCACGTCTAAAGCATATTCAGCATCGACTTCATTAACAATCTCGATGAGCTCATCACTCTCTACCGGAGCAGTAATGGTATGATCTGTTCTTACGAAGGGAGACAAATGCCGCTTCTTCTTCCGCTTGTGCTTCGCCTTTGATTCATCATCGTTCTGATTGGCTCCACATGAGGGGCAAAGAGGCTGTGGTCTGCCCAGGTCATAAAACTTGGTGTCGCATTTATAACACTTGTATCGTGTCCCGAGATCCTCTGGAAAAATCTCCTTCTTCCGGAGTTGCTTCGTTATGTCGGCAGGAAGCTCCTCTTTCCGGGGTTGCTTCTTCTCGACTGCAGGAGTTTCTTTTTTCTTAGGTTGCTTCTTCACGACTGCAGCAAGCTCCCTCTTCGGGTGTTGCTTCTTCACGGCAGCGGGAATCTCCTTCTTCCGGGGTTGAGTTTTCACGGCAGCAGGAGTTTCTTTTTTCTTGGTTTGCTTCTTCACGACTGCAGCAAGCTCTCTCTTCGGGTGTTGCTTCTTCACGGCAGCGGGAATCTCCTTCTTCCGGGGTTGAGTTTTCACGACAGCAGGAGTTTCTTTTTTCTTGGTTTGCTTCTTCACGACTGCAGCAAGCTCTCTCTTCGGGTGTTGCTTCTTCACGGCAGCGGGAATCTCCTTCTTCCGGGGTTGAGTCTTCACGACAGCAGGAGTTTCTTTTTTCTTGGGCTGGACTGCAGCAAGCTCCCTCTTCTGGGGTTGCTTCTTCACGGCAGCGGGAATCTCCTTCTTCCGGGGTTGAGTCTTCACGACAGCAGGAGTTTCTTTTTTCTTGGGCTGGACTGCAGCAAGCTTCCTCTTCTGGGATTGCTTGTTCACGGTCCTATTTGTTAACCGCGGCCTTCAATAATTTGCCTGCCTTGAAACGAGGAGCCTTGCTTGCCTTGATCTTTATCTTCTGCCTGGTCTGGGGATTTACGCCTTCTCTGGCTGCCCTTTTCGCAACATCGAAGGTTCCGAAACCTACCAGGGTGACCTTATCGCCTTTCTTGAGAGCACCGGTAATAGTCGCTATGAGAGCTTCTATCGCTAGTTGTGCAGATGTTTTGGATATCTTTGCTTTGCCTGACATAACATCAACTAAATCCGATTTTGTCATAATATCCTCCTCGTATTTACCAAACCACCTATTATCATGCTCAGTCCCTTCATGAGCTGAGTTCATGAAGAATGGCTCTTATTGTGGTTTGAGCATTATCATTTCTATAATATAACAATAAGATAATGTCATCTTTTTATTATAGAACGGTCTGTCCATATATCAGAGACTCCTGTGAATTATGATGGAATTGTGCTGGTTCAGGAGCATGAAGAATGATATAAGTAATTGTAATGAAATAGCAATTACGATTAAGGTGGAGGCACAGTTCCGGCTCAAGGCCATATGCTTCAACCTGTTGAAGGCATCAAACAAGGCGGTCGTTCGGTTCAATCCCGTCTGATTGGGGGAGAGGTATCTCTGGAGGCAGGGAAAAGAGATGCTAAGGGCACGATACAAAGCAATCAGCCGGGCTATACCCCGGTGTATTATCGAAAAAACAGGTGGTTTTCGGGATGAGCCAACTATAACGGGGTTACGCAAGAGTTTTTTTGTTATATTTATCCCTTAATCGGTGTATTTGTATTATTGGTCCCTTTATAAGATAATACACTAAGATTATTAATAGAGGTAGGATGTTATTGATATGAACTATATGAAGATATTTTTAGTCAACATCTTCCTCATTACACTTATCGGGTGCGGGGGTGGCGGCGGAGGTAGTGCAAACTGCACGCCCGGCCCCGATGATCATTGCATTAAGTATGAAGTAAGCACATCCACCCAAAACGTATCCATAACTTACATCGATGAGGATGGCAACACAGTTAATTTACCCAATGAAAATTCCCATAACCAGCCTTGGACCTACACATTTACAGCAAAGAACGGTTCTCACCTCGCTCTTTCAGCACAGCTTCTTGGATCGGGATACGATACTGTTTATGTAATAATCTATGTTGATAATCAAGAAGTAGCTAAAGAATCCAGTTATTCTGTAGGGGTGAGTGCAAGTACCGAATACGACATTCCCTCTAATTAACTTCTATAATCCATGAAAGTAGTTCAAAGAGAAGAAGCTATAAAATTCGTCACTTTACATTAATCTCTACACTTGCAGCAGCTTTATTCGGTGTTTTACCATCTATTCCAGTGTCCTTTACAGCCATGACTATGTCCTCATATGTCCCGGGAACTGATAGCAAGATACTCTGTGTTATAAGATAGGTGCGCGGTGAAACGCAAACGACGTTCTCATTCTGAGGGATAGAGGAGTTTCCGGAAGAACCCGGGCTCCATGCATAATATAATGGGACGTTGCCATTATAAATAGTCGCTTGGAAATTCACTGTGCTGCCCACATTGAATGTTGCCCCCCCAGATGGTGATATCATTGAAACTATGGGGAAGTTATCATTGGGTAATGGACTTGCTTGAGTCTCGGGTCCGAATACGGTGATGTGGCACACATCAATCTTAGAGTCGCCGGTGCTGTCTGTTACTGTGAGGGTGAGTATATAGGAGCCTTGCGTACTGAAGGTGTGGTTTCCAGGGTCTTGATTTGAGGAAAAAGGTTTCTCGTTATTTATTTGCCAGGAATATGTGTAAGGCGGTTTACCGCCTGATCCCGAACCCTGCAGATTCAATGACTGACCCTGAATCATGATTACGCTCGAATTCGAATAAGGTAATCCATTAATAATTGTTGCTTTAAGTGGCATGTTGTTAGACGCTTCTTCTGCCGTTACTTCTTCTGTCGCAATCTGGCTTAAGGTATTCTCAAGATGGTTCTGTGCAACATCAGCAGGTACGAGCTCGGTAACTTCTTCAGAATAGATTCCGAGACCATTCAACCGCGTGAACATTTCTTGGATGCCTGCACTGCTATCGATATTCGGGTTAGTTAAATCTATGTTGATTCCATTCAGCGCATCTCTGACGCTCTGGGTTATTGTTATGCCATTATCAGGATTACCGTCTTGATCGAGAGTTATCAGCAGCCGTGCAATGTTGATGACTTTTGTACTTGAAGTTGTTGGGTTCGTACTGTCAAGGTCTACGGGGGTGATAATTCCTTTCGCCAGTGTTTGTCCAAGAACAACAGTGCCAAGAGAAAAAGTTATCTCTTCTCCGTCTTGATAGTAGAAGGTTCCCTGAGAATCCGTAAGGCCGGACCAGGTGGGTGTTGTGTATTGCAGACCCTCTACAGGGCTATCAATAAAATATCCGGTGTTATATGTACCTTCGGGTTTGGCAATAGTAGGCCCGCCTCCGCCTCCGCATCCAATGACCCCGAAGAGGATGGATAGACTCATTGCCATGAAAAGAACCAAACGGTCTCTTATTGCCAGGGGAGGATAATGCATCGCTTAAATCCTCTTCTATCTTTTATATTATACTATAATAGTTATCCTTGCAATGTAAAGGATTTCTACCCATTTTTTACTCATATGCCTTCAATATTTAAAGACAGCCGACATAAAAGGGGGGATGTGCAGATATTCAGGTTTATACATATCCCTATATCATCCCCTCTGTAAGGAATAATTAAACAAAATTACAGATTCCGTGGGCGCCATGGGCCACGGCCTGATATGAAGTGTCTTGCCTTATATGTTTCAAACGAAGCTGTAGAAAAACTCCAGCAAGCTCTAAAACCATTAAATTTGGATCATCAAAACACAAGCCCGATTAAAGATCTCCCATCGCAGGGCATTCTACGAGGTCGTTTTTTCTCACTTCCCATCGTTTGAGTTTTCCGACCGCCTCAACAAAGATCTTTAGTTTTGAGGCATCCTAAAAACGAGATGAAATCGCAGAAATATTTATATCGGATAATGTGGAAGCTAAGGGGCGCAACGGCTTTTTGTCGAATCTCTCTTGAGTGTCTGGTTGGGTCGTGCCCTATAGATGCTGTAATACACTTTGCACAACTTGTATTGCTATGTCATCCCAGACCTTTTCCAAAACGGCCGTCTGGCTCGTGCCGCCAATTGTCGGAGCCCTTGATTCTGAGATAAAATTTTCTTTCCAACGCCTATCTTCAATAGTGAATTCAGCTTCCAGCTTGCATCTGCCTAAGTCGATAGCCGGAGTAACATTGAAAATGCCGGCAGAATATTCGAACTCTGTTTCTGCTCGAATTATCTCAATAGTAAGGGTCTTGTTGGATGAATCGATCACACCAATCGAATTATCCAATGCTACCAATATTCGACTTGCCAGTGCACCTCCAGTCGGTATTCGCGTTTGCGAACCTCCACCGATAAATCCAGGCGCACCTTGCACATCAATGCGTTCTGAAAATGATGGTGGAATCCATTTAACGGAAATTGGCCCTTTCGTTATTGCAGCAAAATTCTTTGCAGCGTGGACTGCCGGATAGGAAGGCCCGTTATCAAACGGCACACTGAATGCGCATCCAAAACAAATTACAGCAATCATTGTGATAACAAGAAACAATCCCAACTTTCTCATCAAATCATCCTCTTCTCATTATACTGCACTTTTTCCTCACCTAACTAATATCCAAAGCATAATTACTGTAATCCAAACATTGAGTGCAAAACAATCTATTGTTAAAATACTGAAACCATAGATAATGTAGTGCGCCAGGGGAGCTTGGCTTGAAGGGAGAGGAGGTGGGAAGACTTCTTGAAATTCGAGGAAGGGACCCGGCAGGTGGCTCTAAAACCATCAAATTTGGACCATCAAAACACAAGTCTCGATCAAAGATTTCCTATTGTAGGGCATTCTATAAGGTCGTTTTTTTGTCACTTTTCATCCTTTGAGTTTTTCGACACCTCACTCAGGATCTTCAGTTTTCAGACATCGTAAACCTGAAAAGAAGTCGAAGTAATCCCCCATGTAAGAGTTTTTCACCCCGAGCAATGAAACATCCTTGGCTCACGATGGTAGCGTAATTATTGTACTGGTGTGGGGACGGTGGCTGGAGGACGGGTTTATTAAGGGCTTTC
>Ga0326727_10018926_pt1 | contig 13971 bp, 9 predicted proteins | sample MB2enrmetagenome_FD_207643 | JGI IMG/M metagenome (GOLD analysis project Ga0326727, IMG submission 207643) | Lab enriched peat soil microbial communities from McLean, Ithaca, NY, United States - MB29MY | ecosystem: Environmental > Terrestrial > Soil > Wetlands > Peat | place: USA: New York... | reverse complement strand
CTCTGCCCCTCGGACGAAGACCTGTCCGTAGGGGCCCCTGATTTAGCCGAGCCCTCGCGCTGGCGATAGGCGGCGGCGTCGAGCACAATGGCCACCATGACCAGCGCGACTCCGCCAAAAAGCAGCAGGGGATTGGCGGCTGGCCTGACCAGGTAGCTGGAGACCGCGCCTACAACCAGCGCCAGGCCAATGCCCACCGGAAAGGCCACTGCCAGTCCGGCCACGTCGATGGCGGCAACTAACAGGACATTGGCCACATTGAAGACCACGCCGCCGGCGGCCGCCAGCAGTATGGGGCCTGTACCGGTGCGCGCCACGTCGGCCAAAAATGTGGGCCCGGCGTGGCCCAAGCTGCCCGCGGTGAGTCCCAGCAGAAGGGCCGCGCCTCCGAGGCCCAGCACATAATCCCAGTAGAAGAGCTGAAAACGATAGCCGGGGCAGAGCTTGAGCGTATTGGCCCACGACCCCCAGCAGAACATACTCAAAATCATCAAAAAAAGCGCGGCCTGATAAGTTTCGGGAAGAAGCATTTTCGTAGCCCTCCGTCGGTGCGTGTTTGCGCGGCGAACAGGCAACATTAGCGCCTAATGCCACTTGGACGCAAATGTTTTAAATTTCAGCGCCCGGGCAGCCCAGGTCTCGCCGCTCAGATTGGGCATTTTCGGCAAATTGACGAAGCCGAGAATTGCATTTTCGTCCCGCGCGGCGGCATTCGATAGACTTATAAGAACGACCAACCACCCCGGAGCCCACTTGCCCGCATCCACGGAAGAACGCATCATCCGCCCGGCGCAAAATATTTGTGGCAGCCTGCGCCTGCCCGGCGACAAGTCCATCAGCCACCGCTACGGAATGCTGGCCGCCTTCGCCGAGGGGATCTCACGCTTCACTAACTTCTCGACTGGCGCCGATTGCGCTTCAACTCTGGCTTGCATGGAGGCTCTGGGCGCGCGGGTGCGCAGACTCGAAGGCGATTTGGTAGAGGTCACCGGCGTGGGCGGGCGCGTTCGGCCGTCTGAGAATCCTCTGGATTGTGGCAACTCCGGCTCGACGATGCGCATGATCTCCGGCCTGCTGGCGCCGCAGGAGGGCCGTTTCACGCTCGTGGGCGATGCCTCGCTCTCACGCCGCCCGATGGAGCGCATCCGCAAGCCCCTGGCCTTGATGGGCGCGCGGCTGACACTCACCGAGGGCCACGCGCCGCTGACGATCGACGGCTGTCCGCTCCAGGCCATCGACTACACCACGCCGGTTCCCAGCGCCCAGGTGAAGACCTGCATCCTGCTGGCCGGGTTGCAGACCGAGGGCACCACTACGGTGCGCGAGGCCGTCCGCACCCGCGACCACAGCGAACTGGCCTTGCAGGCCTTCGGCGCGAGGCTGACGCGCAGCCTCGATGCGGTTTCGATTGCCGGTCCGCAGAAGCTCCACGCCATTGAGGCCGCCGTGCCGGGCGACATTTCTTCCGCGGCCTTCTTCCTTTGCGCCGCGGCCTTGTTTCCTGGCTCCAAACTTGTTCTCGACTTCCTCGGCCTGAACCCCACGCGCGCCGCTCTGCTGGACGTGCTGACGGCTTTGGGAGTGCGGATTAACGTCCTCAATCTGGAGGAAAAGAACGCCGAGCTGGTGGGCACGGTACAGGTTTCGGCGCCGGCCGAAGGGCTGGGGGCGACAGAGATTTCCGGGGCGCTGGCGGCGCAGTTGATTGACGAGCTGCCGGTGCTGGCCGCCATTGGGCCTTTCACCGCAGGTGGCATTCGCATTCGCGACGCCAAGGAGCTGCGCGTGAAGGAGTCCGACAGGATTGCCTTGGTGGCGAAGAATCTGCGCGCCATGGGCGCCGAGGTCACCGAGTTCGAGGACGGCCTGGATGTTCCTGGCGGGCAGAAGCTGCACGGCGCAACAATCGACTCCGGCAGCGACCACCGCATCGCCATGGCCTTCAGCGTGGCCGCGTTGAAGGCCGAGGGCCAGACGCTGATTCAGGGCGCGGAATCGGCTGCCATCAGCTTCCCGGAGTTCTTCGACTTGCTCGACCTGGTGGCCGAGCGGTAGAGAAGCCCACTGTCATTGCAGTCTGGGGCCCCATCCTTGCGACGTTTTTGTCTTTGTCGCAAGGGTGGGTGACCGATGAGCCCCGGTTTGCCGCATTTTCAGCAGAAATGGCGGGAAAACACAAGCCTTGATCGGCATGAATTGAAAAGGCACGGCCAGTTTCATCGAGAAACTGGCCGTGCCTTTTCTGCGGGGCTCGGAAGGAGCCTTACTGGTTGGCTGGCATCGGCGGGTTGGTCGAGGGTTCGACGGTGTCGTTGGCAGCGGTGACTCCGGAAATGACGGGCGCGGTTTTCACGTTGCCCCCGGCGGCTTCGGTCAGGTTGATGCCGTAGTGCTGCAGGGTGCTCGCCAGCGTTTGGTAAAGTCCGGCGCGGTCCTTGGCGTAGGCTGCATTGGCCGCGATCAGGTTGTCCTCGGCGGTGGCCAGGCTGCGTTCCTGGAGCAGCACGTTGGCTGTGGTTGAAGCGCCCAGGTGCAGCTTTTTGATCTCGGCGTCGACGCTCTGCTGCTGATAGTTTCTGGCGGCTATCGCAGCCTCGACCTGCGCCCGGTCGTTGACCAGCGCGAACTGCGCATTGACCACCTGCATACGAATCTCCGTGTAAAGCTGCTCCAGCCGCAGTTCGGCCTGGCGGTACTCCATCAGCGACCGCGCCTGCACTGACTGCGCGTACTTGTTGCCCAGCGGAATCGTCAGGTTGAAGCCGATGCCCTTGTCGGGGGCCGAGTTGTTAAAGGCATTGTTGATTGCCGTTCCGTAGCCGGTGGGCGCTGGGCAAACGCTGTTGGGGTAGTCGGAGCAGGGCAAAATCTTGTTGTGTGAGCCGCCGACGCCTTGTCCGGCCAGGTAGCCGAAGATGTCGAATGCCGGCAGCAGAGCGTTGCGCGCACCCTTCAGCGTGATCTCGTCATTGCGCAGCGTCAGCACGGCCTGTTCCAGCTCCGGCCGCTGTTGAAAGGCCTCCTGAACCAGTTCCTCGACGGGTTGCTTCTCCTCGGGAATCTCCTCGACGCTCACGCGGTCGGTGGGGACCACCGGGGCCACCGAGAGAGCCGGATCGTTCAGGTTGCGGGCGACCGCCTGCTTGATGATCTGCTGCTGGTAGTTCAGCGAGCTTTGCGCGCTGATGAGGGCCTGCTTGTCGCTGGCCACGCTCGCATCGTCCTGCACCACCTGCAACGGGGCCACGGTGCCGATTTCCAACTGCTTGCGGTCGTCGCTGGCCAGCTTGGTGCTCTGCGTCAGGGCGCGCTGCTTGGCCTGCACGTCCTCATAGGCCTGCACCAAGCCCCAATAGATGGTCTCCACCTGGTTGACGGTGTAGAGAATCTGCTGGCGGAAGGAGGAGTCGGTAATGCGCCGGTTGTTCCGCGCCTGGTAGATGAAGCGCTTGTTGACCCAGATGCCAGCTCCTTGCAGCAGGTGCTGGGTCACCGTCGCCTTGAAATCCGAGCTCAACTCCGGGCTGTAGAGTGTGGAGGTGTTGGTGGTGGTGGCGTAGGAGTTATTGAAGGCAAACTGGAAGGCCGTACCGGTGACGAAGCCCTGGTTGTAGACAAAGTCGTAGGTGTTGGTGGTGCTGGTGCCGCCGGTGTAGATGCTGGTGGATGGATTGTGCGCGCGATCGAACTGGATGGCCGCCGAGAAGGAAGGTTCCAGCGCCTCTGGCGTGGGACCGGCGCCCGCCGTGGTCAGCGTCAATCCACTCTCGCCGGAGCCTGCGCCACCGGAGCCGACTGTTGTTCCGCCCGGGCCGCCGCCGGTGGTCAGAATCGAGGCCGAGCCGCCCAGCGTGCCGGTAATCAGCCCGGAGGGGGCGCCCAGAGGCGCTGCCCCGGTGCGCGTCCGCAGAAGATCGGTATCGGCAATGTCCAGGTCGTAGCGGGCAATGGCGATGTCGTAGTTGTTCTCAATCGCCAGCGCAAGGGCGTCAGAGAGGCTCAGGTAAATCTTGCCATCCTTCACCAAATCAGTGAGCCGCACGGAATTGGCAAAGCTGGCCTTGGAAATGGCCGTAGGCCGGTACATATTAATCGGATTGCCCCAAAGGCGTTTGGACGGATGGGAAAAATCCCGCTCCGATGAACGCAGATCCAGCGGTTCGGTCAGCGCTACCGTCGGAGCCGTGGGCAGCTCGGAGGCCTCCTTCTCGGGAGCCTTTGCTCCCGCTCCCGGCACTTGCTGGGCACTTCCTGCGGGCATCATCGTCACCGCCCCGGCCAGCACGAGCGCCGCTATCGCGCACCGCAATTTTCCTGCCCGTCCAAGATATGCCTTGTTGTGCCTTATTTCTTCTTTGCGTCCTGTCTGTCCGCTTGCCTCTTGCACTGTATCCTCCTGGCCATCAAACGCACTCCAGCCGAACAACTGTATTGTATGGTTTCCGGCCTTGTCGGATGGTCCCCAGACTTCAATCCGCGCCCGGCCAGGTTAATCCGCATTCGGTCTGGCTGCCGATAGCAGCTTTCAGGGCGTTCTTCTTCAGGACGTACGGCGAGACTCTCCAGACGCAAATTTCCGCACTTCCTGCACAATTTTCTCTTAGAATCTGTTCTCTTAGAATCTGTCCAAAAACTTATAGTATGAAATCGTTTTTGAAAGGGCATGGCTTCAGCCATGCCGAAAAAGTCCCGCAAAATCAACGCGGGCTTTAGCCCCTGAGGGATGAATGCATGAATTTGAGGTTAGTGTATGAGTTGCGCGATGAGAATCATCCCTCAGGGCCTAAAGGCCCGTCGTTTTGTGCATCGATTGGCACGGCTGAAGCCGTGCCCTTTCAAAACACGGAGTTTTTAGACAAATTCTTAGAATCTGTCGAAAAACTATGTTTTTGAAGGGGATGGGCTTTAGCCCGTCCGTTGAGAGCAAAGTAAAATTGCCGGCTTTAGCCGCTGAGGGGATGCAAATTACCGCGAAAAAACTCCCCTCAGCGGCTAAAGCCCCATCTGCTTCTTGCTTTGATGATGTACGGGCTAAAACCCGTACCCTTCCTCCACACCGGCAGCGCGGTCGGCTACCCTATTGTCAATGCCCGGCACCGTGAACGAATCAGCCCAACCCGCGCCCCCGCTCCAGACTTGGAAGCTGACCCTGGCCTATGACGGCACGAATTTCCGCGGCTGGCAGGTGCAGCCGGACGAACGCACCATCCAGGGCGAGTTGCAATCCGCCCTGGGACGGATTACCGGCGAATCACCCCTGCCGCAGGGCTCGGGACGCACCGACGCCGGCGTCCATGCGCTCGCTCAGGTGGCCAGCTTTGCGCTGGCGGCCCCCATTCCGGCGGAAAACCTGCGACGCGCCCTCAACCGGACCCTGCCCCCGTCGATTCGAATTCTGGAAGCGAGAACTGTGCGAAGCGCATTCCATGCGCGGCACTCGGCAGTGGCCAAAACCTACGAGTACCGGCTCTTCCTCGATGCGATCTGCCCGCCTATTCTAGCCCCCTACGTCTACGCCTGCCCCTGGCCGATGGACGTGGCGGCCTTGCGGCGCGCCGCACAGCTCTTCGAGGGGGAACATGATTTTCTGAGCTTTGCAGCCACCGATCCTGATCTGGCCAGCCGCACCCTCGGGCCCGATGCAAAACCAAACCAGAAGCCAATTCAGGAGCCAGCCCAGAACCCCATTCCCCGAGCAGACTTTCAGCTCGAAGCTCCCACTGTGGAAGCTACGGTGCGCCGAATCTTTTCCTCGGCTTGGGAGGAGCGGAGCACTGAAAGCGGCTCGCTGCTGGTCTACCGCGTCCGAGGCAGCGGCTTTCTGCACCATATGGTCCGCAATCTGGTGGGAACCATGCTGGAGGTGGGCCGCGAACGCCTGCGTTGTGAGCAGATTCATGAGATTCTCGCCGCCCGCAACCGCAGAGCCGCCGGACCGACGGCCCCGGCGCGAGGGCTATTTCTGCATTCGGTAGAGTATGACGAGCGGGAAGCGGACCGGTAGACCGAATAGAATCTTTTGATGGACTCGGCCGTTTGTTCCGGTCGCGGGATTCCATACATTCTGCACTGACACTCTTGCTGTTACCTTGGGGAACCATTTGCATGGCGATCTCTCAGCCTATTTCAGCCTGCTCGCGCGTGACGGCACTGGCCAGCCAGCGGCCGGTCCACGCCGCCTTCGCCTGGCTGCACGGCAACCCCAAGACGATCATGGACTGGCAGGCGGAGGTGACGGCCATTCCCGCGCCGCCCTTCGGCGAAGAGGCGCGCTCGGAGTGGATGGCGGCCCGCTTTGTCGAGGTCGGTCTCAGCCGGGTGGAAACCGACGCTCTCGGCAACGTCTGCGGCTGGCTGCTTGCCGCTCATCTGCTGCCTGAGAGCACTGGGCCGGTGGTGGTGCTCTCGGCGCATCTGGACACAGTCTTCCCGGCCGGTACGCCGCTTCATCCAGTAGTAGACGGCGACCGCATCCAGGCTCCCGGAGCCTGCGACAACGGCGCTGGATTGGCCGGAATGCTGGCCATTGCCCACGCGCTGATTCAGTCTCAGGTCGAATTGGCCGCGCCGCTCCTCTTCCTAGGCAATGTGGGTGAAGAGGGCGAAGGCGACCTGCGCGGCGTGCGCCACTTTTATCAGCAAAGCGCGCTGGCCAGCCGCATTGCCGCCCACATTGTGCTGGACGGGGCGGGCGCGGACTCGGCCATCACCCAAGCCGTGGGCAGCCGCCGCTTCCGGGTTACCATCAACGGCCCCGGCGGGCACAGCTTCACCGATGCGGGAACGCCCAACCCCATCGCCGCGCTGGCCGCAGCGCTCGCGGCCGTGGCCGAAACTCCGCTGCCGCAGGAACCGCGCACCACCCTCAATTTCGGGACGATTCACGGCGGCACCAGCGTGAATTCCATCCCCGAGAGCGCGCAAGCCTCGATCGATTTCCGCTCCGCCGGCCCGGATGAGCTTCCGCGCCTCGAAGCCGCCCTGCAGCGCGCCGTGGAAGAGGCTGTCGAGCGCTGCAATGCGCGGGCGAAATCCCTTGCCGCCGGCGGCCGGGGCCTGCTGGCCTTCACAATCGAGAAGATCGGCGACCGGCCCGCCGCGCAACTCGCCGCCGACGCGCCGCTGCTGGAAGCCCTGCGCGCCGTGGACCGCCATCTGGGCCTGCCCACCAACCTGCAAATGGGCTCGACCGACGCGAACCTTCCGCTTTCGCTAGGCATTCAGGCTTTGTCGATGGGGGCGGGCGGCGAAGGCGGCGGCGCGCACACCCAGGCCGAGTGGTACTCGGCCAAGGGCAGGGAAGCGGGACTGAAACGGATTCTGCTGCTCACGCTGGCCATGACCGAATGTGCCGCCGGGCAATACCGTAATCAGCAGCCAGTAGCAGGGGTGGAAGCCTGGAGCAGGAAGCAGAGCTAGTTCGCTTTCTGTCCTGCGCAGTGCGGCTCAGCGCATAAGCCGCCCCATCCGCCGAAGGCCATCCTATTCGAAAAACTCAATAAAATGCGCGGTCAGGAATTACACTGGGTTTGTGAAAACCTCTTCCAATCCCGTCCAGCCCAGCCGTAAAGAGTTTCTGGCGCTTGCCAAAGAGCACACGCTTGTTCCCGTCTGCCGCACCCTGCCGGCCGACCTGGAGACGCCGGTTTCGGCGTTTCTGCGCGCGGCCTGGCCGGAGCGGGAGTGTTTTCTGCTCGAATCGGTGGAGAATGGCGAGCAGGTGGGCCGCTACACCTTCATCGGTTTGGCGCCGTTCAAGCGGATTGTGGCACGGGGCCGCGAGATTACCATCACCGAGGGCAAAAAAGTCGTCCAGGTCGAGGACGACATCTTCGCCGTTCTGCGGCGGGCGCTGGGTGGCCACAAGCCGGCACGGCTGCCGGGGCTGCCGCCGTTTACCGCCGGGGCGGTAGGCTTTTTCTCCTACGATGCGGTGCGCCAGATCGAACGTCTGCCCGCGCTGGCCAAAGACGAACTAGGCGTTCCCGACGCCTGCCTGCTGTTCTTCGACGAGGTGCTGGCCTTCGACCACGTGCGCAAGGAGATCTGGCTGGTGGTGACGGCCGACCTGACGCGCGGCAAGGCCGACGGCGCCTATGAAAATGCTGTCGCCCGGCTCGACAAGCTGGAAAAGCAGCTCGCTCAGCCGCTGCCCCGCTTCGCGGAGCACAAAGGCAGGGGCCAGCTCAAGGTACGCCACCGTACGGCTAAAAAGGATTTCATGGCCTCCGTTGACCGCATCAAGGAGTACATTGCGGCCGGCGACGTTTTTCAGACTGTGCTCTCGCAGCGTTTCGACGTAGAGCCGGAGACCGACAGTTTCCAGATTTACCGCGCCTTGCGCACCGTCAATCCCAGCCCCTATATGTACTTTTTGCGTTTTGCGCCAGAGGGTCCGCTGGGTGGCGCGCAGGACAAGCCAAAGGGCTTGTTCAAGAAGCTGAAAACGCCCAAGACGCGGACCATCGAGCTGGCGGGCTCGTCGCCAGAGCTGCTGGTGCGCGTGCATCAGGGTAAGGTCGAGTACCGGCCCATTGCCGGAACGCGTCCGCGCGGTGCCACCGAGAAGATCGACCAGGCGCTGGCCGAGGAGATGCTCCGCGATGAAAAGGAGCGCTCCGAGCACGTGATGCTGGTGGACCTGGGCCGTAACGATGTGGGGCGTGTGAGCCAGTTCGGCTCGGTCAAGGTGGACCGGCTGATGTTCGTCGAACGCTACTCGCACGTCATGCACATTGTCAGCTCGATCACCGGCCGGCTGCGGCCGGAGCTGACCGCCGTTGATGCCTTGCGGGCCTGTTTTCCCGCCGGCACACTCTCCGGCGCGCCCAAGGTGCGGGCCATGGAGATCATCGAGGAATTGGAGCCGACGCGGCGCGGGACCTACGGCGGCGCGGTGCTCTACGCCGATTTTTCCGGCAACCTGGACTCCTGCATCGCTATCCGGTCGATGCTGGCCATCGGCGGCAAGGGCTACGTGCAGGCCGGCGCGGGCATCGTGGCCGACTCCGTGCCCGAGCTTGAGCACCAGGAGTCGATCAACAAGGCGCAGGCCATGATCCGCGCCATCGAACGGGCCCGGGAGCTCTAGTGCTACGGTCGTAAATCGAAGATTTTGGAGGGAGCAGGGGGGCTTCATCCCCCTAAAAGAGAGTGAATAAGTGGCCTTCAGGCCAGGCTTTTGCCGCTTTTCCAGAACTTGATTGGCAATTCTGCGATGGACTCCGCTCCCGCGACAAACTGCGTTGCAATCTTCGGCCGGGCAGCCTTTGCAGTGCCAAGCGGCCTCTCCGCACTTTCTTGATTTATCCTTAACCAGTGGACCACTTTCGCCGCATCGGCCAACTGCGCCGCCGTCTGACCAAAGCTGGGCTCTCCGGCCTCGTAGTCACTCATCTTCCCGACCTCCGCTATCTCTCCGGATTTACCGGCTCCAGCGCCGCTCTGGCGATTACGCGCAACATGGCCCGGCTGTTTACCGATGGCCGCTACACCACGCAGGCCGCCGAGCAGGTTTCCGCCGCCCAGGTGCAGATTGTCTCCGGTCCGCCGGCCGTGGCCGCCGTCGAGTGGCTGGCCGCGCAACCCGGCGTTGAGTTAGCCGGCTTTGACCCCGCCAAGACCACCGTCGCCGAACTGGCTCGCTGGAAGGCCGCTCTGCCCTCCCGTCTGCGCCGCGGCTTTCTCTCCGCGCTCGCCGCTCCGCTGGTTGAGTCTCTACGCTGGATAAAGGACGAGGACGAACTGACGCTGATGATCGAGGCAGCCCTGATGGGCTGCAAGCTCTTTGAAGAGATTCTCAGTTTCATCCGCCCCGGCCTGGCCGAGTTTGAAGTCGCCGCCGAGATCGAGCACCGGGCGCGCTTGCTGGGAGCTGAGGGAATGTCCTTCGAGACCATCGTCGCCTCCGGCCCCCGCTCGGCCCTGCCACATGGGCTCGCCACGGCCGCGCGGCTGCCCCGCAACGGCTTCGTGACTCTCGATTTCGGTGTTATTCTCAAAGGTTATTGCTCGGACATGACCCGTACCGTACACCTGGGCCGGCCGAAGGCCACTGAACGCGCGGCTTATGAGGCGGTGCTGGAGGCTCAGGAGGCTGCGGTCGCCGCGGTGGCGCCGGGCGTAACCTGCGGGGAGGTTGACGAGGCTGCCCGCAGCGTGCTGCGCAGGGCCGGATTAGCGGAGGCCTTTTCTCACTCCACCGGCCATGGCGTCGGCCTGGAGATTCACGAGTCGCCGCGCCTTGCCGCCGATCAGCCGGCCAAACTCTCCTCCGGCATGGTGATTACCATCGAGCCGGGGGTTTACCTGCCCGGCCGCTTCGGTATTCGCATCGAGGATATGGTGGCAGTAACCCGAACTGGAGGCCAAGTGCTCACTCCTGCGCCCAAGGCCCTGATTGAACTCTGAACGTACTCTGACAGAACTTTGATCGAACGCTGATTGATTTCCGATTTAACCCTGATTGAACCCCTCCCGCCTACTGGCCGGAGAGTCAAGGAACGAATGAAAGCTCAAGACATTGCGGATCTGAAACAACTGATTGAATTCCTGAAGGAATACCAGGTTGCCGAGTTCGATTTGGACCGGGGCGACCTGAAGATTCGGCTCAAGTTTAACCAGCCGGTGGCCTCATCGGCGGGTTCCTCCGATCTTGCGCGCCTGCTGGCCGCGGCTCAGGCCGCCGGAGCGCCGCCCGCGGAAGCTCCCGCCGAGCCCGCGGCTCCCGCGACTCCAGAGGTCTCATTGGCCGCGGAGACCGACGTCTGCCTGCACACCATCAAATCGCCCATCGTCGGCACCTTTTACGCTGCGCCCTCGCAAGAGGCCGAGCCCTTTGTCTCTCCCGGCGATCAAGTCGCCAAGGGGCAGGTGGTGGGCATCGTCGAGGCCATGAAGCTGATGAACGAGATCGAGTCGGACGCCAGCGGCGAGGTCGTTAAGTGCCTGGTTGCCAGCGGCCAGCCCATCGAGTACGGGCAGCCTCTCTTTTTGATCCGGCTGGGGTAAAAAGACAGTGGAGCTAGTACTGTGACCGCGTGGTTTGGAATGCCGGCCATGAAAGTTTGGGTGCCCCAGGTCCCGTTTTTGGGACCTGGGAAATTACGAATTCACGCGGCCGCAGTACTACCCCCGCTAACCACGCCAACTCCGCTAACCACGCTCAAAGGGATTTGAATGCTTCGTAAAGTTCTGGTTGCCAATCGCGGTGAAATTGCGTTACGCGTTCTGAGCGCCTGCCGGGAACTCGGCATTCGCACCGTCGCCGTCTACAGCGAGGCCGACCGCGACGCGCTGCACGTGCGTTTTGCTGACGAGGCCATCTGCATTGGCCCGCCGCGGCTGGCCGAAAGCTATTTGAATGTGCCGGCGGTCATCTCGGCGGCTGAGATCGCCGATGTGGACGCGATTCATCCCGGCTACGGCCTGCTCAGCGAAAACGCTCACTTCGCCGAGGTCTGTCGCGCGTCGAACATCAAGTTCGTCGGTCCGTCGCCAGAGGTGATGCGGCTGATGGGCGAGAAGGAAAAGGCCCGCCAGGCGATGAAAAAGGCCGGGGTGCCCATTTTGCCTGGCTCCGATGGCCTGATCGACACGGCCGATGAGGCGCTGGGGTGGGCACGCAAGGTGGGCTATCCGGTCATCCTCAAGGCCAAGGCCGGCGGCGGCGGGCGCGGCATGAGAATTGTGCGCACCCCCGAGGAGCTTCCCGGTCTCTTCCAGGCGGCCAGCAGCGAGGCGGAGGGCGCCTTCGGCAACGGCGAGCTCTACATGGAGAAGTTCATCGAGCAGCCGCGCCACATCGAGTTCCAGGTGCTGGCCGACGAGCACGGCAACGTGACCACGCTCTTCGAGCGCGAGTGCTCCATTCAGCGCCGCCATCAAAAGCTGATCGAAGAGGCTCCCAGCCTGCAGGTGACGCCGAAGATGCGCACCGACATCGGCCGCACCCTCTGCCGCTGCCTCACAGAGATCGGCTACCAGAATGCCGGGACAGTCGAGTTCCTCATGGACGAGAACCGGCAGCTTCATTTCATCGAAATGAACACCCGCATCCAGGTCGAGCACCCCATCACCGAGGCCATCACCGGCGTGGACATTGTGAAGGCGCAGTTGCTGATTGCCTCCGGGGAGCGACTGGACGCGATTCTCCCCGCCAAGCTCGAAATCCGCGGCCATGCCATCGAGTGCCGCATCAACGCCGAGCACCCAGTGAAGTTCACCCCTTCGGCCGGCCGGATTACCGCCTTCAATCTGCCCGGCGGCAATGGTATCCGCGTGGACACGGCGCAGTACGCCGAGGGCGTGGTTCCCCCCTACTACGATTCGCTGATTGCCAAACTGATCGTCCATGGCCGCGACCGCGCTGAGGCCATCGCCAAGATGGAGCGCGCCCTCAGCCAGTTTGTGGTGCGCGGCATCGAGACCTCGATCCCGCTGCACCAGGCGATCTTCGCCGACCCCGGATTCCGCGACGGTCAATTCGACACCAAGTTTATGGAGCAGTTCCTGGCCCAGGAGCCCGAATAAACTTAGGCTCCCCTTCAAATTTCACCCCCAAAAAAGGCTGGATTCCGCCCGGATTCCAGCCTTTTTTGCGCCCGGGATCGAAATTTTCCTGAAATTTGCTCTATTTCACCTATAGTGGGGAGCAATGCAGACGGAGGGGTGGAAAAGAAGATGAGCATTATTCAGAATCTTCCGGACATTATTGCGGCAATCGGCGGATTGGGAACCGCGGCCTTCGGCCTGGTCGACGCCACCAAGCCATTCGCCGGTGGAGTGAACCGCATCGGCTTCAAGCGGATTGAGGCAGCAGTCAGATCGCTGACGCCCGGCGCGGCGGCCAAAGGGCTCACGCAAGACAAAATTCTCGACACTCTGCGGGCGAACTGGTACAACGGCAAGGACATCGCCAGCCAGAAGTCCATTGCCAAGTCGCTGATCAAGGTGAGCCTGAACTCCGGCAATGCCGCCGCTCTCGCGAAGGCCACCGGAGTCGATGCCGGCTTGCTCAAGACCGTGGCGGAGAAGATCGCCAGCGGCTCCGCGCTCCAGCCCAATGAAAGCGACGCCTACGCCCGCTTCGATTTCATCCTCACAGCCTTGCTCGATGAGGTCTATCAGCACTCCGATCAGGCGTACACCAATGGAACGCGCATTCTCGCCTTCGGTTTCTCGCTGCTGCTGGCCTTTGTGGGGGGATGGAGCTTGAAAGGCGGCTTTTTCGGCGACTACCTGCACTCGAACGACCTGGGGCTGGCGCTGCTTGTCGGCCTCCTGGCCACTCCGCTGGCGCCCATCGCCAAGGACCTTTCCACCGCCCTGGCCACGGCCGTGAACACCATGCAACTAGTAAAGAAGTAGGGACGCCATGACGCAATTCATCGATCTGCGCCTTGCTCCCGTGGGCGGGGAACTGGCCGCCTCAGCCGCCCTCCACCAGGGCACTGAGATCGGCAACTACACGAGCCTTCCATTGAGCCAGTTGCTGGCCTCGATTAGTGGCCGCGATGTGCTCATCGCTACCCACGGCTTCAACGTCAACCGCGCCGATGGAATCCAGGAGCTGTCGAACTGGGAGAGCCTGCTCCAGCTTCCTCAGCCGCACTCGGCCTTTGTGGGCCTGCTCTGGCCAGGCGACTCGGTCTGGGCGCACGGGCTCGACTATCCCGAGGAGCCGCGCGTCGCCGACGAGGCTGGCCGCCTGGCCGCCGCCTTTATCAACGCGAATTTTCAGGGCGCGGCCAGCATCTCCTTTGCCTCTCATAGCTTAGGAGCGCGCGTGGTGCTCGCGACCGTCTCCCATCTGAGCCTGCCCGTGCGTCGCCTCACGCTGATGGCCCCGGCCATCGACGACAACTGCCTGACCACGGAGTTCAAGGCCGCGGCGGCCAAAATCGCCGCCATCTCCGTCCTCGCCTCGAAAAAGGACGAGGTGCTCTCGCGGGCCTTTCCGCTGGGCAATTT
>Ga0326727_10018924_pt1 | contig 13971 bp, 10 predicted proteins | sample MB2enrmetagenome_FD_207643 | JGI IMG/M metagenome (GOLD analysis project Ga0326727, IMG submission 207643) | Lab enriched peat soil microbial communities from McLean, Ithaca, NY, United States - MB29MY | ecosystem: Environmental > Terrestrial > Soil > Wetlands > Peat | place: USA: New York... | reverse complement strand
CCCTGGGCATCTCCATCGTCGGCGGCCTGATTTTCAGCCAGATGCTCACCCTCTATACCACCCCGGTGATCTATCTTTATCTGGACCGCTTCCGGCTGTGGGTTAATCGGCTCCGCAGCAAGGCTAAGGCCATGGTTAAACAAAATTTCCTCGCCCCTCCGAGGGGAGAAGACTAGGCAGAACCCAGATAGAACCGCGGCCCGCGGCGGTTCCAGGGCCGGCGCAGGCGCCGGCTCTAGCAAGGATTTTCTAGTATCGAGGATTTTAGCGAGGCTTAAATCTATGTGGCCAGGCAAAAAGACAAGTTTTGGAGGAGGCACCGCGCCAGGGCGGATTGCCCTGACGATGCTTGCCGGCGGGTTGCTCCTGCTGGCCGGTTGCTCGGTGGGTCCGGATTATGTCAGGCCTCCCGCTCCGGTTCCCCCCGCTTACAAAGAGAATGTCGGCTGGAAGGTGGCCCAGCCCCGGGATGAGCTGCCCCGGAGCAAGTGGTGGGAGATCTATAATGATAGCCCGTTGAACGCCCTGGAAGAGCAGGTTGACATCTCAAACCAGAACATCGCCGCGGCGGAAGCGAATTTCCACCAAGCCCTGGCGCAGATTCAGGTGGCCCGGGCCGCCTATTTCCCCACGGTCACCGGCGGGGCCAACTGGCTGCGCTATAGAAATTCGGCAAACCTTGGGTCCGGGGCCCGGAGCGCCTCGGTGGGCACGGCGCCCGGGGTGTCCGGAGCCTCTGCCGGCGGGACAGGCACTGGGGCCTTCGGAGGCCAGACCTTGTCGAACTACCTGCTGACCGGCAACGCCTCTTGGGAATTGGATATCTGGGGCCTGGTGCGCCGCAGCGTGGAGGCCAGCAAGGCCACTGCCCAGGCCAGCGCCGCCACCCTGGAAGGGGCTCGCCTGAGCGCCCAGGCCACCCTGGCCCAAAGCTACTTTCAATTGCGCGCCCTGGATGAGCAAAGGCGCCTCTTGGACGATATCACCGCCGCCGACCAAAAAATTCTCGACCTGACCAAGAACCGCTACGCCCAAGGCGTCGCCTCCCGGAACGACGTGGCCCTGGCGGAAGAGACGCTCAAGAACACCCAGGCCCAGGCCGTTGGCCTCGGGGTCCAGCGGGCCCAACTGGAGCACGCCATCGCCACCTTGATGGGGAAGCCGGCCTCAGTGTTCTCCATTCCCAAGGTGCCGATAAACCTGACCATTCCGCCTATTCCCGCCGGGTTGCCTTCGGAACTCCTGGAACGCCGCCCCGATATCGCCACCGCCGAAAGAAACATGGCCGCGGCCAATGCCCAAATCGGGGTGGCCCTGGCCGCCTATTATCCCACTATTACCCTCAGTAGCAGCGGCGGATTTCAAGCCTCCGACCTGGCAAAGTGGTTCCTCTGGCCCAGCCGCTTCTGGTCCCTGGGCGCGGGCGCGTTGGAGACCCTGTTTGAGGGCGGCTTGCGGGCCGGGCAGACCGCCGCCGCCCGGGCGGCCTATGACTCCACTGTGGCCACCTATCGCCAGACCGTGCTTAACGGGTTTCAGCAGGTGGAAGACAACCTGGCGGCCCTGCGCATTCTGGAGGAAGAGGCCAAGGTGCAGGACGAGGCGGTCAAGGCCGCGAGATTATCCGTCCTCCTGAGCACCAACCAGTATCATGCCGGGACTATCAGTACCCTTGACCTCATGGTGGTGGTAACGGCGGCCCGGAACAACGAAGTAACCGCGGTCACCATCCTGAGCTCCCGGATGACCGCCAGCGTCCAATTGATCATGGCCCTGGGCGGGGGCTGGAAATCTTCCGACTTGCCCGAGGTCGGCCAAAGACCTCCAGAGGCGCGGCCCGATAATCAGGCGATAGCCAGCCGCCCCGAACCTGAACGATACGCAGGTTTGAGCCGCCAAGAGGGTAGGTAATCAGGGAATATCTGCCTGCCTTAGCAGCTCTTCAAGTTGCTCCAGATTGAAAGAGGTCTCGTGAGCCTGCGACATCCATCTGGCGCAGCGATTCGCATTCAAGGGAATCCCAATAGGTGAGATGCCGGTGCGGAGGCACAGCCTCATGCCCATGGCAAGTTCGGGGATACAGGCGATTCCCAGCGCCCCGATGCTGGGATGCTCCTGCTTGAGTCTCCTAAAGAGCCTCTCCTGGTCTATTTCCACCGAAATATAAGGTTTGATGCCGTATTTCTCGAGAAGGACGCTCCCCAAGCGGATTAAGCAATCCTCGGTGCAACCCTGGCAGACCGCCTCGATGTCCCCCTTTACCGAGCGGCAATCCGGCCTGAAGTCGCGCAGGCAATGGGCGATAAGGGCGAACTTGTATTCCGAGCGCTTGAACTCTTCCCGGTAGATTCGGTTCACCAATTCGATCTCCAGCATATACCGGTGGTATTTCTCCTCCGGGGTGGCCAGGGTGCGGTCAAACCTCTTGGCATAGGGCAAGCTTTTCAAGTGGTTGGAAACCTTCTGGGTATAGCTGGACAATGACTGCCTGAGGGTTTCTCTAACGAACCGGAGGGTCCTCCGGTCGGCCCCCGTGGTTTTCCAGCCCGAAAGAAAGGCCTTTTTTCCTCCTTGCTGTATCAGTGCCAAAAGCCTTTTTTCGTCAGGGCAGCGCCGGAGGAACATATCTGCCAGGCGCTTTATTTCGGCGAAGTAACGTTCGCTATCGTCGCCCTCCGCAAACAGTGAGTAAGTTTTTCCCTGGACCGGGGTGTAGAGCTTCCCGTGATCTGGCAAGGCTTTCAAAGTCTTCTCTAAATTGCCGGAACTGCTGGCCCCATCAGGATAATCCCTTGTCCGCCTTTGTTTTTTGGGGCGGCGCTGGCCCTCTTTAGTTTTCAGGGATAGGTCTGGAGGGTCGGCATGATCAAGAGCTCCTGCGGGTTGACATTGGCCGGCTGGGCGAAGGCATATATCAGGGCGTTGGCGATGTCCTCGGGCTTGAGGGCTTCGAGCCGGTCGCGGCGGGCCTTCATCTCCTCTTTGGGAATGTTGTGCCCCCAGTTGGTGTAAACCGCCCCGGGCTCGAGGAGCGAAACCCGGATGCCTTTGGGGCCGAGCTCCTTGCGCAGGGCATCGTGCAGGCCGACCACCGCGAACTTGGTGGCATTGTAGACCGCAAAGCCGGCAATGCCATAGCGCCCGCCCACGCTGGAAACCGTGGCGATCATCGCCCCCGGGCGGCCCCGCATCAGGGGGATGGCCTTCCTGGTGCAAAACAACACTCCATAGAGGTTGGCATCGATAGTGGCTCGCCATTCCTCAGTTTTGCCTTCGACAAAGGGACCGCCATAGCCGATGCCGGCGTTGTTGAAAAGGAGGTCAAGGCCGCCAAAGCGGCGCTGCACTTCCGCAAAGAGACGCTCCACCGCCGCCTCGTCGCCGACATCGGTGGGCACCGCCAGAGCCAGCTCGCCAAGTTCCTGAGCCAGCGCCTTAAGACGAGCTACGGAACGGGCTGCCAGGACCACCTGCACTCCTTCGGCCACCAGGGCCCGGGACGCGGCTTCGCCAATCCCGCTGGATGCCCCGGTCACCACCGCCACCTTGCCCCTTAAGCTGGTCAACTGCATGGCTGGAATCATCCTCCGCTGGACCACCGGTTTATTTATTCCTAAGTTAAGGCGTGGGGGAAATGGATGCAATGAACTGCACCGAAGGCCTCAAAATCACCAAGATTTTGGGGATATTAAAAGACCTGCCAAAAGATTAGGGTCTATAGGGCGGGAAAAGGCCGCGCCTCCCGCCATCCCCGGCTTTTGGGGAACAGGTCATTGTCGATCGGCCTGAAAAGGAGCGTCAGGTAGATTACCGCCACGATGATCTGGCATGATTTCTCTTTGAATTTTCCAAGGCTCGTCGCATACCAAACCACATAACTATATCATTGTCCGGATCATCGCGGCAATTTCTGCCAGGCCGGTGATAAGGGAGGGTTTTGGCAAGTGCTCAGCTATATCACCTCAAATTAAACTGCGAGCCAGATACCATGGCTGATCCCAATCAACTTCAGTCTTTTGTGTGTTTGCCTTTACCGGAGCGGGGTGCCAATCCAAAGCCCGATTGCCTGGCCGGTTAATTCGTCTATCAGAATTTCATTCTTGACCTATCCCTTTAATCAGGTCTTCGAGAATCCGGCCAGCCCATAAATAGATATTGTGTTCCCGGACCCAATGGCGCATGGAAACCATACGGACGGCTTTTTCTTCGGGTGGTTCCTCTAGCGCTTTATAGATATTGTCCGCGATATCCTCCGAATTAAAGGGGTTGATGCTATATGCCGAGCCCAATTCCCGGGCCGCGCCGGTGAAGGGGCTAAGGAGCAAAGCCCCGTCATTGTTCACCCGGCTGGCGACGTATTCCTTGGCTACCAGATTCATGCCGTCATGGAGGGAGCTGACCACCATGATATCCGCCAGGCAGTAATAGGGGGCAATCTTTTCCTGGGAAAGGTGGGCCTTGACCACGATGAGGGGTTTCCAGCGGCCCCAACCATATCGGCTGTTAATCTCCACCTCCAGGGAATCCACCTGGGCGTTGAGCTGCTTATACTGCGGGATATTCAACCGGGATATCGGACCTAGCTGGATAAAGGTGAAACGCCCCTGGTACTGGGGATACTTCTGGAAAAAGATATTGATGCCTTCCAGGCGTTCGGGGATTCCCTTGATATAGTCGAGTCGGTCAACTCCTAGGCCTACTTTCAGTCCGTTCAGGTTGTGGCGGTGACGCAACAGCGCGATCTGGGCCTCGGTGTCCTCGGAAGCGGCAAGATTCTCGAAACGCTCAAAGTCGATGCTGATGGGGAAGGATCGCACCCTGGTCTCTTTGTTTTGCCGGATGATGGAGAAATTTTCATAGTCCACCCGAGCTTCCAGACTCCGTTCCACCGTCTCGAAAAAGTTATTGCAGTCGTATTGGAGGTGAAACCCCAACAGGCTGTTGCCTAGCAAGCCCTCCAGGATTTCGGTGCCCCAGGGGCAGATGCGGAATACCTCAAAACTAGGCCAGGGAATATGCCAAAATTGGCAGACGATTAGCCGGGGGTCGGCCTCTTGGAGCATCTGGGGCAACAGGGCGAAATGGTAATCCTGAATAAAGACAATGGTGCGCTTATCCCCCACTTCAGACAGAATAACGTCAACAAACTTCCGGTTTACCCGGCGATAGATCTCCCACTGGGCGGAGTCAAAATAGGGCCGGGCATAGCAGACGTGACACAAAGGCCAGAGTGCCTCATTGGAGAAGCCATAGTAGTAGCCTTTTTCTTCCTCCCGGGTCAGCCAGAGCCGGCGCAACTTATATTTGGGGTTTTGGAGGGGCACCATGATGCTATCTCGTCCGACCAAGGGGTCCTGGTCGGCTTCGCCACTTCCGGCGGCCACCCAAGTGCCGCCGGTGGTTCGCATCACGGAATCAAGAGCGATGGCCATCCCACTGGCCGGGGTAATGACCTCCACCTCCCCGTCCCGGTAGACATGCATAAAGGGTTCGCGGTTGGACACCAGGATGAACTGATATTCACCAAACTTTTTCTGAACCAGGTCCTCTAAACTATCCTTGTTCCACATTATCTGCCCTCTCCTCGGGTGAAAATCTTGGACTGGTTACAGATTACAATTCCATAATTCTCTCGTTGGGACTTTCACGTAAAATCATCAAGGTAAGATAGTCCCGGACCTCGCGGGTGATGAGAAAATGCTGGCGGACAAATTCTTGGGCTATCTTGCCCAGACGCCGGGCCATTTCCGGCCGGTGCAGGAGATATCGGATACGAAAGGCGCAGCCCTCAGGGGAATGGACCAAGAAACCGGTATTGTAGTCCCGGAGCTGCAGGACAATACCGCCCACCGCGCCACCGATAACCGTTTTACCTTTCCACATGGCTTCGGTGACGGTGAGACCGAAGCCCTCCCGGGTGGATTTTTGCACAATGATGTCCGCAGCCCGCTGCAGGGCATTGACTTCATGGTGGGCGTCCGGCGCCAAAAGGAGGATCTGGATATCCGGCTCATCTTTAGCGGCTTCCATGACTTCGGCAAAGATGCGTGGTCCTTCCGGATCATCGGTGGCTTCTCCACCAGCCAGAACCAGCCTACAGGGGGTGTGACGCCGCACCATGCGAAAGGCCTGGATCACTCCTACGGGATCCTTAAAGGAATCAAAGCGTGAAACCTGCAGAATGATGGGCTTATCCTGTTCTATGCCCAACCGGTCTAAAACTTTCCGGATTTCCGCAGGGCTCAGGTTCCGGTTCTTTTCACTCAAGGGGTCGATGGAGGGGCGGATGAGGTATTGGAGGTGGGGCAGACTCTGGGCGAACTGAGGCATGGAGAACACCGAGGCATCATATTGGCTGACGATCTCCTGCAGGAATTTCCAGATGTTGCGTTCCGGCCGGGAGGCATCGATGTGGCAGCGCCAGATCCATTGTTTGGCCTGAGGACGAAGAAAATTGATCAAATAGGCAGGCTGAGGATCATTCACCATGACAAAATCGGCCTCCCAGGTAAACTTGCGGGCGTTCTCTCGATTAATCTCCCGATAAAGATCCAGCATGGCGGGGGTAATGGTGACCTTGTGCCCTTGCAAGGCGTTGTGGATGGCCTTGGTGACCTCAAAGAACTGCTGGTCTCCATGAATCACTTCCCACTTGACATCCAGCCCTAACTGTTCCAGCAAGGGGACGGCCCGGGAGAGAATTTCTGCCACCCCACCCCCCGTGCGCGTGGAATTGATCTGAATTAAACGACGGCGACCCAGGCGGTCCGCCAGTCGCTGGAGCTGTTCAATCACTTCCTGACCCACGACGGGAGCATAATCATTGAGTCCGTTCACAGAGTTCCCCCAGATGTTGATGAATTAGCCCTAACAGGGTGTTTCGGATTTCTCTCAAGCTATAGAAGTAAATATCTATGCCACGGATGGCGGCAACCAACTTCGGTAGACCGAAGTTGGTCTCAATCCAGAAGGAAAAGTCATCGACTTTACTCACCCCAAGGCGCCAACGGGCTTCAAAAAAATGATAATATATAGCATCTAACCCGACTTTCCGCAGGCCCTCGCAGAACTCCAACAAGGTATGGGCACAGATCTGGGAGCGCATCACCACGTTGGAGGCCTCACAGAATTGGAACTCAAACCCGGAGCGAGCCCAGGGCACATAGAGAATATCCCAGAGATAATCCTCCAGGATATCTATGACGGCCTGCCGCACCTGCGCCATGTTTTCGTAGTCAAAAGGGTCAAAGGAACTGAGCTTCTCAGCCAGTTTGGAGTCTTGCAAGGCGTTGGCAGCCCACAGGGCAAACTCGTTGGGATATTCCTCCGCCGGTTGGGCGATGGCCAGACGGGACTGAAAGAAATGATAATAGAGGACTGATTCGCCAAGCTCGCGGAGGGCCTGAAGCAACTCCCTGAGATTTTGCGCCTTTTTCCCGATGGGCATGGGCATAAGAAAACATTCATAGAACCAAAAAGGATTTTCGGCCAGCTGATCTGGATTTATTTTCACGATTTCTCCTCCCCCTGCGTTGCGAGCAGAGCCAAAAATTCCCGCACCTGCGCAGGGTTCTTAAGAAAATGGTTGGCCTTGGTAGGCTGCTCTGTTTCCCCCACTTTGAAGGATAGGCCCTGTGCCTGAATAACTGCAAAAACACTCTCATCAGTAATATCATCCCCGATAAACAAAGGAAAGTATCCAATGAAATCGGAAGATAACAAGATCTTCTGAATCGCCTCCCCCTTGTTTACTCCGCAAGGCAAGATCTCCATCACCTTTTTCCCTGAAAGAACCTGGCAGGACCCATAGTCAATGATTTTTGCCTTCCAGGTTTCTATAATCTTTGAGAGTTGTTCTTCCTGTACTCGAGATGCTTGCCGGTAGTGCAGGGCAAAACCTTGGGGTTTGTCTTCAATCCACCAACCGGTTAAATGCTCCAAGAGTCCGGCCAATTTTTTTTTCCACCCAGCAATCTCTTCTGAGGCAGATTTTGCGGATATTGAATGGAAAGGCTTGCCGAAAATCAGGCTTTCTCCTCCATGGGAGCCAAGATAATTAAGTCCAGGGATAGGCAATAATTCAAGTAAATTTTGCAGAGGTCGGCCGGAGACCACCACCACTGTATAATCGGGGCAATTAATGAGGCGGACCAGCAGTCGCAAAAGTGCAGAGGTGGGAGAGGCTAACTCCGGGCGAGGAGCAATCTCTACCAAGGTGCCATCGTAGTCTAACAGCAACAGGAGCTTTCGCCCTTGCCTATGGGTTTGCACAATTCTCGCAAAGAAGTCAACCGGCGGTGCAACCATTATTTTTAAAGAATTAAGCTAACTTGAGCCCTTTGCGAAAGTCTCTTGAGGGAAGGGCCGGGGAGTTCTGGTAAAGGGCCGCTCCCCCTCCTCTCAAAGGAATTTCGCCACCGTTTCATAATCGCTAAAGATCATTTAAATGTTAATTCCTTGGAAAGAAAATGGTCGCCGGACCGGCCCCGCGGCGATAAATCCTAAAAAATCCAGTACTTGTCTGAACTTAGGGCAAATAAATCGGTGCAACCTCAAACTTACGAATATTCCACGATATTTTAGAACGACCGGCAAATTTTCCCCGGTTTTTTGCCCTCAAATTAGGGCCATTGGGGGCGAATTTGTGCCGGCACAAAAAAATTCCCGCAACATATCTCGCAAAAGTTCTTGATATTGCTAACTTTATCCCGCGGAGCTACCGCCGCGGCGCCCCTTAAATCCCCGTTTGTGCCATGTTTGTCCCGTTTTTGTGCCGCATCTCAGAGAGTCGCCCCCAGCGGCGAGCGGTTAGTTGCCGAATAACTCTAGACTAAGGCATAGAGAAAGAAATTTCCAGCAAGGATGAGACGATTGACCCTGAAATTAGTTCAAAGTTAAAAATTGAGACCTCTGTTATAGATAATTTTTAGGACAGCCGCCTCGGCTGTCCCTCCTACCTATAGTCGCAGGGGTGGGCGGCTGGCTGGCTTTTGATTTCCTGGACTAATAAATCAGAGTTTCGCAGGGGTCTCAACTTGGATTGCCTGGTTGAGATAATGGACTGGGATGGTTGATGGCCTCGCCTTGAACGCAAACCTGCGTCCAGCTTTTTTAGGACCTTTCCCAAAAACGTAAGGTTTTATGAAGGCTTAAGGGAAATACTCCTCCGATTCTTTTTAATAAGTATACCTCAAATCTTCAAAAAAATCTGCCCATTTAATGGGTTCAACCGTTAAGGAAGGCCATAGTTATCGTTATCTGCCAGCGGCAGGAGAATTCCCTGAGGGTTCTCAACCCGGTCATTTTGCTATCGTTCTGGCAATGACATTGGCCTTTAGCAGGACTATTTCTTGATGCTGCGGCAAGTCTTTCCAATCTTTCTCAATGGGGGGGCCAAAATCTAGGAAAAGAATTGCCCTTGGGGTAAGCTTATGCTACCCTGCCACCCACCAGACGACTTTTTTTCTCCCTGGGGGTCGCCAAGAACCATTTTTAACCACGATGGCCTACCCTTCCGGATAACACGGTCGGCAAAATCACACAAGGGGGCGGAAATGAGGCGAAATCTCTGTACAGGCAGCTGGCCGAAGCCTTTCGGAGCTGGGGCCGCCATTGTGATGTTGCTCAGTCTACTGGTCTCACTCGGCTCCCACCTGGCCGCGGCCGAGACCCCGCCCTTGCCCCAACCGCCATTTAAGGGCAAGATCGGCCAAACCTACAAAGACTCGATTCCGGACTTTCCCAAACCCATTAAGGCCCCCCCGGGCGCCCCCAATGTCTTGCTCATTATCCTGGATGACGTGGGCTTTGGCCAGGCCGGCACCTTCGGCGGGCCTGTTCCCACGCCCACCCTGGACCGCCTGGCTGCCAATGGCCTGCGCTTCAACCAATTTCACACTACTGCACTGTGTTCCCCCACCCGGGCGGCGCTCCTCACCGGACGCAACCACCATTCGGTGGGGGTGGGGAACATCATGGAGTTCGCCACCGGTTATCCGGGTTACAATGCGATGATGCCCAAGAGCGCCGCCACCGTAGCCGAGATCCTCAGGCAGCACGGCTTTAATACCGCGGCCTTCGGCAAATGGCACCTGGCGCCGGGCCGGGAGACCAGCTCTCTGGGGCCTTTTGACCGCTGGCCCACGGGCCAGGGGTTTGAATACTATTACGGCTTTTTGCCCGCAGAGACTAATCTGTTCTACCCGGCGCTATGTGAAAATAAAAACCTCATTTCTCCGCCAGCCACGCCTGAAGAAGGCTACATCCTGAATAAGGACCTGGCTGACCATGCCATCAAATGGCTGCACTACCAACATTCGGTGACGCCGGACAAACCCTTTTTTGTCTACTACGCCCCTGGCGCTTGCCATGCGCCCCACCACGCCCCCAAGGAATGGATCGACAAGTTTAAGGGCAAGTTCGACCAGGGCTGGGACAAAATGCGGGAGGAGACCTTTGCCCGCCAGAAGCAGTTGGGCGTCATTCCCGCAAACACCAAGCTGACGCCCCGGCCCGCGGAGATCCCGGCCTGGGACACCCTGACCCCGGACCAGAAACGGCTGTTTGCCCGGATGCAGGAAGCTTTTGCCGGCTACCTGGCCCACACCGACTATGAGATCGGGCGGGTGGTGGAGGCTATCGGAGCCTTGGGCCAGTTGGACAATACCATGGTCATCTATATCGTGGGCGACAATGGCCCCAGCGCCGAAGGCTCCTTGCAAGGCACCCTGAATGAAGTGGCCTGCGCGGGAAATGCCATTGTGGAGCCTCTGGAGGTCATGCTCAAACGTTATGACGAGATCGGCGGGCCCAACACCTTGGGCCACTACCCGGTGGGCTGGGCCTGGGCCGGGTCTTCGCCGCTTAAATGGGTCAAGCAGGTAGCCTCCCATTTCGGCGGCACTCGCAACCCCATGGTCATTTCCTGGCCCAAGGGGATCAAGGACCAGGGGGGCTTAAGGCCCCAATTCTCCCATGTGATCGATATTCTGCCCACCATTCTGGAGGTGTCCCATATTCAAATGCCCACCATGGTCAACGGGGTCAAGCAAAAACCCCTGGAAGGGGTGAGCCTGGTATACACCTTCGATAAAGCCGGGGCACAGGATAAAAGCCGCCACCTCACCCAATATTTCGAGATGTTTGGCAACAGGGGGGTGTACCACGACGGCTGGATGGCTTCAACCCGCCATGGCCGTCTGCCCTGGCAGACCATGAGCCACGCCACCGGGGACTTTGACCACGACCAGTGGGAGCTTTATCACGTGTCCGAGGACTTCAGTCAGGCGGATGACCTGGCGGCGAAATATCCCCAGAAAGTCAAGGATTTCCAAGAGCTTTTCTTAAAAGAGGCCAAAAAATATAATGTCCTGCCCCTGGACGACCGCTTTGCCGAGAGGGTTTTTGAGGCCAAGAAAATGATGGGCCCGGCTCGAAAGTCCTTCACCTATTATCCTGGCACAGTGCGGATGAACGCGGAGTTGGCCCCCGATATCTTTAATAAATCTTACCAGATCACTGCCCTGAGTGGATAATCCAGACGGCAAGGCCGAAGGCGTCTTGGTGACCCAGGGCGGCAAGTTCGGCGGCTATAGCCTATTCATCAAAGACGGCAAACCTACCTTCGTTTACAATTGGGGAGACAGCGCCCGCTATACCATTACCAGCACCGAGTCCATGCCCGCCGGCAAGTCCACTATTCGCTTCGACTTTAACTGGGATGGCGGTCAACTGGGCGCAGGTGGCACCGGCGCCATCTTCATTAATGACCAGAAAAAGGGGGAAGGTCGAATCGAGAGGACGATGATGACGGCGTTTTCTTTTGATGAAACCTTCAGCGTGGGCGAGGCTTCCGGCACCCCAGCCGGCGATTACCGGGTTCCTTTTCGTTTCACTGGCAAGCTGGAGAGGCTCACCATCGACCTGGGTCCGGAAAAGCTTCAACCCGAGCAAGCGAAAGCGGTTAAAGAAATCCAGGAGGCGGCCTCCCGGGCGCGGGAATGAAATAAAATGTTCCCATCAATGCCTCCTCTCCCAGGCACCCGAAATAATCCTCGCCACAAAAGCCCTGGGAGGATATGAAGATCATTTCTGCAGTTTTTACTGCCTCGATGATGAGAAAAGGATTTGGCAAGATCTTCACTTTTCCTCGCTAAGTTCTTTTCGAAGTACCATCAATCCTCTTATCCACCGTGGCGGTCAAGGCGTTCATTCAGGTATAGTTGATGGGGGTTTTCCGTTAAGCTATGGCTCACGATTAGTCAGGCGGCTCTATTCTTATCTCTGAAGAATTTTTTCCATTTTCCAAGAGGATTTTGTCCCTTTCCTCTTTTTTTGTGCGCTTCGGTAATACTCTCCTTAGGCTAACTATCAGGAATGTCAATAATAATTTTCCAAGTCTATCTTGGCATGATCCTTGAATAATAATGTTTTAAGAATTTCCACCAGGAAATTCCCTCAATCCAAAGGCGGAAGGTCCACGATGTGGTGATCGAGGGCGTCAGCCTGATAAGCAACTACCGGTCTCAGTTCAGTCGAATTACTAATGAATCCTCTTACGCCGAATTGGTGCGCCGCCTCAAGAATAAGGTATCTGAATAATCCCAACTCAACCGAAGTCCGTGCTTTTCCGGAAAGAAGGAGACGGCCATCAATTTCACCGATGGCCGCATTGACACTTGGGCCTTGGCGGAAAGCATCCTCTTTAGAAAGGTTGGATCATGAATAGTTTGAACGGCGAACCGCAATCCCGCGGGATGTGCAGTTATGTCCCCAGGCCGACGGTCGTGGTCGTATTGGTAAAACGCTGTGAGACCAAGGAACAAGCTTGGTGGCGTCATCTCAAGGAAAATCCTCAAGACGTCTGCGCGGAAGTCAAGATATTCCATTTCGCCTAAGCCTTGTCTCTTGTCGAACTGAAGGAGCGAAGACCGGGGACAATCCCATGTTAATATTCTCTGACTAACCCTGGGCTATACCATAAATTTCGAAGACCCCGGCACCCGGGACGGCACCGGCAACGAGTTTCACCTGGAGTACTTCCTGGGCCAGCACCTTCCCCAGGGCTTCCCCCTGGGTCTGGCAGGCTACCTCTATAACCAGATGACCGCGGACACCGGCCCCGGGGCCCTCCTGGGGACCTTCCACGGCCAGACCATTGCGCTGGGACCTTGCCTCGTCTACAATGGCAAGATCGGCGACCACGCCATCGGAGTAAATGCCAGATATTACAATGAGTTGAAGGACATTAACCGCTTCGACGGACAGGCTTTCTTTTTCACTGTGAGTCTGGGCCTGTAAGTCTTGCCAGCGAAAGGAGTCCGGCGCTATGAAGCGCCATCGGCTTCCGGTTCTAATAGGGGCTGCCTGGCTGTTCTTCACCGGCGGCCAGGCGTTACCCGGCGGGAGGCTGGCACACAGTTCATTGCCCCCGCCCCGCCCGAAGCAGTCCCGCCCTACCCGGCCAGGAAAATCATCACCAGGGAGCGCCGCAACCCGGAAGCCGCTGCGGTGGCTGTGGCAAGGGGTGTAATATATTAGGCAATTTAATGCCAAAAGCAAGCTAAGGAGGTCATATCCATGAAAAGACTATTCTCCCTCGGTTGCGCCCTGATGCTGGTCCTGGCGCTGCTCCAGACCAGCGACGCCTGCACGAGCATCCAGATAAAAACCCAGGACGGCCTGGTCTTTTATGCCCGCAACATGGAGGGGGGCGTCGACTTAGGGAGCATCCTCTATGTGGTCCCCAAGGGCACGGCCTACCAGGGGACCCTGCCGGACAATACCTCCAAAGGCTTGAAGTGGACCGCTAAATACGGGGTGGTTGGAGTGGGCACCGCGGCTGGATCCGTCCTGAACGACGGAATAAATGAGCTGGGCTTGGCCGTAGGAACCCTGTTCCTCCCCGATTATGCCGAATATGAGACCTTTGATCCTGGCAAGGCCGCCATCACCCTGGCTCAATATGAGGTG